>Ga0189275_100170_pt1 | contig 77407 bp, 98 predicted proteins | sample N19A6minimetaG_FD_130329 | JGI IMG/M metagenome (GOLD analysis project Ga0189275, IMG submission 130329) | Marine microbial communities from the Costa Rica Dome - N19 A6 mini metaG | ecosystem: Environmental > Aquatic > Marine > Oceanic > Photic zone | place: Costa Rica: the Eastern Pacific...
CCACCGGGCCAGGTCATCCCAGTCCAACGGTCTGATTCCGATCGTTTGCGTTGGCGAAAGCGATGAGCAACGCGAACGGGGCGAAGCTGAACGGGTGATCCGCCGTCAGATTGAGCAGGGCCTGGAGGGTCTCGATGCCGAGAAACTGGTGGTGGCCTACGAACCGATCTGGGCGATTGGCACAGGCAAGACCTGCGCTGCCGAAGAAGCCAACCGCATCTGTGGTCTGATTCGTAGCTGGGTTGGCTCCCCCGATCTGGTGATTCAGTACGGCGGCTCCGTCAAACCCAGCAACATTGATGAGTTGATGGGCATGAGCGATATCGACGGGGTGCTGGTGGGGGGTGCTTCCTTGGAGCCCAAAAGCTTTGGACGGATTGCCAACTACCAAGCGGCTTGATTCAGGCGGCTGGCCCCAAGGTTGGGGCCAACGCACAGTCGTGATGGGGGTGATCAACGTCACCCCGGATTCCTTCAGCGACGGAGGGAAATTTCTGGCGAGTGACCGGGCCCTTGCTGAAGCTCAGCGGCAGCTGAGCCGCGGTGCGGACGTGTTGGATCTCGGGGCGCAAAGCACCCGACCTGGAGCGGAGGAGGTGGGCGCCGAAGAGGAGTTGCGGAGGCTCCTACCAGCGCTCAAGAGCATCCGGCAGCGCTGCCCAGAGGCGCTGATCTCCATCGACACGTTTCTGGCGCCGGTGGCCGCCAAGGCACTGGAAGCAGGGGCCAACTGGATCAATGATGTAAGCGGTGGCAGGCGGGATCCCGATCTGCTGAGGGTGGTCGCCGATGCGGGCTGTCCGGTGGTGCTGATGCACAGCCGCGGTGACAGTCAAACCATGGATCAGCTCACGACCTATTCCGATGTCGTGGCAGATGTGAAAGAAGCGTTGGTGGAGCGCAGTGAAGCTGCGATTCAAGCCGGCATTGATGAAAGCCAAATCATCTGGGATCCGGGTCTCGGCTTCGCCAAGACCCACGAGCAGAATCTGCAGCTGCTGCGGGATCTGGAACAACTCACCGCAGGTCCGCGACCGGTGCTGATCGGCCCTTCACGCAAACGCTTCATCGGCGCCGTGCTCGATGAGCCCAGACCCAAAGCGCGTCTCTGGGGAACAGCTGCCGTGGCCTGCCGCTGCGCCCAGGCGGGTGCTGCCGTGCTGCGGGTGCACGATGTGGGGCCCATCAGCCAGACGCTGCGCATGGCGGCTGCACTCTGGTGAGCTCCACGATCTTTGTTCAGATCGCGGCCTACAGGGATCCGGATCTCCCGGCCACACTGCACAACCTGATTCAGCGGGCAGCCCAGCCAGAGCGCCTGCGCTTCGGCATCAGCCTGCAACTGGCGGCTGATGACCCACCCCACTGGGGAACAAGCGCATTTCCGGATCATCCACACCTGAAGAGCATCAGGTTCGATGCAACTGAAAGCCGCGGAGCCTGCTGGGCCCGACGACAAGCTCAAAGTGCTTACAGCGGGGAAGACTTTCTGCTGCAGATCGACAGCCACATGCGGGCCGTGGAGCACTGGGATGAGCTACTTCTGACAACCTGGAGGGAATGCAGCGATGAGCGCGCCGTTCTCAGTGTTTACCCGAACGGCTTTGATCAGCCGTGCCGGTTGCAGACATCAACCCTGCCTGTGATGGCAGCCGCCGGTTTTGATGCCTACGGCATTCTCAAATTGCGAGGCATCAGCCGATTCCAACTGCCAGAAGAACAACCTGATCGCCCCATCCACGGGGCATTTATCGCAGGAGGTTTCCTGTTCGGCCCGGGCTCAATCGTGGGCGAAGTGCCCTACGACCCCGAGCTCTACTTCTCTGGCGAAGAGATTGCCATGTCGGCACGACTGTGGACTTCGGGTTTCAACATCTACGCCCCAAATCGCCTGCTGCTGTTTCATCTCTACAAGACAGAACATACAGATCAAGAGCATGCAGCCACCCATTGGGGCGATCACAGCAATTGGCACGATTACAACCTTCGCGCACTCAAACGTGTACACACACTGCTCGGCAGCCTCAACAACGCACCGACATCAATACGCTGCTTGAATGATGAGAATGGCGAACTTGAACCCTTCGGATTAGGGAGAAAACGCAGCCTGTATATGTATCAACAATGGGCTGGAATTGATTTCAAGACGTCAGAGATCAGACAAGCCGCAAGAGATGCAGAATTCAAGCCCCTGAACGCCTGAGTTGCCCATTATTCATCGCCAACAAAAAAGCCAGAGCCCGGTAGGAACTCTGGCTTTGATGTTCAACACTTGGTCGACGATCAGTCGGTGACAACACCCTCAATCCGATCCTCAACCTCCTGGTACAGCTCCTGAAGCTGCTCGATGTTCTCATCCGAGGTCTCCCAGTATCCGCGGCCATGCACCTCAAGCAAGGTGCCCACGATCTGACGGAAGCTGTTGGGGTTGAGTTCCAGCAGACGCTTGCGCATCTCAGGATCATTGATGAAGGTTTCGTTGGCTTCTTCGTAGACGAAGTTGTCAACGGCACCGCTGGTGGCACTCCAACCCAGCGTGAAGTTGAGCCGCTTGGCTACCTCACGCACACCCTCGTAGCCGGAGTCGAGCATGCCTTCGTACCACTTGGGATTCAGCAGCTTGGTGCGTGAATCCAGGCGGATCGTTTCACTCAGCGAACGCACCTGAGCATTGGCCGTGGTGGTGTCGGCGATGTAGCTGGTGGGAGCTTTGCCGTCATCACGCAGGCCAGCGATCAACTTGGTGGGGTCGGAGTCGAAGTAGTGGCTCACATCGGTGAGGGAGATCTCAGCCGAATCGAGGTTCTGGAAGGTGACATCCGCCGTCTTCATCACGTTCTCGAACACCTCCCGCTTCTGGTTCATCTCACCGGGATTGTCGGCATTGAAGGCGAAGGTCTTGCGGGAGAGGTACATCTCTTGCAGCTCACCTTCCTCCTCCCAGGTGCTGTTCTCCACCGCGAGATTCACGTTGGAGCTGTAGCTGCCGCTGGCGTTGGAGAACACCCGGCACGCCGCATCGCGCAGGCTCGTGCCTTCTTTCTCCGCTTGCTCGAGGGCGTGCTTGCGCACAAAGTTCTGCTCCAGAGGCTCGTCAGCCTCGGCAGCCATCTTCACGGCCTGATCGATCAGCGCCATCTGGTTGATGAACAGATCGCGGAACACACCGGAGCAGTTCACCACCACATCAACGCGGGGACGCCCGAGTTCTTCTAGGGGAATCAGCTCAAGCTTGTTGACCCGACCCACGGAGTCAGGCATCGGCTTGACGCCAACGAACCAGAGGATCTGGGCTAGGGATTCGCCGTAGGTCTTGATGTTGTCGGTTCCCCAGAGCACGCAGGCGATGGTTTCGGGCCAGGTGCCCTGCTCCTCGCGCTGACGCTCAATCAACTTGTCCACAACACTCTTCGCTGCAGCCACAGCGGCCCGGGTGGGAATCGCCTGCGGGTCGAGGGCGTGGATGTTCTTGCCACTGGGCAGCACACCAGGATTCCGAATTGGATCACCACCGGGGCCCGGAAGGATGTATTCACCATCAAGAGCCTTCAGCAGACTCTCCATCTCCATGTCGGCGCACACCTGCTCAAGGCAGAAGCGCAAGTAGGCAAACAGCTTGTCGAGCTCGGTGGCATCGATCTGAACGAAGCCAGCACTGCAACAGGCCCGCAGCCAAGGCGAGGGAAGCTTGAAACCAAACTTGGCCAGCAGGTCGTAGAACCAACCGAAGCTGTTGCGCAGGCTGACCCGACCATCACGGCCAGTGAGCGTGCGAACCATGGCGCCAATGGCAGCGCGGGATGTCTCCGTGATCGTGCGGTTGAGTTCCACATCGGCGAGAACGCCCTCGTCGTTGCCTTTGTAGATGTCTTCGATCGAGCGGCCCATCGCCTCAGCCAGCAGGCCGGGGAGTGAGCGGAGCCCATCCTCCTCACGCTCGAGAGCAGCGATATTCACCAAGGTAGCAACGGCTTCCTCTGCGGTGGGAGGCTTGCCAATGGTGTGCAGGCCACAGGGAAGGAGACGGCTTTCGATCTCCATCAACTGGCGGTAAACGGCGCCCACCAAGGCATCACGTCCCTCCAGGTCGAGGGTCGAGGCATCCTCCTCAGGAAGGTCAACGTCCTTATCGAGGTTGCACTGACGTGCCGTCTCGATGATCGTGTTGACGATCTGAATGCCGCGGCCACCCTCACGCAGCTGCTGGTAGGAGCCCACCAGCTCACCAAGTTCCTTCAGGCCCTTGTAAAGACCGGCATTTTCAGCAGGAGGGGTGAGGTAGCTGATGGTGGAGGCATAACCCCGCCGCTTGGCGATCGTGGCCTCGGAGGGGTTGTTGGCGGCGTAGTAGTAGAGGTTGGGCAGCGCACCGATCAGTGAATCTGGATAGCAGGTTTCGCTCATGCCCATCTGCTTGCCGGGCATGAACTCGAGCGAGCCGTGGGTGCCGAAGTGCAGCACCGCATCAGCCTTCCAGATCTTCTGGAGATAGGTGTAGTAAGCCGCGAAGCCATGGTGAGGGCTGGCGCTGCGGGAATAAAGCAGGCGCATCGGATCACCCTCGTAGCCGAAGGTGGGCTGAACGCCAACGAAAACGTTGCCGAAGTGGCGACCGAAAACCAGCAGGTTCTGACCATCGCTGTTGAGGTTGCCCGGGGGCTTGCCCCAGTTCTCTTCGAGCCGTTCGGAGTAGGGCGTCAGACGCTCGTACTCCTCAACGCTCATGCGGTGGGCGATTGAAAGCTCCGGAGAGCCCTGCATGGCATCGGCGTCGTTGATGACGGCCTCCAACAGCTCACGAGGCGTGGAAGGCAGGTCCTGCACGTCGTAGCCCTTAGCCTTCATCTCCTGCATCACCCGATGGATGGAGCCGAAGACGTCGAGGTAAGCCGCCGTACCGACGTTGCCCTTGTCGGGAGGGAAGCTGAACACGGTGATCGCCAGCTTCTTCTCGTTTCGGGGCTTGATCCGCAGCGATGACCAGCGGATGGCCCGCTCAGCTATGGCATCAACCCGGTCTTGGAGGGTGTGCGCCTTGCCGGTGGCATCGTCGCGACCCGAGAGAACGATGGGCTCGATGGCGCCATCCAGTTCCGGAATGGCGATCTGCAGGGCCACCTGCACTGGGTGTAGGCCAAGGTCGCTCTGTTCCCACTCCTGGGTGGTCTGGAAAACGAGGGGAAGCGCCACCATGTAAGGACGGTTGAGCTTCTTCAGCGACTCAATCGCCTTGGGGTGGTCCTGACGGGCCGGACCGCCGACCAGCGCAAAACCGGTGAGAGAGACGATGCCATCCACCAGGGGCTGCTCGGGATTCAGCGGGTCGTAGAAGAAAGCGTTGACCGGCTTGGAGAAGTCGAGACCGCCGCAGAAGATCGGAATCACGCGAGCGCCACGGAACTCCAGCTCCTGGATGGTGGCCACGTAATGGGCATCGTCACCGGTGACGATGTGGCTGCGCTGCAGCACCAAACCGATCACCGGACCTTTGCGGGCTTCCTCAGAAAGGTCGGTGCGGCTGGAGGTCCAGTTCAGATATTCCTTGAGGTCCTCGAACATCGAGGGAGCCAGGGGGTGCCAGATACCGAGGTCGGGGAACACTTCGGGCTCCGCCACCTCCATCGCCGGACGCTCCTCGCCCTCTGCAGCTGGGAAGACGTATTTGTCTGCCAGCATCAACAGGAAGTTGCGCAGGTTGTCGGGGGTTCCACCCAGCCAATACTGGAAGCTGAGCATGAAGCTGCGGGCATCCTGCGCCTTCTCAACGGGCAGGTACTTGAGAACGGTGGGCAGCGTGTTCAGCAGCTTGAGCATCGCGTCCTGGAAACCAGCACCTCCGGCTTCCTTCCGCTTCTTCATGAAGCCTGCGATGGCGCTCTTGCTCTGACCGAGCTGGGCCATCGAGAAGCTGCCCAGCTTGTTGAGCCGCATCACCTCCGGCATGGACGGGAAGACCACAGCCGCCTTCAGTCGGTCGCGGTGTGGGGCGACGGCGTCCACAACCTTCTGAGCCAAATCTTCAATGAAGATCAAGGAGGCCACAAAGACATCAGCCTCAGCCACATCGGCACAGAAGCCGGCGTAGTTGTCGTCGTCTCGGAGTTCTTCGATCAGATAGCCGCTGAGCTCGATCCCGAGATCGCCACCCGATGCATTGAGAGCCGTCGCTGCCTGGGTGAGAGCGTTTTGGTACTGGGGCTCCAGCACCACATAAACCGCCTTCATGACGGACTTGTGGTTCTGGCCCTCCACAGGAGCAACGCGGCGATCGGCGGAGCGGACCTGTGTGAACATCAGCGCGCTTTGAGCAATGTGAAGAACCTTACGGCGACTGGCCCTTAGGGCGCGAGGATTTCTGATCGGCCGTTACACGAGCCGACCCATAGGCTTTGAAGCGTCTGCTGCGCTTTCATGACCGCTCCGATTCCCGTCGTTGTTGCCGGTGCCCTGGGGCGCATGGGCGCCGAGGTGATCAAGGCTGTGGTGGGAGCCGAAGACTGCAGCCTGGTTGGCGCCATCGACAACACCCCCGGCAAGGAAGGGGCAGACGTGGGTCTGGAGCTGGGCCTTGGCGAGCTGGAGGTGGCCGTGACGGCTGATTTCGAAGGCTGTCTCTGCGCTGTGAGCCAATCGGTGCGGGACAGCGGCAGCGGCGCCGTGTTGGTGGATTTCACCCACCCCTCCGTTGTTTATGAGCACACCCGCGCGGCGATCGCCTATGGCGTTCACCCTGTGATCGGAACCACTGGACTCTCGCCTGAACAACTCAACGACCTCACCGAGTTCTCGGCCAAAGCGTCCGTGGGTGGGGCCGTGATCCCCAATTTCTCTGTGGGGATGGTGCTGTTGCAACAAGCGGCAGCCGCAGCGGCACGGTTCTACGACCACGCGGAACTGACGGAACTGCACCACAACCGCAAGGCGGATGCCCCCAGCGGCACCTGCATCAAAACCGCTGAGCTGATGGAAGAGCTGGGCAAGAGCTTCAATCCCGAGGAAGTGGACGAGCATGAATCCCTGGCGGGCTGCCGCGGCGGACAGCGGGACAGCGGCCTGCGGCTGCACTCCGTGCGGCTGCCGGGCCTGGTGGCTCACCAGGAAGTGATGTTCGGTGCCCCCGGGGAGACTTACACCCTGCGTCACGACACCATCGACCGTTCCGCCTACATGCCCGGGGTGCTGCTCACGGTGCGCAAGGTGGGCAGCCTCGGCAGCCTTGTGTATGGCCTTGAACGCCTGATCTGAAGGCGACACCATGCTCATCCCTCTCCGCCCCGGTGAACTGCAACGGCTGATCCCAGCCGTTGCCACCGGAAATCAGTTCCGCTTTGCCCTCGGCAACCCCCAGGAGGTGCTGCAGCGCCTGATGATCGCCGCCATCGGTGGGGTGATCACGTTCCTGATCTACAACCAAGCGCAACTCGGCAGCCGCTGGGGCCCCGTCTGGCTAGTGATCAGCGTTGTGTTCTTTCTCTATGTGCTTTGGGGCCCGATCGTTCAGGCCGGCCAGCGCAACGCCACACTGCGGCGCTATCCCGAGGCTGCCCTGTTTGAGGGCGAGGTGGCGGACGTGATCACGCGTGAGCGGGTGGAAAACCGCCACGAGCAGGCCGACAGCCGCGGGCGGCTGGAACTCGTGGAGAACCGACGCACCTGGATGCTGCTCGAACTTGAAGACGAAGAGGGTTACCTCGGCAGGGTGGCCTTTCCGATGGAGAAGAAGCACCAGTCGATCCGCCGCGGCAGCCTGATCCGCTGCCTGGTACTGAGCGAGCGTAAGGATTTCTCAAAGATCGGAGCCCTCAGCGATGCCTGGCTGCCGGGCATGCGGATGTGGGTTGGCGAGTACCCCTTCCTGCTCCGCCCCGCCTTTGAGGAGCTCTGCCAACTCCGCCTGAACAGCCGGCGTTGAACAGCCGGCGTCGAGCAGCCACTGCTGAACATTTCTTAAACCTGGTTTACACTTCTTAGTAATCAAACGGCGGCATCGATGTCCCAGTCCTCTCCCACCACTCCTGTCGTGCGCGGTGCACAGGTCACCACGGAAGACGGCGGCCGCCTCAACGCCTTCGCCACGGAACCCCGCATGGAAGTGGTTGAAGCAACCCAGGGTTGGGGTTTCCACGACCGCGCCGAAAAGCTGAACGGGCGCATGGCCATGCTCGGTTTCATTGCCCTGCTGGCCACTGAGTTGGCCCTGGGCGGCGAATCCTTCGTTCACGGGCTGCTCGGCCTGGGCTGATCGCCTCGCACTGGATCGGGATGGGTGGCCAGACTCCCTGAATGGCTCCATCCCCTCCAGAGATTCATGTTTTGGGCGCTGGCCCCACCGGCGCCCTCACAGCTCTTGCCCTCGGCCTCCGTGGTCAGCGCGTGGTCCTGTTTGACCCGCTGACGGCATCGGAACTACAAGTCAGAAGCCGGGCGTACGCCATCACTCATTCCAGCCGCAGGCTGTTGACGAAACTGGGGCTATGGCACGACCTGCACGATTCCTTGGTGCCGTTCCGTGACCTGGATTTGCGGGATGGGGCCACCAACGCCCGCGTTCTCTTCAGCGAGGACGACCTGGCATCAGCCAATCGACACCATGAAGGCATCGGCTGGATCCTCGATCACCGGCCCTTGATGAAGTTGTTGCTGGCTCGGATAAAGGCCAATAGCAACGTGGCCATGCACCTGGCCGAACCATGCCCTGATCCAAGCGCTGACGCCCTGATCGTGGCGGCTGACGGACCACGCTCCCCCACAAGGGAGGCCTGGGGCATCCGTCACTGGGGCATGCGCTATCGCCAGGGGTGCCTCACCGCCAAAGTTGCCCTGCGGGGTCTCCCTCACGACAGGGCCTGCGAGTTGTTTCGCCCGGAAGGCCCTCTCGCCGTTCTGCCCTTGGGGCAGGGCACGTTCCAGGTGGTGTGGAGTGCACCCTGGCAGAGTTGCCAGCAGCGCAGCAGGCTGCAGCGCAGTGCCTTTCTCGATCAGCTGGCCGCTGTTCTGCCGGAGGGGATTGAACCGGATTTCCTTCTGGATCAACCCCGAGCCTTCCCACAACAATGGCTGCTGGCTCGCCGCTTGCATCGCGGACGGGGCGTGCTGATCGGCGAAGCGGGCCACCGCTGCCATCCCGTGGGAGGCCAGGGGCTCAATCTCTGCTGGCGTGATGTGGAAGTTTTGCTGCGCGCCGTGGAGCGGGGGGGCAGCGCCGCAACAATCGCTCGGCGCTACGGGATGAGCCGCTGGCTCGATGTGCTGCAGGTGGGTGTGGCGACGGATCTTCTGGTGCGGGTGTTCTCCAACCGCCAACCGCTATTGCTGCCCCTGAGGCGTTTGGCCCTGCTGCTGCTGAAAAAGTTTTCTGGGCTGCGCCAACTCAGCTTGCGGGCCATGAGTGACGGCCCCATGCAGCTCTGGCGGGCCTTGCCAAACTGAGCCAAGCGCGGGTCGCAACCATGGTGATGTCCAGCCAGCGACAACCCCCCGCAACAGACGCCTTGCTGCAGTTTCTTCAGCGGCGTTTGGGGTTGAGTCCCAGCGCCCTGGAGTTAGGGCAACGCCAGGCGGAGCTGGAACAAGCTCCCCTCCCGATCGTGCTGTGGAGCTTCGGGTTGTTGAGTTTGCAGCAGCTGGAAGACGTCTTCGACTGGCAGAACACTCAGCCGTAGCGCAACAACGCTTCAACGGGTTGACCCGCGGGCAAGGCCTGACGGCCTCCGAGCCCCTCCAGCTCGATCACAAAGGCCAAGCCCACCAAGCAACCGCCGGCCTGCTCCACCAGTTGTCCCGTCGCCGCAGCCGTGCCACCGGTGGCCAGCAGATCGTCCACCACCAGCACCCGGGGTGAATTCTCAAATGCATCGGCTTGAATCTCCAGCCGATCGGTGCCGTACTCCAGGGCGTAGTCGAGACCGACCACCTCACCGGGGAGTTTTCCAGGCTTCCGCACAGGTACAAAGCCAAGCCGTCGGTCGCTGGCCAAGGGTGCCCCGAAGATGAACCCCCGGGATTCGATCCCCACGATCAGATCAGGCTTCACCTGGTCGCAGAACGCACCCAACTGGCGGATCACATCGGCCATTGCTTCTGGTAAGCGCAGCAGCGGATTGATGTCTCGAAACAGAATTCCAGGCTTGGGAAAATCTGGAATTGAGCGAATGTGCGACTGAAGATCCAAATTCAGGTGACGCAATGGCAGTGCCCCTGGCATCATCGCAGCCATGAGGTGTGTCAAGGCCTAAAGCGTTGCAAACACTGGGTTGTGGCTGAATCCCAGCGGAGTAGTGCGACAGGGTTCTACGAGAGTTAAACGACAGCAGAGCGACAAAAGGGGGGCATGGGGGATGCAGCATCCAAGGCCATCAGTAGATGGGCTTCAAATATTTCCGCTGGTTTTTGAAAGATATGGGGAAGAGGCCTAATGGACCTCGACTCCCCATTGGCGCGGAAGGAGGCCAAGTGGTCCTCGACTCCCTGCTGCAGACCCCTCTCGGCCTGCAGGATCGAGATGCACCTGCCGTCAGAAAGGCCTACAGAAGGATGCTGTTTTCTTCAGGCTGTTCAAGCTGCCTAAACCCAGCTGGCCGCACTAATACACCTGCATGGAGGAGTGCACGGACTGCGTTTGCACACGCAGAGGGTGGGGTGGGCAACAAGCACCGGCGCAAAGCAGCGTCCGCAGGAAATGGAGCAATAGCAGTAGTTAATGACAAACTCCTGCGAGGCAACGTGCGTAGTACATGTTTCTGAGAGCACAGCCAGCACTTCAACGATGCAATCGAAAACAGGAGTCGTTTTTCGGACGACTCATACGAGATGCACTACTGGGAATCTTGGTTACGAGTTCAGTCCCAATACAAGCTGCGGAACCCATACGCCTGCCGGTCATCCCATATCGAGCAAGAAGCAAGGAGATACAAGCCCCACCGCTGTTGCCACCTCCGCCCCTCCTACTGGTTGAATCAGTTAAACCGCGAAAACGCAGGCCACATAGCGGAAGAGACAAAGCCTGGGACGATGATCTGGATTGGTTGATGGATTAGTCAAAAACATCGAGAGGCCAGCGCAAAAGGGAGCAGGTGATTTGGCCAGCAATCAAACAGTGTCGGTGTGAGCCAAGCGATTATGTATATTTAGTCACTCCGCATGATTGTCACTTGCGAGAGATTTACTTAACCACTAACAATTAATGACTCCACTCATAGCACTCACATCACTTTTTTTCGCGATGAGCGGTGAAATCAAATATCCAGCGATCTGCAAGGACACTTATTTAAGCGACGAGAAAGCCCAAGACATCAAGAAAGTCGTAAAGTCGCTGTCTCGTAAGCCTGGCTGCAGGCACATAGGGAATGAAACAATTACCGAAGGAGACAGAACTGGAGAAGTTTTCCCCATCTATACATGCTGCACATCTATTGAAGCCGAAAGAAAATAACCAAAAGAAACACGCAATAGCGAAGCTAGCGAGCCATTGTATTTACCAAATTCGCCTTTCCACTCTCGCAAGAGATGATCAGCACCTGGAGCACTGTTGCAAGAACTGAAAGGCTTTCGCAAAATGGGGAAGTCGTTGAACTACGCACAAATGAAGCGATTTCTCCTAATCGGCACCTTGTTAGTAACCGCTCACACAATGCCAGCAATGGTGCGGACTGAAGCCAGGGAGTTGGTTCCAACAGCGTCAAAACGCGCCATAAACCTCGCTCGCGGGGCGGCTACAGCATCTAATGGGGGATTGCGCATCTATCACCCAGCTCGATGCATGTATCTAAATCCAACAAACAACCCCTGTCTGACAAAAAGAGATGCAGGCGGCTATGAATTCCGATTCCAGGGAGGCCCACCTGGCTGGGAGGTAATTGGGATACCTCCATCGGTCAATTCAATTGTGCTGGTCGCACCCGACGGACGCTCTGTTGTCGCCGAAAGCCATGAAAAGATCAAAGAAGTATCGCTGCCGGCTTTACCATGACAACAAAGCCCGTCCAAAAAAATACTAACCATCCCCCTTCAAGCAAGAACATGATGAGTAAGTCTTTCCCAAGCAAATACCCATACCCCTAGGCGTGGGTTTCACGATTTCACAATCACGTTTTCCCATTAATTCAAAATTCCTGGTCTTTGCTTCTTACTGATGCTAGAAACTGACAAAAATCCTCGACTTTCGCGAGAGGGAGCAAGATGCGTCAAAAGCTGGCGAACGATGCATATCTTTGTTTTACTAATCCTTCTTACATCAGGCCTTAGTACGCAGGCAGCAGATTATCGCCGATACATAAACAAAAGGACTAGGCCCCTACACGACCTCTTGATAAAAAAACAATTCCTTATAATAACCAACCCTCCGACATGCAAAACAAACTATTTAATGAGAGGATATTTTATCTCTAGATATAGAGCAATTTATCTATGCGTAGATAATCTCCTAGAAGATCCAAGGCTTGGTGACATTTCCGGAAGAGACAAGTTTAATGACGCGAAGAAGCAACTGAGTACAACACTGACGCACGAGGCCGTTCATGCTGCCCAATGGTGCAAAGGCTCAAAGGACTGGACACTATTTAATCTAAGTGGAAGCGGTACACTTGGAGGATTCAGAGACTCAGCACTTGACTCATCAACAAAAATAAGAGGCAACAGAAAGTCAGAGAAAGAAGCTTATCTACTAGAGAGCAAACCAGATATCGTAATGGAAGCGTTCGATCTGTATTGCCAAGTGCTATCTCCTGAGAAGAGGGAAAAGAAACCATAAGCATTACTTTAAGGTCAAGTCAGTTCTTGACAAAAACTGCAAGTGATAGTGACAAATGGCAGCTGGCTAGCCAAACTCGTTGTACTCCAGGGCATTCTAAGTGAAGAAGATGCTCCTTATTTTGGTTCTGTGCCTAATGCCTAGTGCTCAGGCAATAGACTATGCCCAATGCGAAGCAATACAAAGAGCTGCTGCGCGCCTGAAATCTGCGATGGATGCCGAGGCACTAGCAGCTCAAAACGCAATCATTCTCCCAGCAATGGAGAAAACTCAGGCTATATGCATGAAAAATTTCGTTAACAACGAGATCCTTAACTGCATGAACATCAGGATGGCTAACTACGAAGCAGACGGAGAAATAACTAGAGAGGAAGTTATCGAGAAATATGCCCCACGCATTGATCGGGTACTGGCCGACTATGAAGCCATGGGGTGCTACTAAAATGAGTCCTCTATCCCTACTGGCTGGGTTGGGGCTTGGAAGTTTTCAATCCGTATGGTGTAACAAGCGAGCCTTAGAGGTCAGAACAGGAAGCAGACCTCTACAAAGCGATCTCAGAAGACTGACGAGAAGACTGAAATTGAAGTGTGAGCGTCTTGCAAATGGATGAACGCCTGAAGGTTGCTGTTAGTGCAGTGCTCATCGCGGCAATGTTCGCTTTTGGAGCTGGTGGGAACTGGTTGTTTTTCCTTCTCTTAGCCGCAATGGCTGTCATCGTGACGTGGGAATTCAGCTAGAGCGCAGATGAAAAACCTCCTCCTGCTTTTGATTGTTGCGATATCCATCTGGGCTGGTGTTGCTTTGGATAGAGCTGGTTGGCGATACAGGAAACAGCTTTGGCAATTCCAAGGGGCCGCAACTGGCCTCGTTGTTGGATACCTGCTGGGACGTTCAAAGCTGATCTAAGGGCTCAGAGCCGTCGTTGTGAACGCAAATTCAGCACCGTGTTAATGGCCGCCAACGTGACGAGACAGGTGAGGCAAAACTCCTTGTAATCCAAGCAACCAATTCAAGAGCTCTGTAGATTGCCACATCACCTTCTGCCCTAATCGTTTCGAGAGTCTGAGATCTGAGTGTCTACGCAGCAGAAGCCGATGGGCTGGGCTACTGAGGATGGATGAATGCACAATGGGTTCATGGATACAAATAGAGCAACCACACTGTTGACCCGAGCTGCGTTAGGCGCAGTGATCGCTATACCAACTCTTTTACTAGTGGACTATTTGGAGAAGAAAGTGGCTTTCAAAGAATGCGTGATGGAAGAACTGATGGGGGAGCATGGCGATAGACAATCTGCCCAGTTCTCCTACAGCTTCAGAGGTGCAGGCGGCGATAACGACATCAACACCTCGCTGGCGATTGCTCGCCTAAGCTGCAGAAGCGGCCGTAAGCCCATCGTCTACTGATCAAACATCAATCCATTCAGGCATTCGGCAAGCCCTGACCCAACCGCACAGACAAGACATCACGCCAATTTGGAAGCAGAACGTGGGCTGGACTCCTGCGGCATAGCCCCAAGCGAATCCAGAGACTTTCAAGAAGATGACCTGGCCTCCCTAAGGGGTAAAAATCAACTGCGAGCAGTACTTTCGTGGCTATGTTCTTCAATGACCCGTCACATAAATTGCTACGGAAACAGAACAGGCATACGGTTTATCAAGGACTAAAGCGTTGCAAACACAGAGTTATGACTGGGTTCTGGGGTAAAACCACGACTAAGTTGTACAAAAGTTAAGCGACGCAGAACAGCAAAAGGGGGTATGGGGATGCAGCATCAAAGGTCCTCCGTAAATGGGCTTCAGATATTTCTGTGAAATCTGAGTGTGAAGTTAGGTTCTAACTGCCCTGACAGGTGAGGTTTGCGTCTATTGATAGAGAGCAGGCAAGGAGAGCAAATGGTTGGTGACTTCATTCTTTACCTGGCATTAATCCAGCTGGGAGCTACAGCTGCAATTACGGCGATAGTCGTCGGGGATCTGTATTTAATCTATCAATCGGTTCTGAATAAGAGCCCTGACATTTGCGATGGTGTCGACAAGTAGCCCACTCAAGGAGGAGCAACTGACGAGATCAACACTTGGCGGCACAACTGAAAATCGGCCACATGTGGTCGGCAGTCGTCAAGATTGCCCAAAAGCCGGATGCTGGCCTATTGAATCAAGGTCCTGCCACACCGAACGGTCGACACCACATCATCTGTGGCAGTGTCCACTACTCTGTATGTGCACATCTTTGCCTTCGACTTGGTGCGGGCAGTGAGATATGCCGTCAACTCAGTAGCGAGAGAAAGCTCCTTGACCCACTGCTCGGAAGTGACTTTCATCTGCACACTAAACCGATTGGGCTCTCCAGGTATATAGGGCGAGTACAACAGACGAAAGGCTGGCCCGTTAGTGGTAGCAACATCTGTGTCACGTATTTTGGCCCTTAAGGATCAATTCAAGACCCCGAGCCAACTCTGCGCTGACAAATTCGGGCTATTGCGAGGGGTACGTCGGTTGATCGCGAAAGCGGCATCGCCATATCAAGGCTTGGGCCGGTGTTGCTCCGCGTCAACGCCTGAAATGGCTGCGATAATCACTGATGCCTTTTAGAGGGAAGACAGTTCAGCGTTGAAATCGAGTTAGAATTTTGCACTACCAACAAGACAGGAGACAGTTCCCATTCTTCTTGATTACAAGGTGTGGTCTTATTGCTAAACATGGTCAGAATCACAGCCCCCCCCTAAAGGCCCTCACATGAAGCGCGTAATTGCACTTGGGATAATCTCTTTGCTTGTGTCTGCTTGCAGTTCGAACAAACCGACTGAGCCTGGAGTTACTTCGGCGAAGCCTGTAATTAATGAGATTTTCACGGCATCTAAAACGATTGAGGGAGCTTTTCTCAAATATCCTGATGGCAAGGCCGAAATGCGTCTTTATCGAGTTGAAATTCCAGTTGGTGGAAAGATTCCGCTGCACAAGCATCCAGCTCCAATGATGGTTTATGTGCAAGGAGTGAACTCCGGCTCATTGATGAATACTCGAGTGATGTCCGATGGAAGCGAAATCAAAACTATTTTCAAGCCCGGTCAAGCCTTTTTAAAAGGAGTTGACACGCCTCATTACAGTGAAAATGTCGGCAACAAGCCGACTATCCTTTGGGTAACAGTAACATCTGCTGAAGACATGCCAACAACAGTGTTCCTTAACTGAATTCACCATCATGAAATGATTGGAATGCTAGCTGAACCCAGAATTAATACCCATCAGATTTTAGTTTCCACATGTCCTCATGCTGAAACACGCTGTTCCATAGGAGTAAAGTCCCATCCAATCGGTGACTGAATTGGATTGAGTTTTTTGTGCTCTTCGTATAGATCTTCGATTTCTTTGCAGGCCGAGCAATAAGCGGACCATCCAGCCATTCGGCGTGGATTCGCACGCCCGCGTTTGTCAATCGCTTGATCAACAGTGACTCCTTCTGTCTCTGCTTGTTCAAATGCACTTAACAAGGGAATTTGTACGTTGAGAACCTTGATGTCGAATCCTTCAAGACATTCTTTAGCATTTTCAGCTGCAGCCTCTTTGCGTGAGTCAACTTTTACAAGAAGTGCAGCATATGGAATCTTGTATTTGTTTATCATCTGCGCCATCTCAATTGTCAATTCGATTGATCTACTTTGTGTAGTAGTGGGCAGCAAAATGAAGTCAGCACCCTCTACCAAATTCTTCATCTCTTCCTCGTTGCTGCTCGCTTGACCATCCGTAACAACAATCTCTGCTGACCGAGTGGCTTTTGCTGCTGCTTCAATTGGCACAATTGAGCAGGGCAAGAGCCCTCTAGCTCCATAAGCAGTGGCCGATCTATTGCGGTCGGCATCAACAAGGACGACCCGTTTTTGCTGCTGGCTCCAGCTAGCTGCAATGTGAACGCTGCTACATGTTTTGGCGACACCACCTTTCTGACCAAAAACAGTGATGAACATCAGGCAGCAGCTAATGACTTAGCAGCAGGATCGCGTTTTTTTCCTGAAAGGCAATACTTGGGTTGTTACCGCTTCAACCCTGTCAGTGTCTCCCAGCTTCAGGGCCCCTTTTCTCTTGGGGTTAGCCACTCAAGCAATACCCATCATTGGAGCCAGCCACTCGGCATAAAGTGCTGCGAGCACTGACATGTCAAAGGCGTGCACAGCTGGGTTGGTCTTATCTGCCACCCACAGGAGTCCAAAAGGCGCGTTGAGCGCCAGCTGAAGCCGCCACCGCCATGTGATGACTTTCCAAGCCTTCAAAAGGATCGGGTTCTTGATCACGGCTAAGCAGGGCTAAAGATCTGCGGACCCTATCCAGCTATGCGCCCAAAGCGCTGATCACCACATCTCTCTCTTCTGTCATCACCTTGCTGATAGATGACCACGAAACACATATCAATATTTGATCAACAACACAAGTGCCTGGTTAAGTATTCACTTAGATTCGGTTTGGGAGGTGTTGCCGCAGGCTCCGCCTGTAGCACTCACTCCGCAAACACGAATCAAATGAATACTCCATAGAGGACGATTTCACTTGAGTTCATGGTGGTGCCGCTGTGTTAGGGCGTCACGCTGACGGGATCAGATAACGGGTGCTACTACAAGCTGCCTGAAGGCTTGTTCTCCCTGGCGTCTGACAACGCGGATGAGGACTTACTCCCGAAGGTATTCAGAGTCACCCATTTCTTTTACGTGGATTCCAATCCACGAGTTTTTTAATCATCTTTTCTTTGACGATGGTGGAAAGCACTGAGCTATTCCCCCGTTATAGTGCCCGATTACCCAGAGGCCCTCAGGAGAGCCTGCAGCGAGAGATAGGCGCTGCGTGATGGATTGATCATTTAACTAGAAAGAGAGATCTTAGAAGAGCTTCTAGGCCTGTTTCAGCAAGATCCGGGAGTTTCATCGGCATCTTGCGATTCAAAATCTTGCTGACTCAAATATGCAACCACGCATCAATCTTTTTCCATGTAGAAGAAATAGCCTTTCGCAAAACCTCTGGGTCATATCCCTGTCGATAAACATTGGACATCTGACTAATCGACAGCCTGTGACCAAGCAGCGCTTCGATGTGAGCTGGGTCCACTTGATTCCTCCTACCCAAGTCTGTGAGGCCATGCCTAAAGCTATGAGTCGTTAGCTCAGGGTTGATGCTTTTGAGCCTGATGTTGATTTGAGACGCTGTACCCCAACCCTTTTCAAAAGGGAACTGCTTCAAAAGCTCCAATACCTTTGGCGGCAACGGAATAGTTCTGACAGAGGATTTGTTCTTCGCTGTGCCTACAGCAACTTGCATCGTGCCAAGCTCCAAATCGAAGTCTTCACGCTTCCGATTCCTGACCTCGCTGATGCGCGTACCGCAATAGACCTGAATCAGGACAGGGATGAGCTGCCTATTGAGAAGCTTTGGCAGGAGCAAAGACAGATCCCGGTAATCCCGTTCAATTGCTGTGTAGATGTGGTTTGCCTCCCCAGCGCTGTAGTCCGCGGCATCGAAAGGGTTCATGGTCAGCCCCCGAAGCAGGCCTGACTTCATGCACTTAGCAACCAGCCCCGACAGCAATGAGCACTTGCTGTTGATGGTCAGAACAGTGAGGCCTGAATCCTGCATTTGATCGATCCACTCCCTGATCGCTTCTGGGGTTGCTTCAGCGAGCTCGAATGGACACTGCTTGATGGCAATACCCACATTTCGGTGCCAGCTGGCGGAGAAAGGAGACAGGTTCTTCCTTCTGCGGATGCGTTCGACCTCTCGGATGAGATCGTTCCAAGTAGCTGGCACCTCCCTCTTGAGCAGGGCTTGAGCGAGTGCCTCAGTGTTCTTGTCCAGAAATGCTCCGGATCCGTCGTCTTGAGCCCGCTTGCCCGTGTATTGCTCAGCAGTGGTTTGAGGATCAAGGACATCAGAGAGTTCGAGAAGACTGCTGAACTCCTCGGCATCTCGCCACCTCGTCTTACCCTCATCTCTGGCCTTGTGAGCTGCCTCCAGTTCTGCCATCGCTTGGGCAGCTCGACGGTGAGCAACCTCAATGTCTCTGGTCCCCAAAGAACGCATGACACGCTTGCCTCCCAAATGGAGCTGAACGCAATACACTCCGTTCGACCTTTGCTGGATCGGCTTCCTCGGTCTCCCCATGGTTTCAGTACTGCGAGAGTTCTGCGACAGAGAACTGCGAGAGAGTCGTAAAACCCAAGTAGCAGTCAGTCACAGCCTGACTTCATTGTCATCGCAGCCATGACTGAAGCTCCAGCCTCCAGCGCACCCACCGATGGCGCGCGTCTCAGCCGGCGGGGCGTCGAGCGTCTCGACCTATTGCTGCTGACCATTGAGGCTCTTGATCTGAATGGTGGCGAGGCGATGGTCTGGACCAGCAAACAGATGGGTCTCCAGACGCAATTCCCCAACCGGGTTGAACTCTGGAAGCGGCGCTGTCATAACCCGCTTCGGCGCACCACCCGGCGGGACCAGCTCGACCCGGTGGATGCCGAATCCCTGATCTGTCTGGTGTGTGCCATGGCTGATCGGCTCTACCCCATGCTCCATCAACTCCTTTCGAGCCGCGAACCCGAACAACTCACCCAACAGCGTTGGCAGTTGTTCCACGAGCGCCTGCGGGACCTCATCGAAGAGCGGATGAATCCGCGCCGGGAAGCCGTTGTTCGTCTGCTCACCATGGAACCGGCGGGCCAGGTGCACCGCCAGCTGATCAGCACCCTGGCGTTCTGCGCAGGCCCAGGTGGAATCGATCGACTCCGCGCAACCCTGCTCGACCCCACGCCCTAGGCCGACCATGTTGAAAACGACATACCAATACGAACAGACCGCAGCACGGCTGGTGGTGGAAGGCTTTCCCGACCTCTCCGCCGGACAGTCCAATGAGGCGATCGGCATCCTGTCGTCCTGGCGGCTACAGTTGATTGGAGCACCGGAACTGGAAGGAACCCGGGATCATCTCGAGGCTCTGATGGCAGCGGTGATGCCCTACGCCAGGCATCGCTTGTCCGGCGTGCAGCGCTGCTTTGGTCTGGAATGCGGTTTTGTGAGCATCGCGCCGGATCAAGCCAACCATCGACTGGAACTGCGCAGCAGCCGGGAGGGCGTTGAGCCGCTGCAGCTCAAGCTCGATGACGCCGAACTGGCCGATCTGGTGCGTTGCCTTGATCGCTTGCGGCTCGACAACCGGGTCAAGCTGACCTGGACGTTCCCCGAAGACCGCCCGTTGAGGCGTCAGGAGATCTTCGGTCGCATTCCTCTGCAGAAACGCCTCGGACCACCCCTTCTGGCTGGGGTTGCTCTGGCGTGCAGCATCGCCACCGCCTTGCTTGTGCCTCTGCCCCAGGAGATCAAGGAGACATCGCCAACACTGGCACCGGTGGACAAGCCTGAAACGCAGTCCGACCGTTGACGTGCAGGAAACACGCTTCAGAATCGCCGCAGTGACGGCACCCTGATCACACCGATGCCATGAGGAAGGCGCGCCGAAGCAGCAAACGTGATCAACGACGGGTCTTCCGCCCCCGTCGCCGCTTCCCCTATGGCCCCGTCCTGCGGCAGTTGACGGTTGTCATGCTGATGCTGGCTGCTGCCGCAGGGATCGCAGTTCTGCTGAATCAGCTGCCCCAGCAGGTGGACATCATGCTGCTGCTGAGCCAGGCCATTGATGACCTGATTGGCGGCGTTCAGCAACTACTGGAAGCCATGCTCGGGCTCGCCGCCATCGTGCTGATCGCTGCCATCGCGCTTCTGGCGGGCATCCTCTTGCTTGGTGCGCTTTGGAGGTTGATTCGCATCATCCGACTGGTGGTATCGCCCCCTATTCAAGGCAGGCGCTGAAGCCGAACACACCAGACATTCCGTAAAAAATCGGACCAGATCGACCCCGCAGATTGCAGCGCTGGCAGAACTGAACTGGTGATCCACCGAAAGCATGAGCCAGACCGTCGACCACGACATGACAGCCGTCCTCGAGGCCATCGATCACTACAGCGATGGTGATGTCGACCAACCGCAGGAAATCATGGAGGAACTGCAGAAGGGTTGTTCCAACAAGCACAAACGCCTGAACAAAAAGGTCTACGAAAAAGAGCTGGCCAAACTCCAGACGGAACTGGTGAAGATGCAGTACTGGGTGAAAGCCACAGGCTTTCGCATGATCATCCTGTTCGAAGGACGGGACGCCGCAGGCAAGAGAGGATCGATCAAACGGCTGACGGAGTCCTTGAACCCCAGGGGATGCCGGGTGGTAGCCCTGGGCACGCCATCAGAGCATCAGAAAAGCCAGTGGTATTTCCAGCGCTATGTGGAGCATTTTCCCAGTGCCGGAGAAATCGTTGTCTTTGACCGGAGCTAGTACAACCGGGCCGGTGTGGAAAAAGTGATGGGCTTCGCGACACGCGAACAAGTGGAGCAGTTTTATATGTCGCGCCAACAGTTTGAGCAAATGCTGGTGCAGGACGGAATCCTGCTGCTCAAATACTGGTTCTCCATCAACGATGACGAACAGGAAAAACGTTTCCAGGAATGCATTGATAACGAAGAGCGTCGCTGGAAGACGAGTCCGATGGACATCGAGTCGCGCAACCGCTGGGTGGAGTACTCGAAAGCGAAGGACACCATGTTTGCCAAAACGCATATCCCGGAAGCCCCATGGTTCACCGTGGAGGCCAATGACAAGCGCCGCGCCCGCTTGAATTGCCTGCGCCACATTCTCAGCAAGGTGCCCTATGAAGACATGACACCGCCACCCATCAAGATGCCGAAGCGCCCGAAGCAAGGAAGCTACAAGCGGCCTCCTTTCAACGAGCAATTCTTTGTACCCAACAACTATCCCTACAAGGACTGATCAAGCGACTCCATCAAAAACGATTTGCTTGTGAATCCAATCAACCCATCGATGTGCCGCCCTCAGGCAGACCGATGGGTTGCGATTAGAGCAAAGCCATTGCAATCCATACAATCCAAATCAATACGCAAACCAGCAGAACAAATAGATCAACAGTGACATGCCAAACACCAACATCCCAATCGAGGTTTTGATCCGCATCCACTTTTTGTCCCACTTGTAGGGAGCCATCACCACGATCGTAAAAAATGTGAGAGCGGCATACACAACCAAGGTGTGCTTGGGATGTTCCTTGGCAACCAGCATGCTGACGCCATGCCAGAAGAAGGTCAGCATTGAGGCATAGGATAAAATCACTCCGAGGTTGTAAAGCAACTCTTTGCGCTATTTGAGTTGATCAGCAATCGATTGTTGAAGGCGCATCAGAGACAACGAAGGGGCGAGAACTTCAACGTAGCGATCGATCTTGTACCTCACATTCCGAGAAATACGGGGAATATCATCTGCAGCGGGCTTGAGTCATGACAGCAGCACGCTTTAAGGTGATCTATAATCCAGTTCTGCAGGCTTTGCTCGGTTCCTGGCAAGTCCTAATGCGGTGTATCGCCAGTGCACTGTTCCTGGTGGCCCATGGCCTGCTGGTGCTGGAGCACATCACCATTGGAACGGCACTGCATGGGATCGCGGAGTTGTTCCTTGCCCCCTGGGCCATCCGCCACAAAGCCTGGGACATCATCGTGATCGGACTGATTTTCTGCGTCTTCGACCTGTGGGGAACGCTGCGTCTGACCGGCGTGTTGGTCTAAGGCCCTTCAACCACTCAGCCGCTGGGACCAAAACCCAAACAGCTGCCACGACGACCAGAGGAACATCCCCAGGAAGATCCAGTTCAGCCAAGCCGGATGTCGGTCGTTTTCAAACATCTCTCAGGACAGCGAAAGGCGACACCTGACCTTATCGGTGTCAACCGGATCACTTCGCCGAAGAACTCCAATCGGCGGAACGAAACGACACATTGGCACCACCACTGCGTTTCAGGTCGTGCATGCCCTCCAGCTGGTTGTACACCGACAAGAGCTGCCGCCGCATGTGGTCGGTATGGGGCAGATCAGCGATCAAACGCAGCACATCCTCCAGGGATCGCTTGGCATCGATCACCAAACGACAATCGGGGCTTCCAGGCTCGTCACGCATGGGAACAGAAACGATTTCATCCATTCAGAAGAAAATCTCTGCTTGCGGGTGTCTGAATCCCTACCAACGCGGCGATATTCAGCAGAAATTCAGAGTTTGGCCCCGTCCTGCTTCACCCATGCCCCGATCAAGTGGCGTTTCGCGCAGCAGGAAGCCTGAGGCTGCTGAACCACGACAACAACACCAGCAGGGATGAAGCCCAGAGGCAGGCCTGCATGCCCGCGGCTTCGGTTCGGCCGAGCATGAACACTGCCCCCGAGAGCAACGTGCCCACCAAGCGTCCGGCCGCATTGGCCATGTAATAGAAGCCCACATTGAGGCTGACGCTCTCCGCATCGGTGTAAGCCAGCACCATGTAGGAGTGGATCGACGAATTCATCGCGAACACCACCCCAAAGGCGGCAAGGCCTGCGGTGATGGCGACCGCCACATCCACCTGGCGCCACAGCGCCACCGCGATCAGGGCGGGAATGGCGGTGAGCAGAGCACTCCAGAACTGCACAGCAGATGCTCCCGGGGATGTGGTCTGCCCCCAGAGCCGTCTCAGACCAGGCGCTGATCCCTGAACGATGCCGTAGCCAATCACCCAGAGACCGAGGAAGCCACCGATCTCCCAGAAACTCCAGCCCAGGGAGGCCTCAAGGAACACGGGCAAAGCCACCACGAACCAAACATCCCGGGCACCAAACAGAAAGAAGCGCGCCAGGGACAGCACGTTGATGCCCTGGGATTTGGAGAACAGCGACGAAAAGGCCGGCTTGGACTTCATCTTTCCGATCTCCCCGGGCAGCACCAGCGTGAGCAGGAAGGCCAGGGCCAGACCTGCCGCCATCCAGCCAACGACAGTATTGAAGCCAAAGGCAGTGAGCAGCACCCCACCGAGAAAGAAGCCCACACCCTTGAGGGCGTTCTTGGATCCCGTGAGGATCGCCACCCACTTGAACAGCTGCTGCTGCCCCTGCTGCTGATCCTCCGGCGTTTCCGAAACCACCGTCTTGATGGCACTCTTGGCGCTCATCTTGTTGAGATCTTTGGCGATGCCGCTGATGGCCTGGGCGGTCATCACATAGATCACGCTCAACAGTTTCGGCCAACTGGCGGCGACGGGCATCAACATCAACAACGCAAGAATCTGCAGCAGCGTTCCCACCCAGAGGGTGAGCCGCAGCCCGTAGCAGGCACCGATCCAACCGCCGTACAGGTTGGTGAGCACCCCAAACAGCTCATAAAAGAGAAACAGGAAGGCGATCTCGAGGGTGGTGTAGCCGAGTTGATGGAAGTGGAACACCACCAACATCCGCAGGGCCCCATCGGTGAGCGTGAAGGCCCAGTAGTTGGCGGTGACGATGCCGTATTGCTGCAGAGGGGAGAGCTTCATCCGTCCAGACCAACCACGTGGCAGGTGAGATCGGCCATGCGGCAGCTGTAGCCCCATTCGTTGTCGTACCAGGCAAACACCTTCAGCTGATTGCCATCAACAACCATCGTCGAGAGAGCATCGACAATCGAGCTGCGGTTGTCGTTGGTGTAGTCACACGACACCAACGGGCGTTCCTCGTAACCCAGGATTCCCTTCAGAGGCCCTTCCGCAGCTGCTTGGAACGCAGCATTCACCTGCTCCACCGTGACGCTCTGCTTGAGCTCGAACACCGCATCGGTGAGCGATCCATTCAGCAGGGGAACACGAACGGCATGACCGTTGAGCTTGCCCTTCAGCTCAGGGAAGATCATCGCGATCGCCTTGGCCGAACCGGTGGTGGTGGGAATGAGTGAGCTGAGCCCGGAGCGTGCCCGGCGCAGGTCGCTTTTGAAGGAATCGATCGGCACCTGGGTGTTGGTGATGTCGTGAATGGTGGTGATCAGGCCGTGCTCGATGCCGAAGCTCTCGTGCACCACCTTCACCACAGGCGCCAGGCAGTTGGTGGTGCAGGAGGCGGCCGTCACCAACTTGTGGCGCGCCGGTTCATAGAGGTGGTGATTGATCCCGTAAACGATGTTGAGCGCGTCCTCACCGGCAACCACACCCTTCACGGGACAGGCCACCACCACCCGTTTGAGGCCCAGCTGATCGAAATAGGGATTGAGCGTCTCCGGCGTTTTGATCTTGCCGCTGGCTTCAAGCACCATCTCCACCCTCCGATTGCTCCAGGGCACGGCGGTGGGGTCCTTCTCGCTGGACCAGGTGAGTGCGGATCCCTCCACGCTGAATCCATCAGCACTGCTGGTGATGCCTCGATCCCAGCGACCATGCACAGAATCGAACTCCAGCAGGTGGGCCGCCGTTGCTGCATCGCCAGCGGGATCATTGACATGCACCAGTTCGATGCCGGGCCGTCCCCAGAGGGCCCGGAACACCAGGCGCCCAATCCGTCCAAAGCCATTGATGCCGATCCGCATACCAGCTCCTTTGATCAATCAAATTATGTTGATCCAAACAGAGCGGGGGACACTGCTCCTGTGATCCAGAACACCCTCAACAGGGAGCAGTCGAGGCAGCTGCTCAAAGCACTGGCCGACCCGATCCGTCTCGACGTGATCCATGCGCTGGCACAGGGGGAACGATGCGTCTGTGACCTCACCGGTGAGCTCAACCTCTCCCAGTCGAAGCTCTCGTTCCATCTCAGGGTGCTGCGAGAGGCGGGGCTGCTGACGGATCGGCAGAGCGGCCGCTGGATCTACTACCGCCTGCAACCGGACGCCCTGGCAGCCCTGGAAGCCTGGCTGGCCGAACTGCGCCTCCACTGCAGCCAGAGCGCTGCCCCCTGCCCGAGCTGACAATGGACCAACGGCTTTTCTTCCCGGCCACGGAACGCAACCGCGGCCCCATCGGAGATCTGCTGAAGCAGCTCTTGCCTGGCTCAGGAGCCGTGCTGGAACTGGCCAGCGGCAGTGGTGAGCACGCCGTCTGCTTTCAGCAGCGCTTTCCCCATCTGCGCTGGCAGGCCAGCGATCCGGATCCAGACCATCGCGCCAGCATCAACGCCTGGATCCAGCACCAGGCTCTGAGCCAGGTGATGCCAGCAGCCCTCAACCTCGATGTTGAACACCGCCCCTGGCCCCTGCCCCAGAACCTCCAAGGGGCCGTGAAGGCTGTTGTGTGCATCAACCTGCTGCACATCAGTCCAGCCAGCTGCACGGATGCTGTGCTCGAGGAATCAGCCCTGTTGCTGCCCAGCGGCGCCCCCTTGATCATTTATGGCCCATTCAGGCGCAATGGTGCTCACACGAGCGCAAGCAATGCCGCCTTCGACCAATCCCTCAGGGAACGCAACCACCAATGGGGATTGCGGGAGCTGAATCAAGTAACAGCCATCGCCGCCAAGGCTGGCTTCAACACCGAAAACGTGGTCTCCATGCCCGCCAACAATCTGACTTTGGTGTTTCAGCGCGCTTGAGCCCCATCTCGCTTGCCAGCGCCTGGAAGGCCGTCGACAATCACGCGGTATCTCCGGTGTGAGCGATGGATCTGACTGATTTCATAGCGAAGCTGCTGATCGGTTCAGCCATCACTCTGACCCTGGCGTTTCTTTGTAAGACAGTTTTTCCTCGGTTCACGAAGCGAAGCAAAACCGACTTCGACGACTTCGTGCTCAACGCCTTCGCCGCTTCGGTGGTGCCTTTCGGCTTGGTGGTCACTCTGATCCTTGCTCGGGATGATTTGGGCTTGCCCAACAACATTGCAAGGGCTTACGACACATCGCTGCGCATTGTTGGCACAATCATTCTGATTCGGTTGGTCAACCGAATCGGAGCGCGATTCCTTTTCGGATTGGTGCGCCGTGCAGGCGCGGATGATCTTCAACAACTGCTCCAAAGCCTGCTCCCGCTGCTGAAAACCGTGGTGTGGGCGATCGGCACCTTGTTGGTGCTGCAGAGCCTGGGCGTGAAGATGACGGTGATCTGGGGTTTGCTCAGTGCCGGCGGCATCGGCATTGGCTTGGCCCTGAAAGAACCGGCCCAGGAATTGTTCGCCTACCTGATGATTCTTCTGGACAAGCCTTTCACCGTTGGGCAATTCATCACGGTGGGCTCCACCTCGGCAACGGTGGAACGCATCGGGGTTCGCTCCACCCATCTGCGCAGCCTGCGCGGCGAACAGGTGGTGATGAGCAACTCATCCCTTACAGGCTCAACCATCCTCAATTTCGCTGAAATGGCGCAACGCCGGATGATCTATTCAATTGGCGTCACCTACAACACATCGCTCGAGCAGATGAAGGCAATCCCGACGATGGTTCAGGCCGTGATCGATGATCAGGCCCACAGCACCTTCAACCGCTGCCACTTCACCGAATTTGCTGATTCAAGCTTGAATTTTGAACTGGTTTATTACATCGACACCCGTGATTTCACGGTCGCTCTGAACGAACAGCAAGCCATCAACCTCGGAATCATGGAGGCCTTCGCCCAAGCAGGAATCGACTTTGCCTTCCCAAGCAGGACGCTCTACTTGGAGGGAGATTCACTCGCCGGCAAAGCCTCCTGAGCCGTCGGCACAGCTGAGCGCCAAACAACACCCCCGATCAACAGGGCCAAGGCCGCCACAGCAGCGGTGAAGGGGATCAGACGACGACGATCAGAACTGGAAGCAAGGGCGATCGGGCTGGAGAGGTTGTCGCGTCGTGACGCCAGAAATGCGCCCTGCCGGCAGCGGGTGCACACCGTGTTGGTGACGCCTGCACTCTTCAACTTGAAGCCGTAACGCCCCGGAATCTCAACGGGTGTTCCACAGCTGGAACAAGGGAGAGAAAAAACTGCCATGGGGAATCTGCCCTCAATTCAGATCTATCACCCCGGTTTCACTCCAACGGAACGTCTCCCGTGGCACAAACAGAACCCCAGCAGAGGCTGTGGTCCGCCGTCCAGAAGGGTTGCACCTCCCGCCAGTCGTCGCCCTCACCAACCCGCATCATCATCAGGCCGCTGCCGTCATGGACAAATTCGACGCGCTGCTGATTCCAGGTCAACACCCAGCGCTCTCCAGGACTGGCGGCCACCATCCGACAGGGACTCCAGGCCTGCTGCGCGATCCGGCAGCGCATCGAAGCCGCTGCTGCTGAGCTCCCAGCTGAAGAGCTGCCCATCAGCAGCAGAGCAGCAGTCCAGAGCTGAATGCGAAACACAGACACTGACTCGGCAGCACGCTGGCGAAAGGCCTCCTTTTCACCATGGGGCCGGGCGATGGTCACGCCGTTGAGGCGCACCGGATCTCTTCAGGGTTTGGTGTCTGTCAGGATTTGATCAGACCAGTTGCTGATCGTGCCGCGTTTTCAAGCCCGCGTCCTCGTGCGTCTGCGCCCCTCCGTACTCGATCCAGCCGGAGAAGCCGCGCGTGGTGCCGCTGAACGACTTGGGGTGGAAGGCCTCAGCAAGCTGCGGATCGGTAAAGCCGTGGAAATGGAGCTTGAGGCTCCTGATGAGGCCGAGGCCCGCCGCAGGTTGGAACTGCTCAGTGATCGCTTGCTGGCCAACCCGGTGATCGAAGACTGGAGCCTGGAGCTGGAGCAGTCATGAGCATCGGGGTCATCGTTTTTCCCGGCTCCAACTGCGACCGGGATGTTCAATGGGCAACCGAGGGTTGCCTTGGGATGAGCACGCGTCGGGTCTGGCATGAGGAAACCGACCTCAGCGGCTTTGACGCCATCGTTCTGCCGGGCGGTTTCAGCTACGGCGACTACCTGCGTTGCGGCGCCATTGCCCGCTTCGCACCAGCCCTGCAGTCCTTGATCGACTTTGCCGCCAAGGGCGGTCGCGTGCTCGGCATCTGCAACGGATTTCAGGTGCTCACCGAACTGGGCCTGCTCCCCGGCGCCCTCACCAGGAACCGCGATCTGCACTTCATCTGTGAAGACGCACCCCTCAAGGTGGTGAGCCAGCGCACGGCCTGGATGCAGGGGTACAACGACGGGGCCCTGACCCTGCCGATCGCCCACGGTGAAGGCCGCTACCAGTGCAGCGATGACACGCTCAAGCAGCTGCAGGACGACGACGCCATCGCCCTGAGCTACGGCAACAACCCCAACGGGTCGGTGTCCGACATCGCAGGCATCACCAATGCAAGCGGCAGCGTTCTGGGCCTGATGCCCCACCCCGAGCGTGCCTGTGATCCGGCCACGGGAGGAACCGACGGCCGCCGCATGCTGGAAGCCCTGCTGGGCTGATGCCAACCCGCCGGACGCTGCTGATCTCAGGAGCATCCACGATCATCACGGCCCTGCTCTCCCCCAGGGCCATGGCGGCCCAGCGCAGGCTGAAACCCTTGAAGCCTGGATCACGCATCCGCGCCGTGAATCCCGGCACCTGGATGGATCCGGACACATATCTCCAAGCCTTGCGCGAACGCTGCGATCAACAGCAGTGGCACCTGGAGATTCCCGCGGCCGTCACCCGTCAATGGCGCTATTTCTCGGGAACCGACCAGGAACGGGTTGAGGATCTGAGATCAGCCTGGAACGATCCAACGCTGGATGCCGTGGTGACCCTTGGCGGGGGCTGGGGGGCCGCCCGTGTGCTCGAAGCCGGTTTTCGTTTTCCGCGCCATCCCAAATGGAGCCTGGGGTTCTCCGACACCAGCTCCCTGCTGCTGGCCCAGTGGGCCGCTGGCCTGCCGGGGGCCATCCATGGATCCAGCGGCGGCACAGAGACGCAATGGCAACGCACGGTGGACTTGCTCTGCGGGCGTCCGGTGGCGCCCCTGCTGGGCGAGCCACGACGGCGGGGGATCGCCCGCGGACCCTTGGTGGTCACCAACCTGACCGTGGCGACCCATCTGATCGGCACAGCCTGGCTTCCCTCCCTGAAGGGGGCCATCCTGGTGCTGGAAGACGAGGGCGAAGCGCCCTACCGGGTGGATCGGATGCTGACCCAGTGGCGCAGCGCAGGCCTGTTGCAGCAGTTGGCGGGGGTGGCCTGCGGCCGCTTCAGCTGGGCTGAAGACGACATCCTTCCCGGTGATTTCACGATGGACGAGATCCTGGAGGAACGCCTGGGCGATCTGGGCATTCCACTGGTGCTGAATCTGCCGCTGGGCCATGGCCGGCCCAACCAGGCCTTGCCCCTGGGAGCGCAGGCACAACTGGACGGCAAGCACGGCCTGCTCAGCCTGATGTGATGGCCTGGTCAAAACGTGACGCTGCTCACGAGCAGCACCACAAAAGAAGGGGGCCTTTCGGCCCCCAGCGAGTGATCGGTTGATCGTGATGATCAGGCAGCGACGGCAGCCTTGGGATCGAGAGCACCCTTGGCGTAGAGGCCGGCGTAGTAGGTGATGCTCTGCTGCTGGATCTTGCTGGCGTTGCCGGCAGCCCAGAACTGCTGGTAACGGTCCAGGCAGACCTGCTTCATGTACTTGCGAGCCGGCTTGTTGAAGTGGCGGGGGTCGAAGTTGGAAGGATCGGCCATGGCCGCTTCACGCACAGCAGCGGTGAAGGCGAGACGGTTGTCAGTGTCGATGTTCACCTTGCGAACACCGTTGCGGATGCCTTCCTGGATTTCCTCGACGGGAACGCCGTAGGTCTCGGGGATAGCACCACCGTGCTTGTTGATCATCTCCAGCCATTCCTGGGGAACGGAGGAGGAGCCGTGCATCACCAGGTGGGTGTTGGGGATGGCTTTGTGGATCTCAGCAATGCGGCTGATGGCCAGCACTTCACCCGTGGGCTTGCGGGTGAACTTGTAAGCGCCGTGGCTGGTGCCGATGGCGATGGCCAGGGCGTCGCACTTGGTCTTGGCGACGAAGTCGGCAGCCTCAGCGGGATCGGTGAGCAGCATGTCCTTGGACAGCTCGCCTTCGAAACCGTGGCCGTCTTCGGCTTCACCCTTGCCGGTTTCCAGGGAGCCCAGGCAACCCAGCTCACCCTCAACGCTCACACCCACGGAGTGAGCGAAGTCCACCACCTGCTTGGTGACGTTGACGTTGTAGTCGTAGCTGGCGGGAGTCTTGGCGTCGGCTTCCAGGGAACCGTCCATCATCACGGAGGTGAAACCGTTGATGGCAGCGGAGTAGCAGGTGTCAGGAGCGTTGCCGTGGTCCTGGTGCATCACCACAGGGATGTGGGGATAGGTCTCAGTCGCGGCCAGGATCAGGTGACGCAGGAAGATCTCACCGGCGTAGCTACGGGCTCCGCGGGAAGCCTGGAGGATCACAGGGCTGTCGGTCTCGTCAGCCGCTTCCATGATGGCCTGGACCTGCTCCAGATTGTTCACATTGAACGCAGGAATGCCGTAGCCGTTTTCAGCGGCGTGGTCGAGCAGGAGCCGAAGCGGAACGAGCGCCATAGGAAAAGTCTGAAACGGAGAACCTTGACGGATAAGACTCCGCCGGGCGACGACTTTACCTAGTTGTGTTCAAATTGTCACCAAGCCCTGTTGAACCAACGACAGAGCTTGGTGAAATCCGATTCAGTAGGTGTAACCAGCGACAAACAGCTGCTCATCCGAGGAAGGCTGTGATCCAGGCACGTACTGACCTCGAGAAGCTTCAGAGTTGGCCTGAGCTCTTGCAAGCAGGGCTTTCTGACCAGCTTCCAGGTTGGAGCCAGCCCAGCCTTTGAGGCAGGAGTGCTGAAGAGCACGGCCATAGGAGAAACCCAGGTTCCACTTGGCTTTGCGCTCAATGCTGTTCATGTGATTGAGGTAAACAGAGGCGGCCTCCTCACTCAGACCTCCGGAGAGGAACACGATGCCGGGGACACTGGCAGGAACACTTCTCTCAAGGGTTCGCACCGTCATGGCAGCAACTTTTGCTGGATCGGCCTTCTCAGCACAATCAGCCCCTTGAACGGTCATGGAAGGCTTCAGAAGAGTGCCTTCGAGCAGAACACCGTTGGCGTGACAAGCGTGATAAACCTCCTGAATCACATGCTCCTGGATACGAGCTGTGGTTTCGATGCTGTGATTGCCGTCCATCAGGATTTCGGGCTCCACGATCGGCACCAAACCTGATTCCTGAACAGAGCGGGCATAACGGGCAAGGCCCCAAGCGTTTTCGCGAATGGAGAGCGCTGAAGGACAGCCATCTGCCGTGATCTGCAGCACAGCACGCCACTTAGCGAAGCGTGCACCTTGGGCGTAGTAGTCGGCAGCACGCTCAACCAACCCATCAAGGCCGGTGCAAAGCGTCTCGACGGCATTGGCTCCACCCAGGGGCCTCAGGCCCTTATCAACCTTGATGCCGGGGATGATTCCAAGCTTGCCCAATTTGTCGACCATCGACTCGCCATCGGCGTGGCTTTGGAACAGGGTCTCTTCGTAAAGAATGGCGCCGCTGATGAATTCACCCAAGCCTGCTGTGGTGAAGAGCATTCCGCGGTAAGCCTGACGGTTCGCTTCCGTGTTCTCGACACCGATTGAGCCGAGACGTTTACCAATTGTCTTGGTGGATTCGTCAACAGCCAAGATCCCCTTACCAGGAGCGGCTAGGGCTTGGGCTGTAGCCATCAGTTCCGAGGAGTAATCCGCCAGAGCCATGGGGTCGATTCAGTGGAAAGCAATTCTTCGATCTGAAGCGACAAACCAATTGACTTGAGTTACAAAAACGCCTTCAAATTGGAACCAAGGGATTGCATCATTTGGCGCAATCAGTTGTGAGCAAGTGACGTCTGTGCTTGGTCGCAGGCCACACGACTAGCCACGCCCTCGGCCAGTCCAGGCAGCATCGGTCGCCCACTGCGGATGCTCTGGGCCCACCAGCCGAGCACCCTGGCCACAGGGGCGATGCGGCCATCCGCCCAGGTTTCCGGAAAGGCGAAGTCGGCATCAGCTTCCACGGCGCGGAAGGGCTCACCGAGCGGGGCGTGCTGCAGCTCAAAGCCATGGACGTAGTCCTTCTGATTGGTGCTGCTGAGCAGCAGCGACCCCGACGACCCCACCACATCCAGGCAGAACCCGCGACCGTTGCGCGACACGGAACTGAGGCTGACCTGCGCCGGCACCGGCAGGTCCGGCCTTCCCTGCCAATGGGCCACGGTCTGCAGCAGCGACACATCGGGGGCATCCACATCTGCCAGAACACCATCGGGATGAGGGCGCTGCTTGATCGAAACGCTGTTCAGGGCCTGGACGGTCCCCAGGGGACCGATAAGCCAGGCCAGCATGTCCATGGCATGCGTTCCGAGCGCTCCGATCACACCGCCACCCTGATCCGCCTGGGCATACCAGTTCCAGCCGCGCTGGGGATCGGCACGGCTGCCCATCAACCAGTCGAGCTTCACCAGCCAGGGTGTGCCGACGGCACCGGCCTGCAGAAGGCGTGCGGCCTGCATGAACAGGGGAACAGAGCGGTATTCGTAATCCACAGCCACCGACAGCCCTCGTGCCAGGGCCAGTCGCTGCAGCTCGCGGGCTTGATCGGCATGCAGCGCGATGGGCTTCTCCAGCAGCAGATGCTTGCCCGCCTCCAGGGCCCGGCGGGCCAGTTCGAAGCGGGGTGCAGGGGGTGTGGCGATGATCACCGCATCCACCGCGGGATCAGCCAGCAGAACGTCCCAATCATTGAATCCTTTCAAGCCATGGGCAGCCGTGGCGGCATCCAAGCGCTCCTGGCGTGGGTGCCAAAGCGCCACAGCCTCAAGATCAGTCGTTGCCGCAAGGGCCGGAAGGTGCACCTTCTCCCCGAAGCCGAGACCGGCTACGGCAACACCAAGGGGTTGTGGAGACATCTCAGCTGGGGAGGGGTTCGGTGCAAACAGCCTCAATCACGGAGGTGATCAGCCCGTCATCCCCTGCAGGCTGCCATTGGGCGCGAAAACGCGGCAAACCATTCACCTGTTTATCGCGATACAGCTCCTGGGAGCAGTCCAGTTGCATCACATAGAGCTCGCCGGATGGCTGGTCTCCGTCCTCGCTGACCGCTGGAGTGAACCGGCTGAGCACGGTTCGGTATCCATCCCGATCGATGCGCACACTGCCTCGGTCCCACCACTGCTGGCCCGCGTCGGTGGCAGGAACCTCAATCCATTCCACAGGGCCCGCCAGAACGGGAGCGACCCAACAGACCAAAGACAGGATCAGAACAAAACCAGCTCGAATCATGCGCTGGTGAGCTCCATCGGTTTGCAGCCATGCAGGCGCAGGAGATTGGCCAGGGTGGAGCGCAGCTGGGTGCGGGGAACGATCGTGTCCACGAAGCCGTGCTCCTGCAGATATTCAGCCGTCTGGAAATTGTCGGGCAGCTTCTCCCGCAGGGTCTGCTCGATCACCCGGCGCCCAGCAAAACCAATCAAAGCCTTCGGTTCCGCCAGGATCAGGTCGCCCAGCATGGCGAAACTGGCGGTCACACCCCCCGTGGTGGGGTGGGTGAGCAAGGGCATGTAGAGCAGCTCGGCTTCGCGGTGGCGTTCCAGCGCGCCGGAGATCTTCGCCATCTGCATCAGGCTGAGCATCCCCTCCTGCATCCGGGCACCGCCGGAGGCGCAGACGATCAGCAGCGGCAGCTTGCGGGCAGTGGACTCCTCGATCAGACGGGTGATTTTCTCCCCAACCACCGAGCCCATCGATCCCCCCATGAAGCGGAAGTCCATTGCTGCCAGGCCCATGGGGATGCCTTCCACCCGGCAGAGCCCGGTGACCACACCATCCCGCAGCCCCGTCGAGGCCTGACTTTCCCGCAGCCGGTCGGCGTAGGCGCGCCGGTCTTTGAATCCGAGAGGATCCACCGGTGACAGATCCGCATTCAGCACCTGGAAGCTGTCGGGGTCCGCAATCAGTGCGATGCGTTCAGCACTGTCGATCCGGTGGTGATAGCCGCAGTTGGCGCAAACACTGGCGTTGAGTTTCAGGTCTTTGAGATAAACGACCTGACCACACTCCGGGCATTTGCTCCACAACCCATCGCCTTCATCGGGTTCCTGCTTGACGTTGGCGACGTACTGACCCTTGCGGCGATCAGCAAACCAATCGAACAGAGACACACAGGGCCGTCAGCTCACACCATTAAAAGCCGGCCCGGTGAAAGACGCTGAGGAATCAAGCGCCCAACAGCATCACCCAGGTGCTCCACCACCACTGCGGACCGGTCAACCAGACCAGCCAGATTCCCAGGGCAATGAAGGGACCGAGAGGGAACGGTTCCCTGGGGCCCAACCGGCCACTGAGGCGAGCGGCGCTTCCAACCAAAGCTCCCGAGACAACCGCAAGGGCCATCGCCGCTGCGATGCCCCCGGGGCCCAGCCATGCCCCACCCAGCGCAGCCAACTTGGCATCGCCAAGGCCCAGCGCAGGCTGTCCCAACAACCGTTCACCGTTCGGCCAGGGCACTGAGACCTTCCAACAGCAGCAGGGCCAGCACCACTCCCCAGCGGCACAGGGGCTCCGGCAGCCAAAGGTGATCCAGATCGATCAACACCAGCGGCAACAGCAGCGCGATCAGGGGGAGACCAGCCCAGGGGAGCCAGAGATCAGGCAGCCCCCCACCAGCACCAGGCCACACCAAGAGCGCCGAGATCCAGAGGCCGGCACTCAGGGCCTCCACGGCGGGGTAACGCCAGCTGATCGCTGCATCACAGTCGCGGCAGTGGCCCCTCAGCAGCAGCCAACCGAGCACCGGGAGATTGTCATGCCAGCGGATGGCATGGCCGCATCTGGGGCAGTGGCTGCCGGGAAAGACCACCGATTCCTGGCGGGGCAAGCGCCAGGCCACCACGTTGATGAAGCTGCCGACGCAGGCGCCCAGCAGGCCCGTCCAAACCAGGATCAACCCTTCCATCGGGTCCGACCACGGCTCGTGCGCCCCCGGATCAGATCGATGGCAATGAACTCTTCGTCCGGCAGAAGAACAGGGGTCTCGAAGACCACGCGGCCATCGGGTTCCTGCGGATCCACCACCACACCAAGAGGCTCCTGCCCCGCAGGGGTGCTGGAGAGATAGGCGAAATAAATGCGACGGGCCTGGGCGATCAGCGAGCGGCTGTCAATTCGGTCCCATCGGGGTGTCGAGGGCGCCCCCGAGACACCGCGAATTTCAAAGGAGGGCGTTGACAAAGAAATAGAGCCCACCTGATCACTCAGATGGGCTCATTGTAGAGACGATTTTTGATAGGAGAAGCGATCAGCTCAGCTTGTTCTTCTCTTCAATCATGCGGTGAATGATCGGAGTGAGGATCAGTTCCATGGCGAAGCCCATCTTGCCGCCATTCACCACGATGCTGGTGGGGCTGGACATGAAGGAATCGTGGATCATGTTCAGCAGGTAACCGAAGTCGATCCCCCACTTCTCACGAGCACCCTTGCGGAAGTGGATGATCACGAAGCTTTCATCCGGGGTCGGGATGTTCCGGCAGATGAAAGGGTTGGAGGTGTCCACGGTGGGAACACGCTGGAAGTTGATGTCGGTCTGGCTGAACTGCGGGCAGATGTGATTGATGTAATCAGGCATCCGGCGCAGGATCGTGTCGACGATCGCTTCAGCGGAATAACCACGCTCAGCGTTGTCGCGGTGGATCTTCTGAATCCACTCAAGGTTGGTGATCGGCACCACACCCACCAGGAGGTCGGCCAGGGCGGCCACGTCATAGCCCTCGCCCTTCACACCGCCATGAAGACCTTCGTAGAACAGCACGTCAGTGCCGGTCGGGATGTCTTCCCAAGGCGTGAACTGACCCGGCTCGAGGTTGACGCCAAGACGAGCGTTGTGTTCAGCCGCTTCTTCAACGCTGTGGAGGTAGTAGCGCTTCTGACCAGCACCGGTTTCGCCATAGGTGCGGAACAGTTCCTCGAGCTTGTCGAAGAGGTTGGCCTCAGGGCCGAAATGGGAGAAGTTCTCACCCTTGGCCAGGGCATCAGCCATGGCCTGTTTCATGGGCATCCGCTCGTAGCGGTGGTAGCTGTCGCCTTCCACCACTGCAGGGGTAATGCCTTCCCTCGCAAAGATGTGCTCGAAGGCGCGCTTGACGGTGCTGGTTCCAGCTCCGGAAGAACCGGTAACAGCGACAACCGGATGACGCTTCGACATCGACGCAGGGACTACGGGCCCGGCGATCCTGCCAGATCAGGGCCCAATTGCACCAATCTCTGGCTTACAGAGCTTTGAGCAATTGCTCACCCATGGCGCGACAACCCAGCTGGGTGCAGCCTTCTGCCATGAGATCACCCGTGCGGAAGCCACCGGCCAGAACGGCATCAACAGCGGCCTCAAGATCATCGGCAGCCACGGCCTGTTTGAGGCCGATGCGCAGCATCATTGCGGCCGACAGCACCATGGCCATGGGATTGGCCTTGTCCTGACCGGCGATGTCGGGGGCTGAACCGTGCACAGGCTCAAACAAACCAGGGCCCTCACTGCCGAGGGACGCGGAGGGCAGCATGCCGATGGAGCCGGTGAGCATCGCCGCCTCATCGCTGAGGATGTCGCCGAAGAGGTTGCCGGTGAGCAGCACATCGAACTGGCGGGGATCACGCACCAGCTGCATCGCCGCGTTGTCCACATACATATGGCTCACCTCCACAGCGCCATAGCTGGGCGCCATGGCATCAACACGATCCCGCCAGAGCTGGCTCACATCGAGCACATTCGCCTTGTCCACCGAGCAGAGCCGGCCCCGCCGCTCCTGGGCGATCTCAAAGGCCACCTTTGCGATCCGATCCACCTCCGAGGCGGAGTAGGTCATGGTGTTGAAGCCGCGCTCGTCCCCCTCGGTCTCAATGCGTCCCTTGGGCTGACCGAAGTAGATCCCCCCGGTGAGTTCCCGCACCACCATCAGGTCCACCCCCTCGATCACCTCACGCTTGAGGCTGCTGGCATCGATGAGGGCAGGAACAATCTTCACCGGCCGCAGATTGGCAAACAGCTCCATACCGGCGCGCAGGCCGAGCAGGCCGGTTTCCGGGCGTTTCTCGCGGGGAAGGCTGTCGAAACGGGGGCTGCCGATGGCGGCAAGCAACACCGCATCGGCTGCCTTGCAGGCTTCGAGGGTGCTGGCGGGCAACGGCTCACCGGTGGCATCGATGGCGCTGCCGCCGATCGGCTGCTCCTCAAAGCTCAACGAAAAGCCATGGCGCTGGCTCACAACCTCCAGCAGCTGGCGGGCGACAGCGGTGATCTCGGGGCCGATGCCATCACCGGGCAGGAGAACGACGCGGTGCTGAGCCATGACGGTGCGGTGCGGCAGGTCGACCGCTGAGGTTACTGAGGGGTGTCCCGCTTGAGCTCCCGCAGGGTCTTGGCCATCTCAGGCAGCTTGCTGAAGGTGGCGGCACATCGCAGCCAGTGGCGATTCGGAATCGCGGGAAAACCACTCACCACCTCTCCGGGGGCCACATCACTGTGAATGCCGGTCTTGGAGCTGGCGATAACGCGATCGCCCACGACAACACGATTGGCGACCCCCACCTGGCCCGCCAGGATCACCCCCTGGCCGATGTGGGCGCCGCCGGCGATGCCCACCTGGGAGGCGAAGGCACAGCCACGGCCGGTGGTGACGCCATGGCCGATCTGCACAAGGTTGTCGATCTTGGTGCCGGCACCAATGCGGGTCTCGCCGACGGAAGGGCGATCAATGGTGGTGCCGCTACCCACCTCAACGCCGTCTTCGAGAACCACCTGGCCGGTCTGCGGCATTTTTCGCCAACCCTTGGCCGTCGGCACGAAGCCAAAGCCCTCAGAGCCGACAACGGCATTGGAGTTCACCACACAGCCACGCCCGAGACGGCTGCCGGGGTGGAGCACGGCATTGGCGTGCAGCTCGCAGCCATCACCCACCACCACGTTGTCGTAGATCACCACCCCGGGATGAACGATGCAGTCGGCACCAAGACGGCTTCCCTCCCCGATGCAGACCCGCGGGCCAACCGCTGTGCCGGGGCCCACCACAGCCCGTTCATCGATCACCGCCGAAGGGTGAATCTCCGCCAAGGGCCGGCGGCGGGGATGCAACTGATCGAGGGCTTCAGCAAAGGCCAGACGCGGATCCGCGAAGACCGCAAAGGCGATGCCACGCTGCGAAGCCAAGTCAATCAGATCTTGTTGATCGGGCAGCAACAGGGCACCCACGCCGCTGGCGCCCAAGGCCGCGGTGAGGGCGTTGCCCTTCTCCAGAAAGCTGAGCTGGGCGGCTGAGGCCTGATCGAGTGAAGCGGCACCCTCAAGCCATGGGTCCAAGCCCGGCTGGCTCCAACGCAGGCCTGCATCACCGGTCTGCAGAACCTTGATCAGGGTGCTGAAACGCATGGAGGCCAGGACAGTCCGGCGGATCGTAGACGTGGTTAACGGCTGCGAAGCACCAGACCATCGCGATGCACCACCACCGGGGAGGACTCCCCCGGCGATGGGTCATTGATCGCGGCCCGCAACTGGTCGCTGTCCATCGAACAAAGGCCACGGCCCAGGTCCTCTCCATCGGGGTCCAGCAACTGAACGGGTTGATTGGCGGCGAACTCACCCCGCACCGCCGTCACACCCACCAGCAGCAGAGACGCACCACGGTGCTGTAGCGCAGCACAGGCCCCCGCATCCAGCTGCAGTTCACCCTCAGGCCGCAGCACGTGGGCCAGCCAACTGCGTCGGTTGCCCAGGGGTTCGGGGTGGGGATGGAACACCGTCCCCCCCCGTTCCCCCTGCAACAAAGCCTCGAGGCGAACGGGGTCGCGGCCATCGGCGAGCTGCACGGTGATGCCACTGGCGGTGGCAATGCGGGCTGCCGACAGCTTCGTGGTCATGCCCCCGGTGCCCCAGCGCCCACCGTCGCCAGCCCCCTGTTCCAACGAGTCCAGCTCCCGAGGGTGGCGAACATCCGAGATCGGTTCGGCGTTGGCATCAACCCGCGGATCCGAGGAATAGAGGCGATCAACATCCGTGAGAAGGATCAGTTGCTGGGCTTCAACGGCGGCGGCCACCAAGGCCGAGAGGGTGTCGTTGTCGCCGAAGCGCAACTCCGCCGGCGAAAGGGCATCGTTTTCGTTGATCACCGGCAGCACCCCCCAGCTCAGCAGCTGCCGCAAAGTGCCCGAAGCGTTCTGATACCGACGCCGATCGGCCAGGTCGGAGCGGGTCAACAGCACCTGCGCCACGGAACGACCATGGCGTTCCATGGCCCGTTCGTACAGCGCCATCAGTGCGCCCTGGCCGATGGCCGCAGCCGCCTGAAGGGCCACCATCGTGTCGGGTCGGTTGGTGAGGGCCAACTTCTGGCAGCCCAGGCCAACGGCACCACTGGTGACCAGCACCACCTGGTCACCGCGGTCCATGGCCCCTGCAAAGCAGCGGGCGTAGCCATCAATCGTGCTGGCGGTCTCCCCCCGAAGCAGGCTGGTGCCGATTTTCACGACCCACAGGGTCATGCTGAAGGCGCCCCCATCACGCGGGCCATGGCGCGTTCAAACCGCTGAACACGGTCATGGCGGCAGGGCTTTCCGTCGTCTCGAACCGGATGCACCAACACCGTATAAAGCCCCATCCGGTTGCCGCAAAGCACATCCGTGAACAGGCGGTCGCCGATCATCGCGATCGCCTCCGGGGGGAGCGCGAGATCACGAACCACGCTGCGCAGGGCGCCACGGCGGGGCTTGCCGGCACCAAAGGTGAAGCTGACCTGCAGCTGATCAGCCACGGCAGCAATCCGATCGCGGGAGGGGTTGTTGCTGAACAGATGCAACTGCAGGCGGCGGCCGGCATCCACCAGCCAGTCGCGCACTGGCCCTGGCAGGGTCACGTCACGACCGGGCAGAAGGGTGCGGTCAACGTCGATCACGGCGGCCTTCATGCCGTGGGCCGTGAGGTGAGGCAGCGAAAGCTGGGCAATGGTGAGGTGGGGATCCCAATCGGGGGTCAACCAGTGCTGTGCCGTCAATCCGGCCATTCACGCTCCTCCAGTTCCGCCTCAATCAGGGGTTGAACGCGGTCGAGCTCATCGTCGCTCAGCAGCACCGCCTGGCCATCCACCATCCGCACCAACACCAGGAACGGATCAAGGGGGATGTAGAGGCCGTACTCCTCCGCGTCGACCATGAAGCTCACCAGCAGCTCAAAGGTCTCGGCGTCCTCATCAACGTCGTCGTCCTCTTCCAGCTCGTCGAGCTCGTCCTGATCAGGCTCCTCCAGTTCACCACTGACGGTGAGGGTGATCGCCGATCGCACCAGAACCAGGTCGTGCTCCTGGAGCACCACATCAGCCACCGAGAGAATCGGCTCGCTGCTGGCAACTTCCATGATCGGCACCGGCTCTGCATCGTCATTGAGCCGAAACAGCGACACCGGTGTGTCGACCGGCGAGAGAAGGGCGTAGTCCTGCCCCTCGATTGGGATCAGATGCTCGAGGAAGCACAGCAGGTCATGGCCCTCGCGGTCGCGGACCAGCAGGGTGGGGTGATCGCTGCTCTTACCGGGGCCCGACTCAGACATCGACGCGGCTCTGACTGGGCTCAGGATCCACCATCGCCAGCCCCGGTGCCCGACCTTGACGCACTCTGTTGGGCCGGTTTGAGCTCCGGACCCTCCGCCAGCCATTGCTCCAGCAGCAGGGCAGCGGCGGCACTGTCCAGACGTCCGCTGCGATCGCCCATCAGTCCGAACTGTTCACCGGCCGCCCAGGTGCTGCTGTGTTCATTCACCCAGGCCAGGGGCAGATCGAGGGCGGCAGCCAGGCGCAGGCCGTAACGCTGGCAATGCTCCGCCTGGGCCGTGGGCTGGCCCGCGGAATCCAGAGGCAATCCCACCACAAGCCCCTGCACCGACCGTTCACGGCAGTGGGCCCGCAGAACGACCAGATCCGCATCAAAGCGACCACGACGCAGGGCAGCGAGGGGCGTGACGCTGATGCCCAGGGCATCGCAGCCGGCCAGGCCGATGCGCCGCCGGCCCACATCGAGGCTGAGGATCGAACAAGGACGCGGCCGCATTAGTGCCGATCACCCAGGCTTGGTGTGGGCAAAGGTGTGCCCTGAGGCCGCAATCGGCCCAGCACCTGATCGAGCGAGCGGGTCAGCTGCAGGTTGCGCTGGGGTGACTGACGTCGCCACATGCTGCGTCCGAGCAGCAGCTGCTCGTCGCCGCGGGTCCAGCCCTCCGCCTCCAGGATCTGGCTGAGGGGGGCATCGTCAAAGGCCGTCAGCAGCCCGCGGGGGCGGCCGCGCTGAAGGATCCCGTTCAAAACCTGGGGAAGGGCCTGATCCAGCCGGGGATCCCAGGCGACGTCGCGCATCAGTTCCAGGAACCCTGCCTCTCCCGCATCGGGAAGGCGGATGCAGCCCGCCAACACAGCATCTCCAGCCATCAGCACGCCGCAGCCGGGGCCGTTGCGGTCCAGCAGATCCAGCCAATGGCGGTCGGTGATCTGACGCAGGTGGCTGTGGCTGCCGCCCTGCTCGATCGGCCAGAGCAACTGGGCGGTGCGGCGGTTCAAGGCCGCCCAGCGCAGACCCCCTGGCAACTGATCGGTTCCATTTGGATCAACCCCAGCCCCTGGTGGACACCAGCACTGATACGGACGAAGCGGTTGAAAGCCCAGCTCCCGCAGCAGGGCAATGGCATCGTCATCAGTGGCCGGGCAGCGGATCACCCAGCTGCAGATCTGGGCCGTCCAGGACTGCAGAGCCTGCTGCAGTAGTGACTGCTGAATGGTGCGGTGGCTGTGATCGTCCAGCGGGCCCAGCAGCTCCGGCAGATGAAGGATCCAGCAGCTGCCGCGGCGGTTGAACGGCCGGGCCACCACACTGGCCACCGGGCGATCCCCCGCGAGGGCCATCAGGCAACGGGGCGAACGGCTGGGGAGCAGATCGGGAAAGCGTTGCTCAACTCTCGAGAGCCATTCACCGATCAGAAAGCCCTGAAACCGTGAGAGCTGATCGATCGGCGCATCCTGAACCCACTGGGCAAGGTGGGCCGGATTGAGGGGCTCAATGCGGATGGAGGTGGTCTTGGGTTCTGTCATCGGACACCCTCCAACCCCAACTGCTCACAATGTATCGCTCATTCCAGGCCTGGCCGCACCAACACCAGGGGGGTGCGCTCATTGGCATTGCCAGCAGGATTGGGACGCAGGGCCCGGCCCAGCAAGCCCTCATCACAGCCGGGGCTGGAGGCCAGCACCTTCACACGGCCGAGGTCGTTGACGTCGACGATGGCAACGTCGACCCCGAGTTCGGCAGAAGCATCACGACAGAACTGCTCAGCCCGGGATGGCCCCAGAACAATGGTCTGGTCATAGGGCGGTGTAGTGCCGGTGATGTCGTCGATCAAGCGAGCCTGGTCTCCGGCGAGGCGATAGAAGCCACCGGGGATGCCCACCAGCTTCATCAGCAGACCCCCCAGCCAGGCGACCAGCACCCGGGTGGGCCCCACCAGATCGATCAAGGTCTGTATCCCGCAGGCCGTGGCCAGGCTGCTGGTGGGGTGAAACACACGGCAGGCCAGGCGCGCCACCATGCCGGGTTCCACCTCACTGGGATGGCGGTAGCGACCCTGGATCACAGCCACGGGGGTCTCGCCGATGGTGAGGATGTCGCCGGGCTGCACCAGATCAGCGGCGTAGGTGCGCAGGACGTCGATGGCGTCGTCCAGGGGGCCGAGCAGGTGGGTGCGCAGCGGCAAGACGCGGCAGCCTTCCCCCTGGCGGAAGTGGGCTTGATCGGGCTGCAGGGGTTCAGGACGGCTCAAGGGAACCAGCACACCCTGACGGCGCTGCAGGCGACCGAAGGGTCCGTAATTCACCCAGTGGGCATCCACCCAGAGGCTGTCGACCCGAGCGGATGGGGTCGGGCCGGTGATCTCGATCGAGACCCGGGCACGCGTGGTTTTGCGTCCTTTGACGATGTAAGCGGCCCAGTAGCCGTCTGCGCGGGTCTCCTCGTCGGGATGGTCGGCAATGATCCGCGTTTTCACCTCCAGGCCGGCGGGATCAGAGGACCCCAGCAGCACGGGCTCGACCCGCAGCTCCGGTACAAAAATCTCCATGCGGGGGTGGGGGTTGCTGATCTCCAGCACACCCTCGACACGAAGCCGCCCGCCCAGATCATCTACCCGCCAGTCGCGAGGGGTCATCCGCAACGGTGAGGCGGGCCTGAGGCGATGGCGGAGCTCCAGCCAGGCCACAGCAAGTCCTAGGCCGAGCGGAGCAAGCAGCAGCGACACAGCGGATCCGGCTCAGCGACCGGGACAACTGGCCGGCAGCGTAGGCGCCATGGCGGTGGGCGTCTCAGTTGGCGGTGACTTCGATGTTCACTTCGTTGAAGCTGCCTTCCTGGTCAATGCGTCCCAGATCCGGAGCGGGAAGACCGGTGGAGGCGCTGATGGCGTCGTTGATCGCCGCCAGGGGAACCTGACCGTTCTGGTCGAGCACAACCCGGCCATCGGGGCCGATCACCACCACCTGCGGAATGGTTCCCGACCAATAGGTGGCTGGATCACCCGCACCCAGGGATTCACGGCCCTGCAGAGGATCGGTGGAGAGGGGAAGCAGATCGATGCTGCGGCCCCAAAGCCGTTGCAGTTCCGACACCACCGGAGCGAAGCGTTTGCTCACAGCGCTGTCGTCCAGGTAGTAGACGATCACAGCTGTGCGTCCCTCAGCGAGGGACTCCTCCAAGGTGCTGGCGGGAGGAACCAACGACCCATTGCCGGCGTAGAGGGCATAGATGTTGCCGTCGTAGCTATCGCTGTTCAAAACAGCGGCGGCTGGTGCGACATGGAGCAGCAGCGCGATCGAAACGGTGATCAGACAGCGCACCAAAGCAAGCATCAAGCCGAAGCAGCGGATCGCCATTGTGGACCCAGGGGCCTAACCGCGGCCGAAGCTTCGTCCCATGCCCTGGGCAATACCCCGCCCCACCAGACCGATGGCGCGCCCCAGCACCTGGGTGAGCAGGATCACGGCAAGGTCGCCGATGCGGCGCACAAGGGCCTGCACCAGGGGTGCGAGGGCATCCCGGGCCTCCAGGACTAAGGCCACCTGCCGCTGCCACCAACCCAGCTGATTGAGCTCCTTGTCGCGGGGCTCCGTCAGCAGCAGCGGCTCGATGCGACCGGAGCGCAACTGAAACAGGGTGCGCTGGCTTTCGTAGAGCTGAATGGGGCGCTCCACCCAATCCGCCCAGCGCAGCTGGGTGTTCAAGCGATTCCTGAGCCGGTCGAGTTCCCGGGTGGCCAGGAGAGGGTCCCGCAACAGGTAACGGCGCAGCTCCGGCCAGTCACCACAGGCATCGAGCAATTCAGCACCAATCAGTTCCGCGGTCCTCACCAGCCAATTGCTCACCAGGGTTTCCAGTTGCAGGAAAGCCCTGGGGTCATCGGCCGGCAGCAGCAGGCCGTTCACCAGCATCGGTTGATCGGCCACCAGCGGTGCCAGCATTCCGGTTGGATCGGGCAGCTCACCGTCGGCGCCGGTGAGATCAGCACGGCTGAGCAGCGAAGCCACCACCGGCTGCAGCTCGCCGTCGCAGGGGATCTGGACGTAACTGCCGGCCAGGGCGGTGAGGGCCTGCTGGCGCAACTCGGGCTGCAACGCATCCCAGGCCTGAGCGATCGCCGTGCCGTCCTGGCGGCTGCGCAGGCGCTGAAGGACCTGATCAAGTTGTTGCAAGAGGGCCAGCAGCAGCTCCTGGCGACGATCCGGGTGCAGACCCTCAATCGCCAGCAAACGGCCGGTGGAATTGGTCAATCCAGCCTGAACTGATGCATCGATGCGGTCGCGGATGGCATCCCAAACGGCAACGGCATTGCGTTCGCACAGGCTGATCGCCGTGGTGGTGGCTGATCCATCGCTGGACATTGAGGGGCCCAGGGGTTCTGCATGCTCTAGGCCCATCTGCAGCGGTCCCCAGAGCCAGAGCAGCAAGCCCTTGGCGAAGCGCAATTCACGGCGGCGCCCCTGCAGCAGCAGGAACAGCAACGGCTGCTCCGGGGGTGGATTGAGCAGGGCCTCCACCCGTTGCAGGTCGCGGCTCACCTGCTGCAGGCCACTCACCAGCAACCACTGCCCCAGGCCCATGGTCTGCTGCTGGCTTGGCGTCTCCGGCGCAGCCTCCAGACGAATGTCCCGTCCGCCCTGCAGCAGGGTTTCGATGGCGTTCTGCAGGCCCTGGGCATCGACGTTCTGCAGCAGGCCGGCCGCCGGCAGTTCCAGCAGCTGTTCCCGCGACAGGCGTAATTCGCTGGGCAGCAACAGCAGCACCGGGGCGGGCTGCCAGCGCTCCTGCAGGGCGAACAGCTCCTGCTGAAGCGACGCCAATGAGGCCATGGTGTCGATCGACCAGATCACCAAAGCCGGGGCACCCGTCAGGCGCTCAGGGCGAAGCGCCACCTCCCAATCCTCCCGGGCGGAGGTGAGTTTCAGCGCCAGCGACTCCCCGAGCAGATCCGGAGCGAGCAGCAACATCCGCACCGGCGAAGGGGAGACCAAGGGTTAAACCCGAAACAGTTGGGCTCAAGGTAACGAGCTTCTGCTCAGTTCTCCAGGGTGCGCCGGCCGTTCAATTGCAGGGTGTACGACTCGATGCGAAAGCCGGTGCGCTGTTCGATCTGACGCAACAGGTCGTCGGGGAGAACAACGTCGATGTCTTCGATCGAACCGCTGTCCAGACAGGTGAGATGGCTGTGGGGATCACTGCGGTAGCCGTAGAGGGACCACTGGCGCGGTCGAGACACTCGATTACCCCAGCCGACTGCAGGGCTTCGAGGTTCTGATACACCGAGGTATGGCCGATGCTGCGGCCCCTCAGATTCAGCTGTTCAAAGATGTCGCGGGCGCTGAGGTGGCTCTTCTCGCTCCAGAGCAGGTCGAGCACCATGCGCCGCTGACGGCTGAGGCGCATGCCCAGCCGCCGGCATTGCTCAAACACCTCCTGCAAGCTGCCCGCGGGGGACGGCGTGCTGCTCTTGCCAGCGGCTGCTATTACCACAGAAGGTGCCTGCTGCTTCAACCATAAGGCCCGAGGCCAGCTCAGGCGATGTCTGCCGCCACGGCGGTGACGTCTTGAAGCCTTGCCTCGCCCAACGCGGCGATGGCCTCCGCCAGGTCGACACGGCCGTCGTAGAGGGCTCGGCCAACGATCACCCCCGTCACACCAAGGGGCTCCAGGGGCAGGAGCGAGAGGAGGTCGGCCATGCAGCCGATGCCACCGGAGGCGATCACCGGAACGGCGCTGCACTGCGCCATGGTTCGCAGGGCCTCCAGGTTGGGGCCGGCGAGGGTGCCATCGGTGGCAATGTCGGTGGTGATGATCGCCGCGATGCCGGCGGCACTGAACTGCTTGGCCAGATCGGTGGCCAGAACATCGCTCTGCTCGATCCAGCCCCGGGTGGCCACCCGGCCATCGTTGGCATCAATGCCCACCACGATGCGGCCGGGATGGCGTTGGGCCAACTCCTGAACCAACTCCGGTTGTTCAATCGCCACCGTGCCGAGGATGACCCGATCCAGGCCACAGGCGATCAACTCTTCGGCGCGCTCGAGCGAGCGCACACCACCACCGAGCTGAACAGGGATGTCGAGGGCGGCGGTGATGGCCCGCACCGCTGCGTCATTGATCGGCTCACCACGTTTGGCGCCATCGAGATCCACCAGGTGCAAACGGGTTGCCCCCTGGCTCTGCCAGCTGAGGGCCTGCGCCACAGGATCCTCACTGAATCGGGTCACCTGGTCGTAATCCCCCTGGTGAAGCCGGACGCAGGCTCCATCGAGCAAATCAATGGCGGGAATGATCTCCATCGGGGTCGGACCAGAGACCCTCCATCCTGCAGCGCCACGCTTCAATAGCTGCGCTTTTCGGGCCCAAGTGCATGAAGATCCTGGTGATGGGGGGAACCCGCTTCGTGGGCCGGCCCCTGGTGGCCCGCCTGCAGGCCCAGGGCCATGCACTCACCCTGTTCACCCGCGGCAAGAACCCCGTCCCCGCCGGCGTGGAACACCTGTGTGGCGATCGCAGCAGCGATGAAGGCCTCAGCGCGCTGCAGGGCCGCAGCTTCGATGTGATCGTCGACAGCTCCGGACGCAAGCAAGAGGACAGCAGCCGCGTGGTGGCCATCACCGGGGCCCCCAGCCATCGCTTTGTTTATGTGAGTTCAGCCGGGGTGTACGCCGATTCGGAGCAGTGGCCCCTGGATGAATCCAGCCCCACCGATCCCCAGAGCCGTCACGCCGGCAAGGCCGACACCGAGACCTGGCTGCGCAAGGAGGGCATTCCCTTCACCAGCTTCCGGCCCACCTACATCTATGGCCCGGGCAACTACAACCCGGTGGAACGCTGGTTCTTCGATCGCATCGTTCACAACCGCCCGATTCCGCTGCCCGGTGACGGCAGCACGATCACCCAACTGGGCCATGTGGAGGATCTGGCGGAGGCGATGGCCCGTTGCATCGAGGTGGATGCTGCCGCCAATCGCATCTACAACTGCTCTGGCAAGCAGGGCATCAGCTTCCGTGGCCTGATCCGCGCCGCCGCCGTGGCCTGCGGCCGCGATCCTGATGGCCTCGAGCTGCGCAGCTTCAACCCCAGCGATCTGGACCCCAAGGCCCGCAAGGCCTTCCCGCTGCGGCTCAATCACTTCCTCACCGACATCACCCGGGTGGAACGCGAACTGGCCTGGCAACCCAGCTTCGACCTGGCCAAGGGCCTGGCCGACAGCTACAGCAACGACTACGCCCTGAACCCAACCGCAGCGCCAGACTTCAGTTCTGACGAGGCGCTGATCGGGGCGTGATGTAGCCCAGAGCTGAGCTCAGAGCCAGGGCGAGGGAGGGCCAGAACAGCCACCAGCCCAGGCTCTGAAGCCCGGCAGCAGCGATCCAGCCGGTAGGCCAGAGCATCAGCAGCAGGCTGAGGAACTGAAGGATCGTCTTGGCTTTGCCCGACAGCGAAGCCGGCCCGCCATCACTGGCCTGGGAGCGCCAGCCCGAGATCAGCAATTCACGGGCCAGCAACAACCAAACCGCCCAAAGCGGCAGCACAGCGGACGACGCCAGCCAGAGCAACGGTGCCGCGATCAGCACTTTGTCGGTGAGGGGGTCGAGGCGGGCGCCCCAGCTGCTGCCACCCCCGGCACGCCGGGCCAGCCCACCATCGGCCGCATCACTGAGCCCGGCCAGCAGCAGCAACCACCAGGCCCAGCCCTGCCAGCCGAACTGCAGGGCAAGAATCAGCGGGAAACCGGCAACGGCTCGCGCCACGGTGAGTCCGTTGGCAATCGAACGCAAAGACAGAAACAACGCTCAGAATGTGAGGAGCTGAACCTTGATCATGGTCCTGCAGCTGACGGTGGCTGATGTGATGACCCAGCCGGTTCTGACGGTCACGCCCGACACCCCGTTGCAGCAGGCCGTTCAGATGATCAGCGACCACCATGTGAGTGGTTTGCCGGTGGTGAATGCAGAGGGTCGTCTGATCGGCGAGCTGACGGAGCAGGATCTGATGGTGCGGGAGAGCGGTGTAGATGCCGGGCCCTACGTGATGCTGTTGGACAGCGTGATTTACCTGCGCAATCCCTTGAACTGGGACAAGCAGGTGCACCAGGTGCTCGGCACCAAGGTGAGCGATCTGATGCGCAAAGACTCCCACAGCTGCGATACGGCGTTAGCGCTGCCCAAGGCGGCATCCCAGCTGCATGAACGGGGCACGCAACGCCTGTTCGTGCTGGACGGCAACCAATGTCCCGTCGGCGTGATCACCCGGGGAGACGTGGTGCGTGCCCTCGCCGCCCATCAAGACGGCTGATTCAACTGATCGTTCGTTCTCCCTTTCCAGGCCGATGCTGCGCTCCTTCCTCATGGCCTGTGTGCTGGTGGTTGTTCCCCTGCAGGGCCACGCCAACCCCACGGCCGAGACCGAGGAAATGAATTTCCTGGACTTGGCGGATGGCGAGGGCAACTTGCTGATCCAGGCCCAAGGCGTTGATACCGTTAACGCCGAAGCCCGGGCCCAAGGCCTGACTTTTCCAGCTCTGGGGTACTGGTCTGTTGAGGGGCACTGCTTTGTGAAACCTGCTCCAGGCGACTGCAACGGCGTGTTCAAGCGCTAAGGGCGTTCCGCCGTTTGCGATGCCGGGGCAGGCGGCACGCGGTTGTCCACGCGCAACGGCGAAAACAACACGAGGTTGCCCGCCACCAGGCCGGCGGTGACAACAACAGCCTCGAGCACCTCTAAGGCTTCCGATGTTTTGGCTTGCATGGCTCGAGCATGCGCCGTTGGGTTGCCCATGGCGAGGCCTTGTTTGGCTTTCAACGTGTGCGAACAAACGGAGTCAGTTGATACGTCAACCGTCGAACCGGGAGAGTTACGACGGAGCAGTTGATGCGCCCAGCCCTGTGTCGCTCATCTCACGATTTCACGACGACACAGGTGATGTGCCTCCGATCAAGTTCGAGACCGGGCATCAGGGAAAGGAGGCAGAACGGCTGACTCGATTCATCTGGAATCAAGTGATTCAACTGCTGCTGGCTGGCAAGGAGTTAGAAGCCAACTCTCTGTTGGAAGAATTTGATGAACCACCGCTTTGGGACGACCCACTCGACTGACAAGCCATGGGAACGCCATTCACACAATGGCTTCAGCTGGTGGGCTGGGTGCTGCTCGCCACAACCCTGATTTGCCTGAGTGCAACCGGGGTTTTCTGAATTGAGCGGTTGACTCAAAACACCCTCAACAGCAATCAATCTGACCTGCAAAATCAGTGATCAAGAACATCAAAATCAATCCGGTATGACTTGCTACATCGATCCCGAAGTCTTCCTTGAATGCATCAGCGAAGGCATCCAATTGGATTTTTGATTGATGCATGCATTGATTGAACCAATGGCTTCGTATCAAATCACGATCACCACATCGGAAGGCTCCTCCAGCTTTGCCTGTGCCGACGATCAGTACATCCTTGATGCTGCAGAGGAAGCGGGTGCTGATCTGCCCTATTCATGCCGAGCTGGTGCCTGCTCCACCTGCGCAGGCAAGCTCTCGAGTGGCTCTCTGGATCAATCGGATCAGAGCTTCCTTGACGACGAACAAATCGCCAAAGGCTTTGCCCTGCTTTGCGTGGCTTACCCAACAAGTGATTGCCAGATCAAAGGAGAAGCCGAAGAAGAGCTCTGAGTTGACCAAGCCGATCTTCGAGATTCAAGTCCGAAAACTCCCACCGGGGAACAATCAACACTGTTCCCCTTGTTTTGACCCGTTCTATCCATTCAAGTGCGCAACCATCTGCTTGGCCCAGGTTGAATTCACCAAGCAAGAGGTCGCCAATGTCGCCATCACTCTCCAGTTGATTTGCACCTTCACGGAGCAGCGAAGCCAGCTTCCAAGGGCGTGGCTTCGCTTGCCAAAGCAAGGCTCGTCGCCAGGATTAGACGCCAAAGAAAACAAGGACTGCTTCTAGGGCTCCGAGACCCAACAGGAAAACACCAGCGAGCAAGGCAAAGTCTTTTTTGGAGTTAGCCACAGATGCAACGGTTGCTCCGACGAACGCCAACAGGACAAACCTAAAGAGAATCGGAAGGGCAAACATTGCGGAGGATGTACATCTCCGATGAGTTATGTAAACCCGCTGCGGTGCAGGGAGTTAACGGCTCGATACCAACGTTGAGTTACTTAATTCCTCTCAAAGGAGGTAATCAGGGTCACAAAAGACAACCCTCCTAAAAACTGCTCTGGCTTTGCCCTGCGAAGCGGCCGGCATAGTGCTCTTCACCATCCATGCGCTGAAAGATGAACTGACAGATCAGCGTGCCCGGCACCACCGCCAGCGGAGCCGGACCGAAGTTGCTCATTTCCAGCACCTGCTGACTGTCGATCCCCGGCCCCATGAACGGTGCACTGATGTGCACCATCAGCCCCAGGCGAGCAAAGCGACTGCGGCCCTCAAGCCAACCGCAAAGGCCTGAGCCAAGTCTGATCCGTTCGCGGGTAATTCCCAGAACGGTCTCCCCCGGCATGATCAGGATGTGGCCTCCCTCAGGGACTTCCAACTTGTCGGTGCATTCGCGGTAGTCGGTGTGATCGCGAACCTCGATCACCTCATGCACCTTGCGGAACACCCGAAACGTGGAGCCGAGGGTGAGATCCACCGATGCAGGCCCAACATGGTCGGCATTGAATGGCGTGATCGCAATCAGGCCCTCGTCAACCGCTTGAAGAATGGCCTGACGCCCAAGCACCGCCATGGGTCGATCCCCTGCTGGGCCAAAAGTATGGACGCCTCAGACGCCAGGGTGCTCAAACAGAACCGTCGACCGTTCTGACTCGCTCAACTCGGCAACGTCTTGTTTCTGAGGATGCTCAAGCGGTGGAGCATCGGGAAGCCGGAAGGCTTTTTCAAGATCTGTCTTAATGGCATCAAAGGGGTAGGTCATAAAAAAGAGGACCGCCCACAGCCCCCTCGAAACGACTTGACGACGCATCCCTGCGCCTCCGTTACATTAGTCAACAAAGTTTTGTAACGAGAGCCGTGGCCTTCACCACCCAAGACCTGCTCATCGCCTTCGGCAGCTTCGGCATGGCCCTCTTCGCCTTGAACCTCTACAAGCTGACAAAGCCGGCCAACGGCTGATCAAATCGGACACTTGAAAATCATGAGCCGGCGCCCCTCATCGGTTTGAACGTGCCCTGACTGGACGCAACCCAGCTCTGCTGGCGGCAGCCGCGACCCGACGTGGGTCGTGAAACCCTCGGTGCTCTTCACCCCAGTCGCCAACACCAGCGCACAAGACGCGAGTGAGAGGAGAGCCGTGAGCAGCACTCGCATCCGCAGGCAAAACAAGGGGCTCCAGTCTGTTCGGGTGAACCCGTCGGTGGTGGGCCGCGGAGAAGAAATGCCTTCTTAGGCTTTGCTGGGGGGAGCGAGCCAATGGACAACACCAGAGAGCCGGCTGGTCATCTCAGCGCAATTATCGGGATCAGTTTCTTGCTGATTGGCCTCGTTGTCTTTGGAGTGGTCCAAGAGAAAGCCTTGAGCCATCAAGCGGAACTCACCCAAAGATTTGAAGCTTGCATGGAGAGCGCACCCTTCAAACAGGCGATAAGGGTGCCGCGGCCAGAGGCGGTGCTCACGGACGAGCAACTCCAGGCGCACTTTGACGCCTTTGATCAGCTGCTCAAAGAAACAGGTTTACCGCCGATTTGGAATGGCAAAACCTTGGTGCCCTGGAAGGAATTCCACAAAAACTCGATTGAGTTTGCAAGCCAATGCCATAGCCAACTGGGCATCGATCAGCCTCAACGTCAACTGAAGGGCACCTACGCCAAACCCGTCTGGGATCCCAACTCTTCCATTTGGCGGCAGGCTGATTGATGAGCAACCATCGGTTCAAAGGGCTCTACCTGCAAGCCACCGGTGATCCCTGCTGCTTTTCCTTTGTGACCTACACACCACAAACCAGAGAACAAATGCTGGCTTGCGGTGACCTGAATGAAAGCGAAGAATATTTCAATCCCGTGATTTTTGATTTTCTCTTGTTCGCCTCAGAGGCCGTCCTTGGAGCACCAGCCGGCAACCCATTCCCCATCACCTACGACGACGTTTCGATCATCACATCAAGGCAAAGAGGCTCAGGCATTCAGCACGAATACCTGATCGGACTCTCAGACCACGACTGGAATGATGCAAAACAGCTTGCAGTGGATCAACTCCAAGAGGTGTTATCGAGTGCGCAATGGAATGGAGCCCGGCTCACGGATTGACGTGATTAAAAAAGGATCAGACCGCCGAGGGACAGCCGAGTCCTTTAGCTTGACGGCTTCGACTGCTCTTCCCATGATCCCAGAGCCCCACGAGCCCTTCGATATCAACCGCAAGGAGGACTCGATCTTCCTGCTGGGTTCCATGTTCACGGTGATCTTCCTCTTCCTGCTCTAAAGAGAAAAGACTGAACCTCAGCATCAATCAAAAAGCACCTTCTCGAATCGAACAGGTGCTTTTTTTGCTACTGAATTGATATCAAAGAAGTGTTGATTATTAGTTCAATCTCAGCGGCGCGGCAGGCTCACTTGATACATTGTGTCTTCAGCAGGTTTCCACTGCACAAGATGGAGCCGGTCGATCTTGTTGTCGTCCAAACAATCCCAGATTGTTGCTCCAGACAGTGTTGCCATCGACCACACATCACCCTGACTTTTCATCTGCTTGCGGTTGCGATCTTTCCATTCCGTCCAGTTGATTTTTGGGTAGGAGCCAACCTGCTCACTCAGAATCACCACCGTGAATTCCACCGAACGCGAACCAAAACCAGCCGGAATTCTAAGTTGCTGAACCGCAACTCCCTGGATCAGCCCAGGGGTTTGCGCCAGATCCGCCACACCAGCCAGCCCGTTACCCCGAGCCAGAGGAACGCCACAGCCGCAAGGATCGGCACGACGATCAGATAGCTCCACACCCCCAGGGCCACCCAGGCGAGCAGAGACGTGATCAACGCCTTTTGAAAGTTGTTGGCCTTGGCGAGACGTTGCTGCAAAAGAGATCTCACGCTGTTGCTCGATGCTCCATCCCTTCCTCTAGCAACGGATGCCCTCAGCGACCGCAACGCTGAAGCCCTCCTGGGTCCAGAGGCGGAGGGAATAACGCGAACCATGCAGCCATGCCGCGGCCCCGTCCGAAGCGATGGTCACATTCGCCAGTCCGCCGCCAAGCCCCAAACCCGCTGCCTTCAACACAGCCTCCTTCGCCGTCCAGGCCTGAATCAGCGTCCAATTGCTCAGGCAGTCCGTCGCTTCAGCGGCCGAGGCAAACATGCGCCGCGTTAGCAGGTCAGATGCCACACGCAACGGCCGGTCCAGAGCTTCCACATCAATGCCAATCGGATCTGGCCCCACCACGCCGATGCTGAGGGATCCGGTGTTGGAAATGCTGTGGTGCAGCGGGGAATCGCGCAGCTGCGGCCTGCCGTAGATCGTGCGGCCGATGTCATCCGCAACAACCATCTGGCCTGCATCGGCGAACAGCCGGCAGGTGAGGCTGTCGCTCAAGGCACGCTGCTCAGCGCGCGACGGGGGCTGAGCGAGATGGGCCACCAAAACCCGACGTTGCGTGCTGGGGATCGACCACCAGGACCAAACGATGTCCAAAGCTCAATCCTGAACGGGCGGCACGAGCACCGGCGGCAGGGGCGGCAAAGCTGGCGGCGGCATCACCGATGGGGCTGGCTCATCCAGCAGAACCTCTGCGGGGTTGAGCATCGGCTCATCGAGCACAATCGGCGGCGGCAGATCGGGGGGCAACGGCACAAACAGCTGCGGCTCTGTCCAGCTGTCATCGGAGCTGGCATCTGAGCTTTCATCGGAACCGAGTTCAGCCGGCTCCGGCTCCCGGATCACAGCGGGCGGCTCGCGCAACACCAAAGGATCCGCCGTGATCGGGGGTTCCCTCAGGGGCGCACGGTCCAGATCGACGCTGCGATCGTCGGCATCCGCGGGCAAACCCGGCCTGGTGAGGTTGTCAGCGGGCCCCCAGATCATCCGGGCCAGAGGTTCCACGCCCTGTTCCATCACCCGGTTCAAGCCCGCCAGAGCGCGATCAGCGAGGTGATTGCCGAAAGACGACACACAGTCGAGCGGGCCATCACAACCCTCATCCAGCGCCAGCTTGGGCGTCAGCGCCGCGATCAGATTGCCTTGCAGGGGGATCTGGCGGGGGCTCAACCGCAGCAGGTAGGGCACATGCACAAAGCTGGTGGCACCGCCGCTGATCCAGTTGGCGTCTTCTTCGGTGAAGCCCTTCACCCCAGGGATGATCAAACGACTCTTCGAGGCATGGTCGGGCATATAAGCCGCCAGATAGCCCCGGCGACGGGAGAGGTCTTTGGTCTGCTCGAGGGTGAGGCCATCACGGCTCATCAGCACCTCCATCTGGCCGTTCTGACGCAGGCCCATCACCATGCGGATCCGCGGCAGGTAGTAACGGATGCGCTGGCCCATGCTGATGCTGTAGGCCCCCTTGTAACTCTCCGGCGGAGCCTCGATGTCGTTGTAAAGGCTATGCAGGCCGCCGATGAAGGTGTCGTAGGTGCGGCTGCGCTCATCGGTCAGCTCCCCGTAGCCGAAATCAATGCTGCCGTCGTGGCGGATACCGACGAAGGCCCGTTGGCGTGAAGCCGAGCGGTTACGACCGCGCCAAACCTGCTTGCCGAATTTCAGATCCCCCAGGGGAACCGTGATCTCGCGGCCATCGTCGTCCACATGGCGCTCGTACATCGGGCCGGACACGTAGGCCAGGGCAGCGCTGTCCTGGTAGGCGTCCTGCTCGCGATCCCAACCCTCCAGCAGCCCGAAGCGCACCCGCCGTGGATCGAGATCCAACGCGTAGACCTCATCGTCGGGGATGTAGCGGAACGGCTTGGCATCCCGGCCGCGCCGCTGGGCCGAACGAACAGCTTGATCCTGCAGCTCGGAGCGCTCGGGAGCCACAGGCGCCAAGGCGATGAGGCCGCCGAACACCACAAACGGCATCGCCAGCAACAGCCAGCGTTTGCGCAGACGGATCCTCCGCTTGGGTCGGGGTCTGGGTCGCGGCGCAACAGGCTGAGTCACGCGACCCTTCGCTCTCGGTTGTTGGTGGTTGGGTCGAACCAAGGAACGATGGAGCCTTCGGCCACCAGCCATTGCTGGTAACGCTCGCCGCAGTCATGGCCTCCCGTCAACTGCCCGAACGAAGGAATCACCAGACGCGGGCCCTCCGGATCAAAGGCGAAGCAGGGCAAACGCAACTGATCGGAACGGCTGCGAATCCGGGTGGTGGGGTGCAGGTGACCACACACGTTCAACAACCCCGGCTCCGGCACCCGTTCGGGCATGTGGCTCAACCAGAGATGGCCCAGACGTTGAGAAGGCTGTTGGGGTAAGCCCTCAATCCAGCTGTCCTGGTCATGGTTGCCACCGATCAGCACTACCGGACAACCACAGAGATCGGGCAGCGCCAGCAGGGTTTCGCGAAGGGGAGCGGTGATGCCGATCCGGGCATGCACGAGATCGCCCAGCACGAACAAGCGCTGCGGTGACCAGGCATGGCAAAGCTCCAGCAGCGGATTCAGGGTGCCTTGATCCCCATCGCTGGGCATGGGGATGCCGTGGGCCTGGAACACCTCGGCCTTGCCGAGATGCAGGTCGGCAACAAACAGCTCACGCCCCTCAGCCCGCCACAGGGCCCGCTGGGGCAGGAACGTGAGTGGGCTGTCGCCCCAGGACCACTCCAATGCGCTCATGAACGGTGCAGATCGCAGATCTGTAGCGCTGGCTGCATTGGGTGGCAGACGTTGTGCCGCAAGCTTCAGGGGCCTCCAGAAGACTCATTGTGGCGCGGAGCAATGGCCTCCACCAGGTTGCGAGTTCAACCCTGTGCACGCTCGAACAACGCTTAAGCCTGCTGGAAGAGGAAGGCTGTTTCGAATGTGCCTACGCCCTGAGGATGGAAGTGGCCGACTGGCTGCTTAGGGCGAGGGATGCCAACCTGAGCGCACCATCGTTGACCTGACCCTTCCATGACCATTGCCCTGCTGATCGCGCTGGCGGGTTCCCTGGCGGCAATGGCCGTGATCGTGCGTCGTCTGGAACAGCGCTGATGCGAGGCGTCCGGCGCTGGTCCGTCGTTCTCGCGCTGGCCTGCTTCGGCAACGCACTGCCCCTGCAGGCCAATCAACTGAAGGTGGGGATCAGTGGATCGCCCCCCTTCGTGATCAAGAAAGGCGATCAGCTCAGCGGCATCAGCCTCAACATCTGGCGCCGCGTCGCCGAAGACAACAACCTCAGCTACGAGCTGGTGGAGCAGCCATCCCCCAAAGCCGGGATTGAGGCGGTGGATGACGGTGAGATCGACGTGCTCGTGGGCCCGATCAGCATCACCTCACGCCGCCTGGCCATGCCGGGCATTGACTTCACCCAGCCCTACTACCTGGGCAAATCCGGGGTGTTGCTGCCGATGCGCCCGCCCTCGATCCTGAGCCGCGTGCAGGTGTTCTTCGGCTGGGCGGTGATCTCCTCGGTACTGGTGCTGATCAGCGTTCTGCTGGTGGTAGGCAGCCTGATCTGGCTGGCGGAACGCAACCGCAATAGTGAGCAATTTCCGCGGGACTGGCTACCGGGCATCAGCAGCGGCATGTGGTTCGCCCTGGTGACCTTGACCACGGTGGGCTACGGCGACAAAGCGCCGATCACACGAAACGGCCGGGGCATCACCGGTGCCTGGATGGTGATCTCCCTGATCGCGGTGTCGTCCCTCACCGCCAGCCTCGCCTCGGCGTTCACCCTGTTCCTCTCCGGTGCCACCGAATCAGGCATCAGCGCTCCTGCACAACTGAACGGGCGTCGGGTTGCTGTGGTGGAGGGCACCAGTGGCATGGAGCTGGCCCAACGCGGCGACATGCGGATCGTTAGAGCCACCAACCTCAGGAGCGCCGTTCAACTTTTGGTGGATCAGAAGGCTGATGCCTTGATCTTTGATCGACCGGCCATTCGTTACCACCTCAAAAACAATCCCGATCTCGCCCTGCGCCTCGCCCCCTTCACCCTGTCGGAAGAGACCTACGGCTTCGTGATCAAACCGGGCAGCCCCCTGCGCACGCCCATGGACGTCTCCATCCTCAAACTGCAACGGCAGGGGAAGGTTGCAGCCATTGCCAACCGGCTGCTGGATTGAAACGGAAACCTCAGCCCACTCAGCCCAGCGGGCGATGACGACGCAGGGCCTCTTCCAACAGATAGGCGGCCAGATTGCCGCAACTGCGCCCTTCAGCGAGGGCATGACGCTTGAGGTCATCCATCACCCCGCGGGGCAGGGTGACGTTGATGCGCTCGGAACCAGCCGCATCCGCCACCGCAGCCGTGCTGGGAGCCGCGACCTGACCTTCAATCCGCTGCTGCAACTCCTGAACCAGATCCTGAAGGAGAGACACGATTTCGTGAAAATATGATCACATCAAATAAACGATATCGTGCTGGACAAGATTGCGTAATCTTGGACACAATTTTTGAGGCGCCATGCACCCCCTGCCGCTGAAGCTTGCTCCCGGCAGTGATCTGCGCCTCAGCCTCGAAGAACTGGCCCAGCGGGACGGCATCAGCGGATTTGTTCTCGGCGTGGTCGGCAATCTGACCAAGGCGTCATTCCAGTGCCCCGGCCAGGCGGAGCCCACCGTGCTGGAGGGCGATCTTGAGGTAATCACGCTCAATGGAACTTTTTCCCCCGAGGGCGTGCACCTGCACCTGAGCCTCTCGGATGGGGCCTGTCAGGTGTGGGGAGGCCACCTGGAGCCCGGCACGATCGTGCAGAAGGGCGTTGATCTGCTGATTGGCGTGCTGGAGCAACGCGAAAGCCGCCCAGCGCGTCAGACGGCAGCAGCAGCAGCAGCTCCAAGGATCGAGATCGCCGTGCTGCCGGGATGCCCCTGGTGCAGCCGCGCCCTGCGCATCCTGAGAACCCTGGATCTGCCCCACAACGTCACCACCGTCAACGACGACGCAGCCTTCCAGGCCGTGCAGCAGCGCAGTGGGATGACCACCTTCCCCCAGGTGTTCATCGACGGATCAGTGATTGGTGGCTACGACGATCTCGCCGCCATGCAAGCCGCCGGTGAACTCGACGCCCTCCGCTGAACAGCCGGAGCAGCCAGCCTTCTGGTCGCTGAAACCCTTGTGGTGCCAGCCCTGGTCGATCATCTCTACGGGAATGCTGATGGTCGGCGGGTCCTGGGCGCTGCTGCACCGCCTCTGGATCAGCCTTCTCCTGAGCCTGGGCGTACTGGTCTGGTGGCTGCTGTTTCTGGTGCTCGTGCCCGCCGCCTACCGGTCGGCTGCGGAGCCGAATCAATAACGTTCTCGCCCTTTCGCCGCATCGACCCGCCCGCGATCATCCATCGGCCAATTTGATGTCCCGCAAACGGGCATCAATCGATGCAAGGAGTTGCACTGCGAACATCGGCGTCTCCTGAACCGCAAACAGGAACTTGTCGCGGTTCATGGCAATCAAACGGCAATCACTGGTGGCCGTGGCGGTGCTCAGACGCTGATGGTCTTCCATCACCAAGGCCCCCGCGCCGAACACATGACCCACAGGGATGTCTTCATGTCCCTCATGACCTGCTGAATCGATCCAGGTGAGCCGCACCGATCCCTCCAGCAAGCCATACATGCAGGTGCCGACTTCGCCGGTACGAAACAGAGCGTCACCCTGATTGAGATGAATCACTTCGGCCTTGCTGGCCAATGCACGCATGGTGTCGAGGGCATGCATGGAACCAGCGCGACTCAGACAGAGGTCAGCGTCAGAGCTGCGCCAAAGCCTTGGCGAACGTCCTCCTGTGAGATCAGACCGTCGTGGTCCTGATCGAGGGCATCAAAGATGGCATCACTTCCGAGCCATTCGTCACGGGTGATCGAGCCATCACCATTCATGTCGTTGAGCATGAAAATCTCGGAAACGGCGTGGCGAAAGGCGGATCCACCCTCCAGTTCAGCCAGACGATGGGCCAGTTGATGCTCCAGCGTTTCAATGGCCTTGCTGAAGCCTTTAATGCCCTCGGTGAGTTTGTCGCTGGCCATCCGATCGTCCTGCATCAGTGCATCAAAGGTGGCGCGATCGACGTGGATCTTGGCTTCGCCATCGGTGGGATGGGTGGCATCCAATTTCTGGGTCAGCACAGCATCAGTCTCACGGAGCTGATCCAACAACTTCGGTGAAATCGTGAGCAGATCACAACCGGCCAACTCCGTGATCTCATCGATGTTGCGGAAGCTCGCCCCCATCACCTCCGTGCCGTAGCCGTGGGTCTTGTAGTAGTTGAAGATCTTGGTCACCGAAATCACACCCGGATCCTCAGGTCCGGGGTAAGAGTCGCGCCCGGTTTCAGCCTTGTACCAATCCAGGATGCGCCCCACGAAGGGGGAGATCAGAGTGACGCCGGCTTCTGCACAGGCAACGGCCTGACCGAAACCAAACAGGAGCGTGAGGTTGCAGTGAATCCCCTCTTTCTCCAGCACCTCGGCAGCTTTGATGCCTTCCCAGGTGGAAGCAATTTTGATCAGAACCCGATCGTTGCTGATGCCGGCATCGTTGTACAGACGAATCAGCTTGCGCCCTTTTTCAATCGTGGCGTCGGTGTCAAAACTCAGGCGAGCATCCACCTCCGTTGACACACGACGGGGAACAATCTTCAGGATCTCCTTGCCGAAGATCACACTGATCTCATCGAGCGCTTCGCGCACCACGTCTTCCACCGCTGCATCGCTGCCCATCAACTTTCGTGATGAGCGCAAAGCCTCATCAATCAGGCTCTGATAGGCCGGAATCTGTGCAGCAGCCAAGATCAGCGACGGGTTGGTGGTGGCATCCCGAGGGGTGAACTTGCGGATCGCCTCCAAATCACCCGTGTCGGCAACGACCACAGTCATTTGTGAAAGCTGATCGAGCAGGCTGGCCATGATGTACGACGGCTCAATACCCGTAACGTAGCCGGGCTTTTTGATGCGTCAGCTGTTCAAAAGCTTGTTCAATTCAGCAGGTTTTGAGGGGGCGATGCGCTCCACAACCAGCAAGGCATCAATGATCTGTTTGGCGACAGGAACGGCCACGGTGGAGCCATAGGCGTGTTCGCCTTGGGGCTCATCCACCACCACAAACACCACATAACGGGGATCCTCAATCGGCAAGGTCGCCACAAAGCTGCAGATCTTGGCTCCTGGGAGATAGATCCCATTGAGAGCTTTCTGTGCCGTTCCTGTTTTTCCACCAATTCGGTAGCCGGGTGTTTTCACACCCTTGCCACTGCCCTGATCCACCACAGATTCCATCCACTTGAGCACCGTGCGCGTGACCTCCGGGTTCAGCAACTGCTGACCACTGGGTGCCGCCGCCGGAGCAAGGGCATCACCCGAGCGAAAGCCACGGGTGATGTGGGGACTGATCAACTTGCCACCGTTGGCCAGCATCCCGTGCAGCTGCACCAGCTTGAGCGGTGTGAGCGAAAACCCCTGACCAAAGGCCGTCGTCGCCGGCTCGATCGGCTGACTGGTGAACTGCTTCTTGCTCTTGAGCTGACCAGCCACCGCTCCAGGGAGGTCGGTGTCAGGACGCTGATTGATGCCAAGACGCTCCATCCAGTTCCAGTAGGCGTCGTCGTCGAGACGGCGCATGGCTTGGACCATGCCGACGTTGCTTGACACCTGCAGCACGGTGGCGAAATCCACCAAACCATGGGCTTTTTTGTCGTGGTTGTTGATCGGCCAACCACCGACCATCAGCTTGCCCACATCATTCACCCGATCCGTCGCCTGAATGGCACCGTCCTGAAGGGCTAGGGCCAGGTTGATCGGCTTGAACGTTGAGCCTGGTTCATAGAGATCCTGAACGGACCATTCACGAAACCGCCCCGTGGGGAAGTCCCAGTAGCGGTTGGGGTCATAGGTGGGTGTCGATGCCAGCACCAACAACTCACCGTTGGTGGCATCCATCACGATTGCGGCGCCCTTCTGGGCTTTCCACTTGGCAACCTGCTCCGCAAGAGCTTTGAGGGCCACCTGCTGGAGCCTGGAATCCAGCGTCAGCTGCAGGCGCAAATCATCGCCATAGAAGGCTCCCGGGGCGAGGTTGGCCGGCAGCGGCGTGCCATCAGCACCCCGGCGGAGGTATCGGGTCTGCTCATGGCGAGCCAGATCCCCATTACGGCTCTGCTCAAGACCCGCTTGAGGTTGCCGCTCAGCATTGAGAAAACCTACAACGTTGGCGAACAACGACGCCTGGGGGTACACCCGCTGGGGATAGGCCTCCAGATCAAGGCCGCTGATTCCAAGGGCCCGGATGCGATCGGCCGTTTCCGGATCCAGCTCCTCAGCCAATTTGATCCCCGAGGCCTGGGTTCCCATGGCCCTCAGCAGCGCAGGCGCAGGACGAGCCAAGGGATCGGCCAACACCGCCGCCACATCTTCGGCAGGGCGGACAAGGTTGGGGGCATCTCCCGGCATGTTGAAGTAGCGGGGATGGGCCCAGAGCCGGAACCGCTTTTCATCCATCGCGACCAAACGGCCGGTGCGATCGACGATCGGACGGCGTTGCCCCAAGGGTTGGGTGCGCTGGGTTTGCAGCTGACGGGCACGCTGCTCCAGGTCGGGGGCTTGCACCAACTGCAGCCAGGCCATACGACCCACCAGCCCCAGCAAGCCTGCCGCCAACATCCAGAAGATGATCCAGAGTCGCTTGGGGGGAAGCTGGGTCAGGGGAACGACCCGCGCGCGGGAGCGGCGCGAACGGATGGGTCGACGCCCCGACGCCCGCGTCATCAGTACCCCGCCCGGATGGGCTGATTCCCCAGGGCCTGGAGCGATGCCATGGACGAGGAGGCGGACGCTTGCAACGCGCCCAGATCAGGGCGATCAAGATGCACCAGATTGGCCACCTGCGTTGGCACCAGACGGTTGGGCTGCTGAGAACGCAGCAACAGGTGCTGCTCCATCACAGCGGTTGATTCCGTCAACCGGTGCGCCTGGGTTCGGGTTGCCTCCAGCAGGCGGAAGGACACAGTCCAGCGATGCTGCCAGTGCAGCGTGAGACCTGCCAGAACGGCAACCGCCGCAATCAACCCCAGCAGCGTGCCGTCCATCAGGCGATGGAGCCCCCCAAGAAGAGGCGAGCGTCGTGCAATGCGTCCGGAGGACAGTGACCCTTGAATCAGCTCGAAAGCTGTGGTCGATGCACGCTGTTCCGGAGCGGCAACCACCGGGATCACAGGCGAATAGGCCAGTGAACCACCTGCAGAAAGGCGGGGCAAGGTTCAGAGCAGCAGCAGGTTCAGGAACGTCACGGCGTTCCAGAGCCCATGCATCAGCACCGAGGGCCACAGGCGTCCGCTGCGCAGCCGCACCAAACCAAGCCCAACCCCCAACACCGTGAGCGGCGCCAACTCGCCAACACTGATGTGGGCCATGGCAAACAACAGGCCACTGAGCAGGACCCCCGGGAGGGGACCGAGTCGCATCGCCAACACCGGCAGCAAGGCACCGCGGAAAATCGTCTCCTCAAACAGCGGGGCCAGCACAACCGCAGTGAGCGCAAGCAAGGCCAGGGCAAGCGGATCACGGCTGCCGAGCACCAACTCCAACAGCGGATTGCTGCCCCCGGGATCACCGACCAGGCGCACGAGCAACCACCCCGTGAGCATCACCACCGGCGTCACCATCAACCAGCCCGCCAGGGCATCCCGCATAGCTGAAAGCAGCGGACGCACGCGCCACTGCATCCACCCCCCCAGCGGTGCCCTCTCCCCGGGCAAAGAACGCAGTTGCCGCCACAGGATCAGCAGGCTCGGCAGGGCCATCACGCCGTAGTTGATCACCACACTCAGGGCTTCACGACGAGGGCTGCCCAGCCCCGCCGTCAGTGCACCCACCAACGGAAACGCCACCAGCGGAACGCCAACGGCACTGATCACCACAAAGCCACCGGCCACCAGCAGGGCCATATCAACCAGGGTCAGCTCCGGCCCCTGAACATCGGGCCAGGCCATCAGCCGACCTCGCAGCAGACGCCAGGCCTGACCAAGCAGCAACAGTCCACCGAGCAGGGCCGTCACCAGGGGCAGCACCGTGCTGACGGCCAAACGGAACGCCGCTTGCCCCGCGGCTGCAGCATCGATGCAGAGCGTCGGATCAGAGGCGCCCGCTTCGCAATGCAGCTGCTGGAGCAATGGGTCGTTGTCTTGACGATCGAGCTCCGCGGATGCGGAACCTTGGCCCTGCAACAGCAGAAGCATCTGTTGCTGCCGCTCATTGCGCTCCTTTGGGCTGATGCCCTCCATGGCCTTGAGCAGCGCATCCCGCGGCGACTCCCCCAGGAGAGCGTCCCGCAACGGAGGCGGCACCGCTGGTTCAGCAAGAAGCGTCAGCTCCTGCTGCTGAAGGCTCAGGGCTGGTGCCACCGAAGGTCGCGAGAGGCTGTCCATCAAGCCCGACAACCAGATGAAACCGGCCAAAGCGAGGGACAAGGCCGCCAGAAGTCCCTTCCAGCGAGGGGAAACCTGTTGTGGGGAACTGGGCACCAGCGGGCTTCAACTGCCCACGATTGTCCCCCCGAAAGGCCGCTTCCATACGATGGCCGCGCCCTGACGCTGAACCGTGCCCCTCCGTCTTCTTCTGGTCCGCCACGGTCTCAGCAGTTTCAACAAGGAACGGCGGATCCAGGGCCGCGATGATCTCTCGAACCTCAGCGAGGAAGGGCATGAGCAGGCCCGAGCCCTGGGCCGCTCGCTTCAGGACGTAAGCATCCAGGCCGTCTATAGCTCCCCCCTGCAGCGGGCGGCTGCGACGACGGCGAGCCTGCTGGAGACCCAAGGCGGCCAGGCCCCAGATCCGGCCTTTGATGACGGACTGCTGGAAGTGGATCTTGAGCCCTGGTCCGGCCAGACCATCGACGAGCTGATGCAAGGCTCAACGGCGGCCTACAAGATCTGGAAGCAGCGGCCCATGGAGCTGGAGCTCCAGCGTCGTGATGGTTCGAGCTACAAGCCACTGCCTGAGCTGATGGAACAGGCGCGGGGCTTCATTAGCACGCTGTTGGAGCGCCATCCCGCTACCGGCAACGACACGGTGCTGGTGGTGGCCCACAACGCCATCCTGCGCTGCCTGATGCTGGTGTTGCTGGGGGAACCCGACCACGGCTTCCGGCGTCTCCGCGTCGACAACACCTCCCTTTCGGTCTTCAACATCCGGCCAGGAGACAACGGCCCCCAGGTGCAGATCGAATGCCTGAACAGCACCACACACCTGCAACCGCTGCCGGAGAAGGGCAAAAACGCCAGGCTGATTTTGGTGCGACACGGCGAAACCGACTGGAACAAAGCCGGGCGCTTCCAAGGGCAGATCGATATTCCGCTGAATGAGAACGGTCGCCGTCAAGCCGCGGCCGCCCGCGATTTCCTCAAAGACATTCCCATCGATCGGGCCTGGAGCAGCACGCTGTCGCGTCCAACCGAAACGGCCCAGATCATTCTCGAGGCCCATCCCGATGTGCCCCTGACCCAGATTGACGGACTGGTGGAGATCGGACACGGAGTCTGGGAGGGCAAGCTCGAATCCGAAATCCGAGAGGACTGGTCGGAGCTGCTGGACACCTGGAAACGGGCTCCGGAAACCGTGCAGATGCCTGAAGGAGAAACCATTCAGGACGTGTGGGCCCGTTCCGTCCGGAGCTGGGGGGAGATCGCTGGCGAGCTGAAGCCTGAGGAAACGGTGCTGGTGGTGGCCCACGACGCCGTCAACAAGACGATCCTCTGCGACCTGTTGGGGCTGACCCCAGCCGACATCTGGGCCGTCAAACAAGGCAACGGTGGTGTCACGGTGGTCGACATTGCCGCCGATCCAGGCCAGCCTGCAGTGGTGACCTGCCTCAACCTCACCTCCCACTTCGGAAGCGTGATTGACCGCACGGCAGCAGGCGCTCTCTGACGTCATGAACGACACCTTGCTGCTGGATCCGGTGCGCGTCCTGCGTGGCCCCGGACATTCGGTGCAGCTCGGTGCAGTCCTGATCAACCAGGGGGTTCTCGTCGGCTTTGACGACGAGGCCCGGCAGCAGGCCCTGGGGCTGGGCATCAAGGCCAGCCCAGCACCGGATCAACTGGTCGCCCCCTGCCTGGTGGATCCCCATTCCATCCTTGAGACCCCTTTCAGTGGGGATCAAGAAACAGCCGTAAGCCTGCGCCACTGTGCCGCCGCAGGTGGCTATGGCCAGATTGGCCTGCTTCCCCGCAGCAGCAGCTGGCGCGATTGTCCGGAGCGGCTCCAGGGATTCAGCCTCGAGCAGGATCAAACAGCAACGGTTCGTCTGCACCTTTGGGGAGGCTTCAGCCGCGGTGGCAAGGCGGATGAACTCGCCCCCCACGGCGATCTTCTCGAACACGGTGCCATCGGACTGGCGGACGATGACGCCATGGTTCCAACCCCGTTGCTGGAACGGGGACTGCTGCTCGGAGAAATGGGGGGATGCCCAGTGCTCGTGGCACCCCGGGATCCCACGCTGCAGGGGGAGGGCCTGGTGCGGGAAGGCGTGGAGACGCTGCGGGCCGGGTGGCTAGCGGATCCAATCACCAGTGAGACCGTTCCCCTCAGCCAGTTGCTGCTGCTGCATCAACGCCATCCGGAACGACAGCTGCGGCTGATGAAGCTCTCCACAGCAGCAGCGGTGCAGCAGCTTTCAGGCTGCGAGTTCCCGCCCCTGAGCAGCGTGAGCTGGTGGCATCTTCTGACCGACCGCAGCATGCTGGCCAGCAGCGATCCGGGCTGGCGCGTCTGCCCCTCCCTCGGTGGTCCGGACGATCGCGAGCAGTTGATCCAGGCCGTTCAGCAGCGAACGATCACTGCCGTGGCTGTACATGCTGTTCCTCTGGATGCTGAGGACATGCTGTTGCCGGGCGATCAGCGCCCCGCAGGCCTCAGCGGACACCATGTGGTGCTTGCTGCGCTGTGGAATGCCCTGGTGCGGCCGGGCCGCTGGACCGCGGAAGATCTTTGGCAGGCCCTCAGCTTTGGGCCTTCGGCTCTGATCGACCAGCCCCCTGAACAGCTTGAGCAGGGCAGCCGGCGCTGGCTGCTGTTCGATCCCGATCAACGCTGGACCATCAGCAGCAACACCCCCGGCGCACCGCGTGCCGCCAACATTCCCTGGCTAGGCCGCGAGCTTCAGGGACGCGTTGTGGCCTGTGGCCTCAATTGCTGAGCGAACCGATGCGCGAAGGGGGCCAAAAGCGGAAGACGGCACGGCCAATGATCCGATCGTCTGGCAAAAACGGGCCGCCTGGCCAACGACGGGCGTCCTGGCTGTTGCGGCGGTTGTCGCCCAAGACAACAACATTGCCTTCAGGGACCACGGCATAGAGGCCTTTGCAGCCAATCATTCCGTCGCGATCGGAGCAGAAATTGGTGACGTAAGGCTCGTTGAAGGCCGTGCCGTTGATGCTTACGGCACCACGGCTGTTCACCTCCACGACATCACCAGGAACACCCACCACCCGTTTGATCCAGGCCTCACATTCGGGATAACGCTGCAACAGCACACGATCCACAACCCAGCTGATGCCCGGGAAGGTGACGAAGCCGCACTTCAGTGGATTGGGTTGCCCCCCCTCCAATTTCCAGACGGGATCAAAGGCACTGGGGGAATTGAACACAACGATCTCCCCCCGCTGAGGAGGTCGGGAGCGGTATGACAGCTTCTCGACGATCAACTTGTCGCCCACCTGAAGACCCGGCAACATTGATCCCGAAGGGATGTAGCGGGCTTCAAAGGCGAACTGCCGGAGCAGGAGATACAGCGAAACCGTGAACAGAAAAGGGGCCCAGAACTCCCAGATCGCGCTCACTCTGCCCTTCACATCGGAAGGTTCTCTCTCCGCGTTCAATGTGGGCAGGCTCAATCTTTCGACCCACGATAGGGGGAGCCTGCAGGCCCCATGATCCGTCCACGCTGGCAAGCCCTCAAGCCCCAACACGGCCTGTTCAGCTGGCGCCGGTGGGACCAGGCCATTGCTGTCATTGCCGCAGTCAATCTCACCTGGGTCGCCATCGACCTCACCTACATCCCCCTGCGCAACTTCTGGCTGCAACGCAATCTTTATCCGGTGCCATCGCTTCCCCTGGTGGTTCCCCTGCCCTGGCTGCCGGACATCACTCCGTGGCTGGATCCCCTCAAGGGCATCGAACCCCATCGCGACACCGAGGCTTACCTCAAGGCCTTCACAGCCCTGGATCGGGCCCTGCAGCAAAACGGCCCGCGCACGGCGGAAAGCAACGATCTGCTGCAGCACCAGGTGGTGCTCACCACAGCGCTGATGGACAGCAATCCTTTCATCAGTTCAGGCCAAGCCGGCGCCCTTGAAAAATTCAAGAACCGACTGCGCGCTCGCACCGGCCTGGAATCAGCCCGTGACTCAGCCAACCTTCTCCTGAGCCCCGAACATCTGGAACGCTCCCCCTGGAGCCAGGAGCGTCAGTTCTGGAGCCAGCAGATCCTGCCGCTGGTGGAGAGCAACTACTGGCGAAGCATCGATGAAAACGGGCGCCCCAGCGATTTGAGCTGGCGCATCGACACGCCATTTCAACTGCTGTTTCTGCTCGACATTCTTCTGCGTGCCTTGCGCCTGAAACAGCGCTATCCAGCGATCCGCTGGCGCGATGCCCTGTTACGCCGCTGGATCGACCTGCCCCTGCTGCTGCCGTTTGCGCGCTGGCTCCGGGTGGTTCCGGTCACAGAACGGCTTTGCGGAGCGGGCCTCCTGCAACTCGAACCGCTGCGTGCCGTGATCAGCCGCGGCGTGGTGGCCCTGTTGGCTGTGGAGCTGTTTGAAGTGATCGCCGTCAGGATGGTCGATGCTCTGCAGCAACTGATTCGATCACCACAGCTGCCGGAGAGGGTTCGCGGACTCTGCAGCTACCAGAGCAGTGATCTGAACGATGAGCGGGAGGTGATCGAGCTGCTGCGGTTGTGGCTTCCCCTTCTGCTCACCCGCATTGGCCCGGCCATGCGACCGCAACTGCAAGCCGTGATCAGCCATCTGGTGCAGCAGAGCTTGGACCGGAACGTGGTGCCGGATTCCCTGCGGCGACTGCCTGGACTGCAAAACGCCGAATCGGAATTCAGCCGCCAGCTGGCAGAAAGCATGGTGACCTCCGTGCTCGACCTGTCCAAGGGAGCCGGTAACCGCATCGGTCAGCGGGACCCTGTTCTGGAATCGCTTGGATCCGAGGCCTTGGATCGGCTCTGGGAGGAGCTGGCCCACACCCTGGAACAGGGGCCTGTGCTGAGCCGCAGCCAGGATCTGCTGGTCGCCCTTTTGGAAGAAATCAAACGCTCAAGCTTCCGTCAGATCCGCGACCAAGGCGATGTGGATGCCCTGATCAGCGAATTGGATGGATTGAACTTCAGCCCTGGAGTGCAGATTCCCAAAGATCAGGCTTGAAGCCGGTGAGGTAAGTGGAGGAATTCACCTCCACGAATGGTCGTTTGATCAACTTTCCATCAGCAGCCAAGGCCTCGAGAGCCTCTTCATCCGACAGAGCCTTCACTGCTGCCGCGCCCATGGCGCGATAGCTCTGGCCGCTGGTGTTGAACAGCAGTTTCCTGTCACCGAGGGATTGTTGAGCGGCCACCAACATTGCTTTGGACGGTGGAGTCAGGGTGATGTCGTGCACCTCATGGGCAATGCCTCGCTCAGTGAGCCAGGCCAATGCCTTTCGACAGGTGCTGCAGCGGTTGTAGCTGTAAACCTGAAGGGTTTCGGCCAAGGCTCAGCGGCCGAACAGGGATTTGATCGCACCAACGAGGCTGTTGGAGCCGCGGCCCACACCTTCAGCGGGGCGGGTGCGAACGGTGACATCACCAAACACTGTGGTGCGGCAGCTCAGACGGAAGTTGGCAGGACGATCGGCCAGATAGACCTCTTCAACATCGCTGCGGGGGGACAGGTTGGCTTGCCCTTCAACCACCTCCATCACGCAGGTGCCGCACTGACCAACGCCACTGCAGTTGTTGAGGTTGTTGAGGCTCTTGTAGGGATTAACGCCCGCATCAAGTGCAGCCTTACGCAGATTTGCGCCCTCGATGCAGCCAACCTGCTGGCCTTCCTGCTCGAATCGGATGGTGGGCACGGGTTCCGCAAATCTCAGTGCGCACCAACTTACAAGCATCCGGCCTGATCAAGGGGCTCTTGCCTGAGATCAATCGGCTGCATTGATGCAGGAATCAAGCAATGGCTGAACCGCATCGAGGTCGCGCCATCCATCAATCGATACGACGCTGCCCTGCAAAGAGCGGTATGTCCTGAAGAATTCCGCGACATCCTCCAGCTGGGAGGCAGCGATCTGACGAATGCTGCGGATCTCGTCCTGACGGGGGTCTGCGTCCGGGACACAGAGAATCTTCCCGTCATAAACATCCTTGTCGTGGAGGTCCAACACGCCGATGGGGCGAGCCTTAATCAGGCAACCAGCGAACGTGGGTTCAGCCATGATCACCATGGCGTCGAGGGGAGATCCATCCTCTGCCAGCGTGTTGGGGATAAAGCCGTAATCAAAGGGGTAACGCACCGAGGAGTGCATCACCCGATCCAGAACCATCACGCCGGCTTCGGCGGAGTACTCGTATTTGTTTCTGCTTCCTGCCGGAATCTCAACGATGAGATTCAGCAAGCCTGGCGAAGGTGACGGGGGAAGCTGATGGAGATCCATGCCGATCCGAGGCGGTGGGGATCAGTCGCGGAGAAGGGAAGGTTCGGTCCGTGATCACAGCCACAAGTGGAGCACTGAAACTGACAACAGCAATCAGCAGTCCTTTGATGGCCGTCAACGAGGCGCGACGACTGAACGGCTCATCCGCCTCAGAAGACGCGATGGCGTCGTCGTGAGACGGGTGGGGAACATCTGAGGCCATAAAACGGAGGGCTTGAAAAGCTCCCTCTTCCGATCACAACGTTGTTGAACTCATTCTGTCACTGCAAAAAGCAGGACGCACCGATCATTAAGCAGCGGGCCGGTCCTGCTGGTCGAGTCGTGCGCTCAGATCAGAAGGGGATGCCCCACTCGCCTCGAGATGGGTACGGATCAGCCGAAGCTCCTCAAGGATCGATCCCAGGATTTGCTGCGTCGCCGTTGATGGAGAGTTCAGCACCTCAACAGTGACTTCTTTGATGCGGAGAACATCTTTGGCGAAGCGCGCCACCTCATTGGGGTGGAACATCAGCGGATCTTTCTGATCGCTGCGGTACTCCGGGTTCAGCTTGCGGGGGTTGAACGGAGGGTTGAGGTTGCGTGGGTCTGTGTTGGTGTATCGATACACCGAAGCGCGGGAGCGGTTCAGGGATTTCTGAACGTCGTCGATCCCCACCAGGGCCTCGGCTTGAGCTGACGCATGGGCCGGATCCATGGAAAGTTCGGTCGCTTGTTGAGCGCTTGTCGCCACAGATTCAACTGACCGAGGAAACATGAGACGGGCCTAGGACAGGCTGGATTGAGCTGGACGGTAGCAGTCGAGACTCAGGTCGCCCAGGGGAATTCCAGCAAAACAGACACTTCCGCGATCGGCATGCCTCCGAAGCGGTGATAACTTCCAAATCCCATTTTGTTGCGATTGATGCGCGTCTCCCGCCTGCTGCTGGTGACGCTTCGGGATGTTCCCGCCGAAGCGGAGATCACCTCGCATCAGTTGCTTCTCAGGGCCGGGTATATCCGTCGCGTGGGATCAGGGATCTACGCCTACCTCCCCTTGATGTGGAGGGTGCTGCAAAAGATCACCGCCGTGGTGCGCGAGGAGATGAACCGCGCCGGCGCCCAAGAAACACTGCTGCCGCAGCTGCACCCTGCTGAGCTCTGGCAGAAGAGCGGGCGTTGGCAGGGCTACACCGCTGGCGAGGGGATCATGTTCCACCTCGAAGACCGCCAGGGCAGAGAACTGGGGCTTGGTCCTACCCATGAAGAGGTGATCACCAGCCTGGCAGGGGAGCTGCTGAGGTCATACCGGCAGCTCCCGGTGAACCTCTATCAAATCCAGACCAAATTTCGCGACGAGATCCGTCCCCGCTTTGGACTGATGCGAGGCCGCGAATTCATCATGAAGGACGCATACTCCTTCCATGCCAGCGAAGCGGATCTTCGCGAAACCTATGGCGCGATGGATCAGGCCTACCGCCGCATCTTTGAACGTTGTGGCCTGGATGCCGTCCCTGTCGATGCCGATAGCGGCGCGATCGGCGGCGCCGCCTCCCAGGAGTTCATGGTGACGGCGGATGCCGGGGAAGACCTTATCCTGATCAGCGATGACGGCCAATACGCCGCCAACCAAGAAAAGGCTGTTTCGATCCCATCCGCCGCATCTCCTCTTCCCGACGGCCCGGAGGAATCGATTCCAACCCCTGGCTTGGGCAGCATCGAAAGCCTCTGCGACGCCAAAGGCTGGGATCCGAGCCAGGTGGTGAAGGTGCTGCTGTTCGTGGCGACCCTGGACGATGAGACTCTCCAACCGCTGTTGGTGAGCCTCCGTGGTGACCAGGAGCTCAATCCCACCAAGGTCGTGAACGCGGTCAGCCGAACCCTCAACAAGGGTGTTCTTGATTGCCGCCCGATCACACCAGAGGACAACAACCGTCAGCAGATTGATCCGCTCCCCTTTGGATCGATCGGGCCCGACCTCTCCGATAACGTTCTGAAGGGAGCCAAGACCTGGGAGCCAACATTTCTGCGCCTGGCGGATGAAACCGCGAGCGAACTCGGCAGCTTCATCTGCGGTGCCAACACGACCGATCTGCACCGTTTCAACACCAGCTGGACCGCCATCGGTCAGAAGCCAACCAGCCTGGATCTGCGTAATGCACGAGCCGGCGACGTCTGCCAACACAATCCGGAATCACGCCTGACGGAAAAAAGAGGCATCGAAGTCGGCCACATTTTTCAGTTGGGCCGAAAATATTCTGAGGCCATGGAGAGCCGTTTCACTAACGAGAACGGCAAGACCGAACCGTTCTGGATGGGTTGCTACGGCATCGGCGTTTCGCGATTGGCGCAGGCTGCCGTCGAGCAGCATCACGATGACAGCGGCATCTGCTGGCCGACGGCCATCGCCCCCTTCGAGGCGATCGTGGTCGTGGCCAACATCCAGGACGAGACCCAGGCCCAGCTGGGGGAAGCGCTGTACTCGGAGCTTCAGAACGCTGGGGTGGATGTGCTGATCGACGACCGCAAGGAACGCGCCGGCGTCAAGTTCAAAGACGCAGATCTGATCGGCATCCCTTGGCGGATCGTGGTGGGACGCGACGCCAGCGAAGGCACCGTTGAACTGGTGTGCCGCAGCAGCCGCGGTGTGCAAAAGCTTCCCCACGCTGAGGCTATGACCTGCCTGATCAAGGCACTCCACCCCTAAAGTCGAAAGACACTGAAGGGTTTCATGCTCTCCGCACTGACACGCCTGCTTCGCCCCCTCAGCCGGGCCGCCGTAGCCCTTGGCCTCGGGTTGTGCCTCCTCCTGACGGCCTGCAGTGGGGACGCTGAAGCTCGTCTGAGCGGCGACTACGTGGAGGACACCGTGGCGGTCTCCCGCACTCTGCTGACGGTGATCGACCTGCCTCAGGACGATCCCACCCACGCCGAAGCTGAGGCCGATGCCCGGGCCCTGATCAACGACTACATGTCCCGTTATCGGCCCCAGCCCCGTGTGAACGGACTCAGCTCCTTCACCACGATGCAGACCGCGTTGAATTCGCTGGCTGGTCATTACGCCTCCTACGCCAATCGCCCACTGCCGGAAGCGCTGCATGACCGCATCGCCAAGGAACTCAACAAGGCTGAGAAATCAGTGGTCCGGGGCAGCTGAGCCCCCCGGAACCAGCTCGGTTTTGACGAGGCCACCCGAGATCTGAGATACTCGCGGATTGTGCAGATCTGCGGCTTCGGGCCGCCGTGTTCTTGGCCAACGTTGTCGTCATCGGAGCGCAGTGGGGTGACGAGGGAAAAGGAAAGATCACCGATCTCCTGAGCCGTTCCGCCGATGTGGTGGTTCGCTATCAGGGTGGTGTGAATGCAGGCCACACGATCGTTGTTGACGATCGTGTGCTCAAGCTGCACCTGATTCCCTCTGGAATCCTCTACCCCGACACGATCTGTCTGATCGGATCCGGCACGGTGGTGGATCCCAAGGTGATGCTCGGTGAGCTGGACATGCTCATCGCCAACGACATTGATATTTCAGGGCTTCGCCTGGCATCCACAGCCCACGTGACGATGCCCTACCACCGCCTGCTCGACCAGGCCATGGAGAAGCAGCGGGGAGCACGACGGATCGGAACCACAGGCCGTGGAATCGGCCCCACCTACGCCGACAAGTCGCAGCGCAGTGGCATCCGTGTGATCGACCTGCTGGACGAACAGCGGCTGAGGGATCGCCTTGAAGGCCCACTGCAGGAGAAGAATGAACTTCTTCAGACCATTTACGGCGTTGAACCCCTGAACGCCGAAGACGTCATCCAGGAATATCTGGAATACGGCAAGCGCCTCGCCCCCCACGTGGTGGAGTGCACTCAGACGATTCATCAGGCAGCGCGAGATCGCAAGAACATCCTGTTCGAAGGTGCCCAGGGCACGCTGCTGGACCTGGACCACGGCACCTACCCCTACGTCACATCCTCCAACCCCGTTTCCGGCGGGGCCTGCATCGGTGCAGGCGTGGGCCCAACCCTGATTGACCGCGTCATCGGCGTTGCCAAGGCCTACACCACCCGCGTGGGTGAAGGCCCCTTCCCCACTGAGCTGAGCGGAAGCCTGAATGACCAGCTCACGGAGCGGGGTGGCGAATTCGGTACCACCACGGGCCGCCAGAGGCGCTGTGGCTGGTTTGACGGCGTGATCGGTCGCTACGCCGTGCAGGTCAACGGCTTGGACTGTCTGGCCGTGACCAAGCTGGATGTGCTGGACGAACTGGACGAAATTCAGGTCTGCGTGGCCTATGAACTCAACGGCGAGCGAATCGAGCACTTCCCCAGCAGCGCCGATGACTTCGCCCAGTGCAAACCCATCTTCGAAACACTGCCTGGCTGGCAGTGCTCCACCGAGGAATGCCGCAGCCTTGAGGATCTCCCCAAGCCAGCCATGGATTACCTGCGCTTCCTCGCTGATCTGATGGAAGTGCCGATCGCCATTGTCTCCCTCGGGGCCAGCCGTGATCAGACCATCGTTGTCGAAGATCCGATCCATGGCCCCAAACGAGCCCTGTTGAGCGCCTGAGCCGCTGACGTTCATACTTCGGGGCTGCTTTCCACGCCCCGATGTCATCAGAGACCCGTTTCCCCAGCGACTGCAGTCTCGATGTCGTTGGCATCGGCAACGCCATCGTTGACGTTCTGGTGCAGACGGACGACGGTTTCATCGCTGAACACGGCCTCCAGAAAGGGGGCATGGCGCTGATCGATGAACAACAGGCCGAAGCTCTCTACAAGGCCAGTGGAACGGGCCTCGAGACCTCCGGTGGATCGGTCGCCAACACGATGGTGGGCATCGCGCAGCTCGGCGGACGCGCTGGTTTCATCGGCCGCGTCCGGGATGACCAGCTCGGCAGCATTTTCAGCCATGACATCAGGGCCGTTGGGGCACGCTTTGAGACCCCAGCAGCCACCAGTGGAGCCACAACGGCGCGCTGCCTGATTTACGTCACGCCCGATGCCGAGCGCACCATGTGCACCTTCCTGGGGGCGTCCACCCAACTGGAGCCCGAGGATCTCGACCTCTCCATGGTCAAACAGGCCAAGGTGCTTTACCTGGAGGGCTACCTCTGGGACAGTCCAGCCGCCAAACGGGCCTTCATCGCCGCAGCCGAAGCCTGCCGTGAAGCAGGCGGGAAGGTGGCTCTTTCTCTCTCAGACGGCTTCTGTGTGGATCGGCACAGAGCGAGTTTTCTCGAGCTGGTGAATGGCCACGTCGATGTGCTGTTCGCCAATGACGTTGAAATTCAGTCGCTCTACGAAACCGACGATTTCGACCAGGCCCTCGAGCGGGTGCGCGGCTGCTGCTCAGTGATTGCGATCACCCGTGGTGCCCAGGGGTCCGTCGTGCTGAGTGGAGACCAGCGCTGGGATATCGGCATCTTCGGCCTGGGAGATCTGGTGGACACCACAGGAGCAGGCGACCTCTATGCCGGGGGCTTTCTGCATGGCTTCACCCAGGGCGAGTCACTGGAGCACTGTGGTGAGCTCGGAGCCCTCTGCGCCGGCCAGATCGTGACCCAACTGGGGGCTCGCTCCCAGGTCTCCCTCAAGCAGCTGGCGGAGACGCATCTGAACTAAGCTCAGCGAAGGTCCAGGCCCCATAGGCCGGTGATGCCGTCACCGGCCAGCACAACCACTCGGGGGTGTCGTAGCTGTGCAGCTCGGAGACGGCCAAGCGCAGCGCGTCCACATGCTGAGCTGAGGTCTTCATCAGCAGCTGGACCTCATGGGACGCCTGCAGCGACCCCTCCCAGCGATAGAACGACTGAACGGGGTGGATGGACACACAGGCCACGAGATGGCGCTCCAGCAAGGCCTCTGCCAGCTGCTGGGCGCGCTCAGCGTTCGCTTCCGTGGTGAGGGCCAGCACGAGTCCACTCGCTTCAATCACGCTCAAGCCGGTCCATCAGGCTGCTGACATCCTCGACGCATTCCATCCCGTCGGGGGGGAAGGGACGCCGCAACAGCAGCAATCTCAGCCCCAGATCTGCGGTGAGTTGATGCCAGAGCTGTTCCGTCACACCACCGGACTGGCGGCAGAGCACCACGCCAATGCCCCAGCGACGGCAAAGAGACCGCTCAATCGCCCCCGGCACCTCCCCTTGCAGAGGGCGCACCACGGCCAGGTGATCCTGTGGCAGACCTGCCCGCAAGGCGGCGCGCAATCCATCGGGGGATGGAAGCGCACGGCCATAGGGGATGGCTCCGGCGCGGCACACAGCAGCAGTCAAGGCCGGAAGATGACGGCCTCCAATGGCCAGCAGCAGGCGTTGGCCTTGGAGCGGTTGGGCCGCCAATGCATCGGCATTAGCCAGGAGATAGGCCGCTCCCAGCGGTTCAAGGCGACGCTCATAACGCAGCAGCGGTTGGCCGAGATCTGCACAGGCCGTGACCAGGTCATGGCTGATTCGAGCCGCAAAGGGATGCGTGGCATCCACCACCCAACGGAAAGGGCCGGCCTGATGCAGAGCTGCCTTGATCCCACCAACGCCCTGCAGA
>Ga0189275_100171_pt1 | contig 76818 bp, 90 predicted proteins | sample N19A6minimetaG_FD_130329 | JGI IMG/M metagenome (GOLD analysis project Ga0189275, IMG submission 130329) | Marine microbial communities from the Costa Rica Dome - N19 A6 mini metaG | ecosystem: Environmental > Aquatic > Marine > Oceanic > Photic zone | place: Costa Rica: the Eastern Pacific...
TGCAAGCCAACGTGTCGGTTGAGGCCGAGGTGGATGGCCTGATCAAGACGGTGCTGGAGCGCAGCGGCCGATTGGATGTGTTGGTGAACAACGCCGGCATCACGCGGGACGGCCTGCTGATGCGGATGAAAACCGACGATTGGCAATCGGTGATCGACCTCAACCTCAGTGGAGTGTTCCTCTGCACGCGAGCCGTGGCACGCCCGATGCTCAAACAGAAGAGTGGTCGGATCATCAACATCACCTCCGTTGTGGGGCTGATGGGCAACGCAGGACAAGCCAACTACGCCGCCGCCAAAGCGGGCGTCATCGGTCTCACCCGCAGCACCGCCAAAGAGCTCGCCAGTCGTGGCATCACCGTGAACGCCGTGGCTCCGGGTTTCATTGCCACAGACATGACCAAGGACCTCGATGCGGAGGCCATCCTTAAAGACATCCCCCTGGGAACCTTTGGCACCCAGGAGCAGGTGGCCGGTGCCGTGCGCTTCCTTGCCGCCGACCCGGCCGCGGCCTACATCACAGGCCAGGTGCTGCAGGTGGATGGCGGCATGGTGATGGCCTGACCCTCAGGATCAGGAATCAAGGGGTTGGGCCAACTCATCCCGCAGGCGGCGGATGCGCTGGAGCAGGCGTAACCGACGGCTGCGGGCGGTGGCGGTGAGAAAGATGCGCAAGGGCACGTAAACCAGGGCCATTGAACCGGCCAGCCCCGCCATCAGAACAAAAAACAGCGCTCCGGATTCAGCCATGACCGGACCCTAATCAGTTCATTTGACAGCGGCATACGGGCAGCCACCAACCATTCGGCTTTCCCCACCACAACGCCTCTCCACGAGGGTCACATCGCTGTGGGACAGTGACCAACGGCGTGCCCGCGACTATGGCCAAACTCCTTTCCTTCTCTGACGAATCCCGCAGCGCCCTTGAGCGGGGTGTTGATGCACTCGCCGATGCGGTGCGCGTCACGATCGGCCCCCGCGGTCGCAACGTTGTGCTCGAGAAGAAATTCGGCGCACCCGACATCGTCAACGACGGCGACTCAATTGCCCGTGAAATCGAACTCGACGACCCGTTCGAAAACCTTGGCGCCAAGCTGATGCAGCAGGTGTCCTCAAAGACCAAGGACAAGGCCGGTGACGGCACCACGACCGCAACCGTTCTGGCTCAGGCCATGGTGCGGGAAGGTCTGCGCAACACCGCTGCTGGCGCAAGCCCTGTGGAACTCCGCCGAGGCATGGAGAAGGCCGCTGCACAGGTCGTGGCTGGACTGGGCGAGCGGAGCCAGGCCGTGGCCGGCGATGCCATTCGTCAGGTGGCCACGGTGAGCTCCGGGGGTGACGACGAAGTTGGTCGGATGATCGCGGAGGCGATGGACAAGGTGAGCACCGATGGGGTGATCACGGTTGAGGAATCGAAGTCTCTGGCAACGGAACTGGAAATCACCGAGGGCATGGCCTTCGACCGGGGCTACAGCTCCCCCTACTTCGTGACGGATGCCGACCGTCAGGTCTGTGAATTTGAAAACCCCCTGATCCTTCTGACGGATCGCAAGATCAGCACGATCACGGATCTGGTCCCCGTTCTGGAAACCGTTCAGAAGAGCGGTTCCCCCCTGCTCATCCTGTCTGAGGAAGTGGAAGGCGAAGCCCTCGCCACCCTGGTGATGAACAAGAGTCGTGGGGTTCTGCAGGTGGCCGCTGTTCGGGCACCCTCCTTTGGCGAACGCCGCAAGGCAGCCCTCGCCGATATCGCCATCCTCACGGGCGGAACGCTGATCAGCGAAGACAAGGCGATGACCCTCGACAAAGTGACCCTCGAGGATCTCGGCAAGGCGCGCCGCGTCACCATCAGCAAGGAGAGCTCCACGATCGTCGCCACCGACGACCATCGCCAGGCGGTGAGCGAGCGCGTCGGCGCGATCCGACGTGAACTAGAGGCCACCGAATCCGAATACGACCGCGAAAAGCTCCAGGAGCGGATCGCCAAGCTGGCCGGCGGCGTGGCTGTGATCAAGGTCGGTGCACCGACGGAAACGGAACTGAAGAACCGCAAACTGCGGATCGAGGATGCCCTGAATGCCACCCGTGCCGCCGTCGAGGAGGGCATTGTTGCCGGAGGCGGCAGCACGTTGCTGCAACTCTCCGACAGCCTGGACGCCCTGGCTTCATCACTGAACGGCGACCAGCGCACCGGCGTTGAGATCGTGCAGCGGGCACTGACGGCGCCGATTCATCAGATCGCCACCAATGCCGGTCAGAACGGTGATGTTGTGATCGCGGGCATGCGCAGCAGCGGCCAGGGATTCAATGCCCTCAGTGGTGCCTACGAGGACCTGATGGCTGCTGGCATCGTTGATGCCGCCAAGGTAGTGCGCTTGGCCGTGCAGGATTCGATTTCGATCGCTTCTCTGCTGATCACCACCGAGGTTGTGATTGCCGACAAGCCGGAACCCCCTGCACCAGCTCCCGCCGGAGACGGCGACCCCATGGGTGGCATGGGCGGAATGGGTGGCATGGGCATGCCCGGAATGGGCGGCATGGGCATGCCCGGGATGATGTGATCAGCTGATCATTCCCTGGCGATAGGCGATCACCTGGAGGTCCACTCCGGTGATTGCCGTCCCCACCACAACGGTGTCGGCTCCGGCCTTCAATGCCAACCGTGCATCCGCTGGAGAAGCAATTCCCCCCTCACAGATCAGACGAACCGAGCTGGGAAGTTCAGAGCGAAGTGGGGGGAGCAGATCAAATGCAGGGGGGCGCTGCTGTGCCGTGTCTTCTGTGTAGCCGTAGAGCGTGGTTCCAACCCAGTCACAGCCCAGTTCGGCTGCGCGCAGACCATTCTCCAGCGAATCCACATCAGCCATCAGCGGAGCCCTCAACTCATCACGGCTGCGCTCGATCAACGCGGCCAGGTCCTGCCCTGCAGGCCGCGGACGGGCTGTGGCATCGATCGCGATCACATCAGCCCCCGCAGACCACACCGCCTGAATTTCTTTCCAGCCCGGGGTGATGTACACCGAGCTGTCCGGGAACGTGCATTTCCAGAGGCCGATGATCAAGGCATCCGGACAGCGCCGACGCACTGCACCGATGTGTTCAGGGCTTTCCAAGCGCACACCCACAGCACCATTGCGCAGGGCTGCATCCGCCATGGCTACGATCACATCGGGATCGCGCATCGGCGAACCCTGGGGGGCCTGCACCGAAACGATCAGGCCCTGATCCAGGGATTCAGGGTTGGGAATCATGCTGTTCAGGACGCCTTGGGGAAAGCGTCATCCTCCCGGCGGGGAAGCCAACGCCGCAGCGAACGGGGCGTGCTGATCGGCGGGGCAGGCACACGTGCCGAAGCAAAGCTGCGTTGAAGCGGCTTTTCTTCAGCTGCACTCTCGTCCTCTTCGACGATCGGTTCTTCTTCAGCGACCACCCCGTTCTGCATCACCTCGCTCTCAATCAACACGTCTTCTTCAGCCGCAATCTGCTCCTCTTCTTCAACGACCACTTCGTCCTCAGCAACCACCTCGTTATCAACCAAAACGTCGTCTTCAGGAGAGATCTCGTCTTCAGGAGCAATCTCCTCCTCCGCGACAGGCATCGGCGCGGAACTGAACTCATGCTTCGAAGCTGAAGGTTCCGGCAAACTCAGATCAAGCTCAGCTGCTCCGTCAAAGCCGTAACGGTGAACCCACAGACTGATCAGACCCGCGAGCAAGGCCTGATCACCTGAGGTTCGGGCCTCCTGGATCTGTTGGGCCAGAGCGTTCTGCCGAGGTGATGGCTGCTGGAACGGAGAAGTGAGCATGGATTCAGGAAAGTTTGCGGTTGAGCAAAGGGCGAATCGCAAAAAACAGCCCGATGGTGAGGAGCAGAAGGATCAGCAGGCAACTGGTGCCGGTGACATCCCCATAGGGGGCCTCCAGCAGAACGGCCGAAAGGTCCAGAGGACCCTGGTAAGCCGCTCGAATGGGTTCTATCGCGAAGGTAAGGGGATTCAAGGCCGCAAGCCAGCCCAGCCAGGTGGGCATGAATGACAACGGGGCCAAGGCCGTGCTGGCAAACAGCAACGGCAAGTTGGCCACAAAAATCACAGCGATCAACTCGATGTGCCCCGGCAAAGCGAAGGCCAGTCCGAGGCTGAGGGCTGTCACAGCAAAAACCAGCAGCAGCAGCGTCACCAGCACTAGGGCGAGGCCGCTGATGCCGGGCCATCCGTAACCGAGCACTGCTGCCGTACCCATGATCGCCAAACTCTGCAAAAGGCTCAGCGCCGTGATGTAGATCACCGACGCCAGCACGATGGAACTGCGGCTTCGCAGAGGTGCCACCAGCAGCCGATTGAGGAAACCGAATTCGCGATCAAACATCACCGGCAGGCCGGCATTCAAAGCACCGCTGAAGGCTGTGAAGACAATCACTCCAGCACCAAGAAAACGGCCGTAGCTCATGCCCCCTGGCAACAGCCCCTCGGGAGCATTCGCGAACAGTGCACCGAAAAGAATCAACCAGATCAGGGGTTGCAGAACCCCGGCGATCAAGGTTGAAGGGCGGCGCATCAACTGAAGAAACAAGCGCCGGGTGAGGGCCAACGTTTCCTGGCTGAGCTCGGCGAGGGCTCCGGATTGCTGCTGCTGGAGAGCAACAGATGCTGTTGGGGAAGTCATCGTTGGCACTCAACGCATGGATTGACGCTTTTCCTGTTTGACGTCGCGCTGGCCTGCGATGGCCAGTTCAGCGTCCATCAGGGTGCGTCCTGTGGCCTGAAGGTAGACATCATCCAGGCTGGGACGACTCTGGGCCAGGGCAAACACAGGCAACCCTGCAGCCTCGAGGGTCTGACGCAGCTGATCGATCACGGCCCCTCCCTCAATCACCAGGTTGAGGGAAAAGCCCTGGGAGCGGTTCACCACCACCTGACGCACCCCATCCAAGGGTTCGAGAAGGGCACGCACCTGGCTCGCCTCATCGGCATTGCTGAACTCTCGGATTCGCAGTGTCACGCGATCACCCCCCAGCCGTTGTTTGAGCTGATCAGGGCTGCCTTCGGCAATCACACGGCCGGCATCGATGATCGCCAACTGATCCGCCAGAGCCTCCACTTCCTCGAGGTAGTGACTGCTCAGCAGAACAGTGGTGCCCTCATCAACCAGCTGACGCAGCAGCTGCCAGATGGCACTGCGGCTCTCGATATCCAGTCCCACGGTGGGTTCATCGAGCACGAGCAACTGAGGGCGGTGCAGCAAACCGGCGGCTAGATCCAGACGCCGCCTCATGCCGCCGGAATAGGTGCCGCAGCGGCGGTCTATCCAGTCGCCCATCGCGAGGCGGTCAATCAGATCGGCGATGCGGCTGTCGCGATCGTTCCGCGGCAGGTGGTACAAATCGCCTTGCAATTGCAGCAGTTCCCGGCCACTCAGGATCTTGTCGATGGCCACCTCCTGGGCCACATAACCCATGAGCTGGCGCACTTCTCGTGGCTGCACCAGACCGTCGACACCCCCAACAACTACTGAGCCGCTGTCGGGGGCGAGCAGGGTGGCCAGAATGCGCATGGCCGTTGTTTTGCCGGCACCGTTCGGGCCAAGCAGCCCGTACAGGCATCCTTCAGGAACGGTGAGATCAAGCTCACGCAGAGCCTGTACAGAGCCGTAGGCCTTGGAGATCTTGCGCAGTTCAATCAACGCCATCAGGCACCGTCAGGGACTTGCTCGGCCAATTCAGGGAATCTAGAGAGTGCTCATTGCACCGGCGTTGGCAGGGAGAGAAGTTGCATCACCTGGTGAGCAAAGCCTGAGGCCAGATCCGTCCGGCTGAGAATGAGAAGCAGGCACAGACCAAACAGATAAAGGATCGACCAACGGAACAGGGCCTTGGCATTCACAAGACTGTCGGGATCCAGGGACAGCCGATCGACGAGCTGCAGCAATCGGCCGTTGTAGGGCAGCAGCATCACGCCATAGAAGGCGCCACCTGAAGGCAAAGCAAACACGCCCAAACCGCTGAGCAGAACGGTGATCCAGCCGTAGGTCTTGATCGCCCGCGCCGTCACAACAGGACCCTTCACCACGGGCAGCATCGGGATCCCGACAGCGCGATAGTCCTCGCGCAACAGCAGGGCCAAAGCCCAGAAATGGGCCGGCGTCCAGACCATCACCAAGGCGAACAGCCACCAGCCCCCGAGCCCAACATGGCCCGTGGCGGCCGCCGCCCCAACCAGGGGCGGAATGGCCCCGGCGACCCCACCGATGACGATGTTCTGGGACGTCCGCGGCTTGAGCAAGGCTGTGTAGAGCAGCACGTAACTGCAGAGGCCGAGCAGGGACAACCCAGCAGCGAGACAGTTCACACCGCTTACGAGAAGCATCGCCGCCGCGAGGGTGCAGGCGATGGCGCCGATGAATGCACTGGTGGGCGACAGCCGACCGGAGGGGAGTGCGCGACCGCTGGTGCGGGCCATCCGGCCATCGAGATCCTGCTCCCACAAGCAGTTCAGAACCCCTGCAGCAGCGGAGGCAAGCGCCCCTCCCCCCAGGGTGCAGACGAGCCGAGGCGATGAGAGCGGCCAGCCTTCACTGAGAGCCATTCCACCCAGGGTGGTGGCCAGCAGCAAAGGGATCAGGCGGGGCTTGGCGACTTCCAGCCAGGCCGGAAGTTTCACCCGCTTGCGGGAGGGAACGACCTCCTCACGGGTCGGACGAACGGTTGCAGTGATTTCAGCCATGACAGGCCTCCAACGAGGTTTCGTCGAGGACGACGGAACGGGACGGTGAGGGGAGGTTCGGAGAGCGAACCAGAAGCGCCGCCAGCAGAGCGATCAGCAGTGCAGCCACGAGTTGATGCGCAACCGTCACTGCCGGTTGCGACAAACCAAGACGAAGGGTGAGAACGCCTAGGGCCACCTGAACCAGCACCAGAAGCACGGCCCCACCAAGCCAGGGCCACTGCTGACGAGCCCAACCACCCGCCAGCACGGCTGCCCCGGCGAAGCCCAGCACAACAACGACCACCGGCATCGCTGTCAGGCGATGGGAAAGCACCAGCTGGCAGGCCTCTCCTCCAGCAAGGCATCGTTGCCCTGCCCATGCGGTGGCCATGCGACCACCGAGCAGGCACTGCACAAAGACCGACAACAGGCCAAGCGATGCCCCGATGCGCCACCAGAGCGGAGCGACGGCAGCAGCGGGATGAAGCAAGCGTTGGGTCAGCCCACTCAGGAGCGCCAAGAGGGTGAGCGCGAGAGCCAGGTGGGCTGTCACCACAGCGGAGGGCAGCAACTGGGTCACTGTCAGCGCACCCAAACCTCCCTGCATCGCCACCAAAACCATCAGACCAATGGCCAGCCAGGGCAGCCATCGCGGCAGTTGGCGCCGCTGAAGCGTCGTCGCCAGAGCCATCACCACCAGGGCAATGCCGATAACGAAGGCATCAAGGCGGTGAAACCACTCAAGGAACACCTGAACATTCATCTGGCGACCCGGCAAAAACGAGCCGAAGCACAGGGGCCAGTCCGGGCAGGCCAAGCCGGCTTCCATCACCCGGGTTGCTCCACCGATCACCACCAAAGCGATCACGGCAACCACTAGATGAGCCGACAACAACCCAAGACGTCGACGCAATGTCGACATTGAGGAAAGCATCATCGAACAAGCTCCATCCGATGCACCCAAAAGGGATTGCTTGGACCGTAGCGATGCAGAAGATGACGTGACGCTGTGTGGACGTCTGCAACACAAATAAGGAGAAATCATCCCCTTTTCCTGACAGAAACAAGGCCTTAACAATCACTTCATGGAGAACCGCAGCCAGGCCCATACGCTGTTGAAAACCTGGGATTGATCAGGTGCAGATCCCATCCGCCATTCTCACGTTGGTGATCGGGATGGTCCTTGCTCTGGGCGGCCTTTGGATCGGCCAGAACATCAACCTTCTCCCCATCGATGCGAGCGCTAACGCGCCGATTTACGACGAGCTTTTTAAGGTTCTATTCACGATTGGCAGCATTCTGTTTATCGGAATCGTTGGCCTTCTCGTGTTCAGCCTGATTCGCTTTCGGCGACGCAACGGCCAGCTCGGCGACGGCCTTGCCATCGAAGGAAACCTGCCACTTGAAATTTTCTGGACAGCTGTTCCTGCTGTTGTGGTGCTGTTTGTTGGCCTATACAGCTACGACATTTACGACCGGATGGGTGGCATGGTGCCTTTGGCTCATGACCACATGGGCGGAGCCCACGACGAACAGATCTGGGGAGGCATCAGTTCAGGCTCGATTGAATCAGCAGCCGCAACAAATGCTTTGCCCGTTGAAGTGACAGCCATGCAATTTGCCTTCCTCTTTCATTACCCAGAGGGAGACATCACATCAGGTGAACTTCATGTGCCAGCCGATCGACCGATCACTCTGCGGATGGAAGCCAAAGATGTGATTCACGCCTTCTGGGTGCCTGAATTTCGCTTGAAGCAGGACGTGATTCCCGGCCAACCAACCCAGCTGAGTTTCACGCCCACACGCACCGGCCGTTATCCGATCGTGTGCGCCGAACTCTGTGGGCCCTACCACGGTGGAATGCGCTCCACCGTTGTGGTGGAAAGCCCGGAGAACTGGGAAAGCTGGTACAGGGACAACGCCAAAGCCGCACCTGAAGACGAAACCCTCACCATCGCGAACGCCTGAGATGACCATCAGTTTGCCCCCGGAAACATCCAGCCCTCCACGGCTTCAACCCAGCGGCTGGTTGCGGTATTTCAGCTTCAGCGTTGATCACAAGGTGATCGGGCTGCAGTACATCGTCTGCGGCTTTGTTTTTTATCTGATTGGCGGCGCCCTAGCCGGTGCCATCCGCACGGAGCTCACCAGTCCCGTATCCGACTTCATGGCACGTGATGTCTACAACCAGGTGCTGACACTCCACGGCACGGTGATGATCTTTCTCTGGATTGTCCCAGTGGTGAATGGTGCTTTTGGGAACTATTTGATCCCCTTTTATGTGGGTGCAAGGGACATGGCCTTCCCGCGCCTTAATGCCGTGGCGTTCTGGCTGATCCCTCCAGCCGGTTTGATGCTGATCACCAGCTATTTCCTCACGGGGGCTGCGCAATCGGGCTGGACGGCCTATCCACCTCTGAGCATCACCACACCAGCAACTGGCCAAATCATCTGGATCTTGAGCGTGCTGCTCCTGGGCGGTAGTTCGATCTTCGGAGGCATCAACTTCATCGCCACCATTCTCAAACTGCGTCGCCCCGGTTTGAAACTAATGCAGCTCCCCATGTATTGCTGGGCGATGCTTGGCACCAGCATTCTTGTGGTTCTCTCAACACCGGTTCTGGCGGGAACGTTGGTGTTGCTGAGTTTCGACATCGTTGCCCATACAGGCTTCTTCAACCCCAACCTTGGGGGAAACGTGGTGGTTTACCAGCATCTGTTCTGGTTCTATTCGCACCCAGCCGTCTACATCATGGTCTTGCCGGCCTTCGGCCTGGTGAGCGAAATCCTGCCGGTTCATGCCCGCAAGCCGCTGTTCGGCTACGTGACGATGGTGTATTCGATCATGGCCATCGTTGTGTTGGGCCTGATTGTGTGGGCGCACCACATGTTCACCAGCGGCACACCTCCCTGGATGCGCCTGTTCTTCACCATTGCAACCGCATTCATCGCCGTTCCCACCGGCATCAAATTCTTCAACTGGTTGGCAACACTTTGGGGCGGCCGTATCAGCCTCAACAGCGCCATGCTGTTTTCCTGCGGTTTCATCGTGAACTTCGTGCTCGGAGGCATCACAGGGGTCGCCCTGGCGCAGGTGCCGTTCGACATTCATGTGCACGACACCTACTTCGTCGTCGCGCACTTCCACTACATCGTCTTCGGTGGATCGGTGTTCGTGATCTTCGCCTCGATCTACCACTGGTATCCCAAGTTCACCGGCCGGATGCTCAATGAAGATCTCGGCCGCCTGCACTGTGCCCTCACGTTCATCGGCTTCAACCTGTGCTTCGGCCCCCAGCACTGGCTGGGCCTCAATGGGATGCCGCGACGCGTTGCTGAATACGACCCCCAATTCACCCTGATCAATCAGATCAGCTCCGTCGGAGCCCTGCTGATGGCCATCAGCACCCTGCCTTTCCTCTGGAATGTGATCCACAGCGCCCTCAGCGGTCCTGTCGCAGGCGACAACCCCTGGAAAGCACTCACTCCCGAATGGCTGACCAGTTCTCCGCCACCGGTCGAAAACTGGATTGGTGAGGCCCCTCTGGTGGAAGAGCCCTACGGCTACGGCGTCCCACCGGACGAGCTGGACCTGACCGCAACCAGCGGTCGTGATCTATGGAGCAGCGGCAAATGACCACCACAGTTCCCACGAAGGATCAGAACCACAGCCACGGGAAGCATGCCGAGCATCCCGATCACCGCATGTTCGGCCTGGCCACATTTCTTGTGGCGGACGCGATGACCTTCGCCGGCTTCTTTGCGGCCTACCTCACCTTCAAAGCGGTCAATCCCCTACCGGATGGAGCCATCTATGAACTGGAGCTCCCCCTGCCCATCCTCAACACCGTTCTGCTCCTGGTGAGCAGTGCCACCTTCCACCGGGCCGGCCAGGCGATCCGACAGGACGACCACGGCCGCTGTCGACGCTGGCTGCTGATCACCGCAGGCCTGGGCCTGGCCTTTCTGGTGAGCCAGATGGTGGAGTACTTCACACTCCCCTTCGGTCTCACCGACAACCTTTACGCCAGCACCTTCTTCGCCGCCACGGGATTTCATGGTCTCCACGTGACCCTCGGCGCCCTGATGATCCTGATCGTCTGGTGGCAGGCGAGGCAGCCGCAGGGACGTGTGACTGCAGCCGACCACTTCCCCCTGGAAGCAGCGGAGTTGTACTGGCACTTTGTTGATGGGATCTGGGTGATTCTTTTCGTGATCTTTTATCTGCTCTGATCCCTTGCCTTGATTGGCGAGCGTGGCCAGAATTCAGTTGAATTAATTCCTGAAATGCTGGTCGGCAAGGAACTGCTGGACAAGGCCAGATCGCTCAGCAATCGGCCGGAAGATGACATCGCCCGCGGCTGCGGCTACGTCGGCCCCAGCGGACGACTGCTGAAAAAGAGTTTTTATCGGGCTCTGGTGGAGGCCAAAGCGGCGGCCCAGGGATGGCAATTGCCGAAAAGCAGCAGCAGTTCCTCAGGCGGAAGCCGAGGTCGTCAGGCCGAATTCCGAACCCGTGTGCATGGCAACGGCAACCTGCTGATCGGCCACGCTTACACCCGTCGGCTCGGCCTGGAACCCGGCCAGGAGTTCAAGATCGAGCTGCAGCGGGACTCCGGAATGATCGTTCTTCAGCAGATGGATCAAGACCAGCCATGAGCCGCCAGCCAGCTGGCTGAAAGATTCTCGGTCTTGTCTTGGCCATCTGTGTTTCCGTCATCGTCAGCGGCGGCATACAGCAGCCGCTCGGCGTAACGGGCCAGTTGATCGGCCTCCAGGTTCACGGTGTCCCCGACAGCCAAGTGTTTCAGGGTCGTCGCCTCCCAGGTGTGGGGGATGACGGCAAGGCTGAATGTCGTTCCATCGGCTGAACAGTCAGCCACCGTGAGGCTGATCCCATCCACCGCGATGCTGGCCTTCTCACAGACATAACGGCCGAATCGGGGATCCGACCAGCGGATCGACAGGGCCCAGGAGTGGGGGAGGGTCTCCACGCAGGTGACTTCTCCGGTCGCATCCACATGACCGCTCACCAGATGACCTCCAAGGCGGTCGCTCAGTCGAAGCGCTGGCTCGAGGTTCACCGCACCACCACGGTCCGCTTTGCGTCCCAACGTGGTGCGGCGCAGGGTTTCCTCACTCACATCGGCGCGGAAACCATCCGCGATCAGCTCTGCTGCCGTGAGGCAAACGCCATCCACAGCAACGCTGTCGCCAAGGGCCAACGGGGCAAAAGGAGCGCAGCCCCAAACCACCACCGCCCCGGCACGGCGCTCGATCCTTCCAACTGACTGCACCAGCCCCGTGAACATCGCCCGCAGCGGATCTCTGGCCATAATCGGATAGAGCTGCGCCGCCGACATGGTCGAAATGAGCGTCGCCGGAATCGCCCTCGATGCCGCCAGCCGCACACCCATGGTGCTGCTGCGGGATCCCAGTGGCCGCCGTCAGGTGCCGATCTGGATTGATCAGGCGCAAGCCCACAACATCATGGCCGGACTGCAGGGGGGAGAACCACCACGCCCCCTCAGCCATGACCTGATGGCAGCACTGTTGGTGGCTGGGGGGCTCGAACTGGAGCGCGTGATCGTCCACGCGATTGAAGACAGCACCTTTCATGCTGTGTTGAAGCTGCGACCCGATCTGGACGAAGCCGAGTTGGCTGAAAACGAAGTGCTGGAACTGATCGAAGTGGATGCCCGACCCAGCGACGCCATTGCGCTGGCGATCCGCACGGGCAGCGGGATCTGGATGCTGGAAGAGGTGGTGGCGGAAGCCTCGATTCCGGTGGATGCGGAGGCGGATGCAGAAGATCAAAGTGCCTTCAGCCGTTTCGTCGACGACCTCAGCCCTGCGGCCTTGGTGCGCCATCTGCGCAACCAAGACAGCGAGACGCCCTCGGAGGAGTGAAGACCCGCGCCTTCGGCAGCGGCCGCCCCGTCAGCCTGTTCACCCTCGGCACGATGCGCGCCCTTAACTCAGTGGCCCAGATGGCCGAGGTGCTTGACGCGGCAGCGGCAGCTGGGATCAACCATCTGGAAACCGCCCCGGCCTACGGACCTGCGGAACGTTTTCTGGGAGAGGCCCTTCGCCAGAACAGCCGCACAGACTCTGACCACTGGGTGATCACCAGCAAACTGCTGCCAGGGCTGAGCTTCGAGGAAGGACAACGCCGCCTTGACCAGATTCTGGAGCGCCTGGGCTGTCCACAGCTCGACAACCTCGCCATCCATGGCATCAACCGGGAGGAGCACCTGGACTGGGCCCTGGTGGGTGATGGGTCCAGGCTTCTGAACTGGGCCGTCAGCAGTGGACGCGTCAGCCAAGTGGGCTTCAGCAGCCATGGCAGCAACCCGCTGATCGATCGGGCGCTGCGCAGCCAGCGCTTCAGTTTCTGCAGCCTGCACCTGCATTGGCTGGATCCCCAGCGCCTGCCCCTGGCCCGTTGGGCCCTGGCGCAAGGCCTCGGTGTGATGGCGATCTCCCCTGCCGACAAAGGTGGTCGCCTCCAGGCCCCCAGCCCAACACTGGTGGACGACTGCACCCCCTTTGCCCCCCTCGAGCTGGCCTACCGGTTCCTGCTGGCACGGGGCATCAGCACCCTGACCGTTGGGGCCTCAGTTGCAGGGGATCTTCAACTCGCCGCAACCCTGGCGCAGGAGGATGGGCCCCTCAGCCAGGCCGAGCAACAGGCTCTGGTCACGGCAGAGCGGCGGCGGCAGGAACGGCTTGGCCAGGAGCATTGCAAGCAGTGCCAGGCCTGCCTTCCCTGTCCGAACGAGGTTCCGATCCCCGAACTCTTGCGGCTGCGCAATCTGGCCATTGGCCATGGGCTCACCGAATTTGCGCAGGAGCGCTACAACCTCATCGGCCGTGCCGGCCACTGGTGGGAAGAGCACGACGCCTCCGCCTGTGAACGCTGTGGGGAGTGCCTTCCCCGTTGTCCGCATCACTTGCCCATTCCTGATCTGCTGGCGGACACCCACCAACGCTTGAAGGCTTCACCGCGACGGCGGCTCTGGAGCTGAATCACGCCAGCGCTCTTCCAGGGCGCTCCGGTCTTCGGGCAACAGCGGTGGCAGCGACCAGCAGCGCGACCAGGTGTCTGCAGACGGAAAGAGCAGAGGCCGCAGACGCGCCGATAGGGCGTTCTGGTCCACCATCAGCCCTGGCGATGCAATCGGAGCCCGCCATCCCTGCTGCACCAAGCGGCGACGCAGGGGATCCCGCCATCCCTGCTCGACCCAGCGCTGGGGAACCGGTTCACGACTGGCCTCCGGCCTGAGCAGAACAGTCCAGTGCAAGGGGGCGCCGGAGGCAGGCAGGATCGCCCGAAGACGGGGATCCCGCCCCAACAGAGCGATGCAGCGGCTCAGGGGAAGAACCACCACCTTGGCCTCACCCTTGAGCAACCAGTTGGTGGCTTGACGGTCGTCATAGGTGAGGGCCTGGCGACGCAGCGCAGGCAAAGCCTGGCCTCCGCCCACATGGTCCGCCAGGCTCATGACCAAGCGGGGGCTGGCGGGAAGCACCACACGCCCTGCCATGGCGGAATCCAGCAACAGGGGCCACCCCTTCTGGGTCATGGCCGGGTTATCCCGCAGCAGCATCACCCAGGGGCTGACAGCCAGCGGCAACACCCGATCCTGAAGAGCACCGAGGCTGGCCAGCAGAGCCTTGGCCTGACCATCCAACTGGCTCAGGAGCGGTTCAGAGGCAATGGGCTGGAGCGTGTCCGCTGGATGGGCATCAAGCCATCCATCACCGATCACCAACACATCGGCACGCGCCTGATCCGCCGGCCTCCAGTCCTGCTGGGCTGGAGCCAGCGTCAGGCTCCAGGGCTTGGGCAAGGCATCAGCCCACGGTTTCGGCAAAACCCCATCCGGAGCCATCAGGGTTGGCACGGATGTCGCAGGACGACAGCCCGCCAGCAGCAAGGTTCCCGTCGCCCCGATCATCTGGAGCACTTGGCGCCGGCGCAGGGGACCCAACCGCTCTCTCCAGACGTTCATGGGCTTGACGTTACGGGGCGGCTGAGCAGCTGCTCCAGGGCGTGCTCACAATCCAGCACCAGATCGGCACAAGAGCATCCACGCAGCTGGGCGAGCAGCAAAAGAGCGCCGGCCCCCACGCCTTCTTTCACATAGCCACGTTCGTAGTCCCTTAAGGGTTGATGGGTGCTGCTGTGAAAACGCACGCCGCAGGCCAGAACGGAGAGGGCAGAGGCCAGGTGGCTCGCAGTGGCATCCACCAACCCGCGGAAGGGGGACTGACCTGCCAGATCCGCACCCTCATCAGCGAGCCAACCGGTGGTGCCGATCAGCACCTGGGCCGCCAGCTGGTCCTGCTGGCGGGCGGGCAAAGCCTGCATCGCCAAGGCCAGAACAGCCAGCATCTGGCAACCGCCCCCCAGCAACAACGGTTGTCCCGCGGACACCGCACCCACCAACACCCCTGCGGTGAAGGCCTGAAAAGGGTCACCAACAGCGGCCAGGATCTGCTCGGCCGAAGGATGCGCACCAAGCGAAGCCCGCTGAAGCCCTCGGACAACGAGGTCTTTCTTGAGTTGCTGCGGCGGATGAAGAGCACTACCGCTGATCAGATGGGCAACCTCCACGCCGAGGGCCGTCAACACCGCTTGAGCGGTTGTGGTGCCCCCTGGAACACACTCCGCCACCACCAAGGGGCGTTGCAACCGCCGCCCCAGCAGCTCTCCCTGTCGCCACAAATGCTGCACCCGCGGCAATGGCATCGCCGCACCACTGGACAGGCAGGCCGAGGGGCCTTGGTCCAGGGGCTCGATGTGCAGGTGAGGGAAATCGGGTTTCTGGGCCAAGCCGAGGGCCACCACCTGCGGCCTCAACGTCAAGCGTCGCGCCGCGACATGGCTGAGCAGGGCGGGGGAGACGCCAGCGGGCAAAGGCGGCAGAGGCCAACGGCGCTGCCGCGACGGCCCGTGAATCAGAAGCTCCGCATCAGCCAGGGCGGTGTAGCGCCGCGAAGCCACGGTGGAGCCAGCGGCTGAAATCCCTTCATGCTCAGCCGTTTGTGTGGCCGCCAGAACGAGCAAAAGATCCAGCGGTTGATCGTTGGAGGTCCAGGGACGAAGTGCCGCTGCGTCCAACGTTCGTGCACCGAGACCTCCCAGCTGCTGGCAGCCCGCAGGCAACACCGAGGCTTCAGAGGGGATCGAGGGCAATGAGTCCATGCAGCAGCCTCGGGGGCTCCGGAATCGGTGATTTCAAGCGGGGAAAGATCCAGTACGCCAAAGCATGAAGAGAGAGCACATAGATGACCTCCTGAACCACCACCAACAGCAACGCCATCAACTGCACCTGGGTGAGATCCGGTGTGATCGGCAGATGCAGTACCACGATCAAGCGCTCGAGCAGAGCGAAACCGGCCCGGGTGATCACGACCCAGAGGTTTTCTCCCACCAGCAACGAAAGCACCAGAACTCGCACCAAAAACCCTGCTGTTCCAAGAACAACGCCCCCCGACCAGCTCAGCCACCAGCTGATCCCCCGGCACCAGCTCCAGCCCAGCCAGAGCGACAAAAGGCCGTAGGGAAACAGCAGCAGCGGTCCACGCAAAGGACCCATCAAGGCGGTGAGCAGCAGCACAGAGAGCAGCAGACCCTCTGCACCGGAACGGTTGCCACGACGCAACTGCAGCAGGATCAGGGGCAAGGGAAGGGCCAGACGGAACAGCGCACCACCCACCGGCAAGTAGTACAGAGCCAACCAGATCAGCCCAGTCGCGGCCGCGAGATATGCCCCCTCAACCAGCCTTAGAGCCTGCTGGCGGCTCAACCGGGGGGTCGCGTCGGTCATGGTTCAACCCGCTCAATCCGTTCCACCGCAAAGCCAACATCCGCCTCACGCAGGGCGCGGGTGACGGCTTCAGCAGGAGCGGCAGGGTCGGCTCCAGCCAAACGGATGGTGATCCGGTAGGGCGCCTGGGGCAGACGTTGGGATGACACCGTCCGTGGTTTTGGCTGCGGAACAGGATCAGGAGCATCCGTTGCCTCAGGCAGGGAAAAAGCCTCGGCCGCCGGCGTGGAGGGGGTCGCAGCAGTAGGGCTGGCAACCGATGGACTAACAACTGTTGGGCTGGTCTTCACAACCGGTGCGGGCGCAGATGCCTGGGCCGGCCTGGCTTCAGGCACCGCGAAGGAGCGTTCCAACTGCTCAGCAACCGGTGTGCCGGCACAGGCCTGCAGGAGCCCCACAGGCAGCAGCCAAAGCAGACGGGCCATCAGTTGTCAGCCGGCTTGATGACCCGCACCGCACTGGCCCTGAGCCGACCAGTCTTGGTGGTGGCGGGGGGTTTCTTGGCCGCTGGTTTCTTGGCGGCTGGTTTCTTGGCCGCCGGTTTTTTCGCGGCGGTTTTACGACCGCCCTTCTTCGATGCTGCCTTGGCGGCAAGCAGTTCCATCGCTTCTTCAAGGGTCACATCGTCAGCGCCCTTGCCTTCCGGCAGCGAGGCATTCACCTTGCCCTGTTTGACATACAGGCCGTAAGGACCGTCATAGACCTGAATCGTTTCATCACTGCCCTCCGGCTTACCGAGGTCCTTGAGGGCGGTGCGTCCACCCCGACCCCGTTTGGGCATGGCCAGCAGCTCAAGGGCACGGCTCAGCCCCACCGCCAGAACATCGTCATCCCCCTTGAGCGATCGGTAATCCTTCTCGCCCTTGCCCTTGTCCCAGACGACGTAAGGGCCAAAGCGGCCAAGCCCCGCCTGAATGCGCCCACCATCGGGGTGTTCTCCGAGAAGACGCGGCAAACGGAGCAGTCCGAGGGCATCCTCCAGGGTGAGATCCTCCGGCTTCTGCCCCTTGGGCAGAGACGCACGTTTGGGCTTGGGGTTCTCATCACTCACCTGGCCCCGCTGCACGTAAGGGCCGTACTGACCGAAGAGCAGGTAGACCAAATCCCCCGTTTCCGGATCCTCACCGATGGCTTCGGGGCCGTCGGCCTTCTGTTTGAGGATCAGTTCGGCCTGCTCTTCATCCAGATCAGCCGGAGTGATCTCCCGCGGCAAGGTGGCCTTGATCAGCTCTTCCTCACCGTCGTCGCTGACCCGTTTGGCCTCCAGGTAGGCGCCAAAGCGGCCGATGCGAACCACGGAGGACAAGCCCTCCAGATCGATGGTGCGGGATGCACCGGGATCAATGTCCCCTTCCCGTTGCTGCACCTGGTTTTCCAGGCCCTCATCACCCTTGTAGAAGCCCTCCAGGTAAGGCAACCACTGCACCTTGCCGTGGGAGATCTCATCGAGGGTGTTCTCCATCCGAGCGGTGAAGCTGGTGTCCACTAGTTCAGGGAAATGCTCCTCGAGCAGCGCCGTCACAGCAAAGGCGGTGAAGCTGGGGGTAAGGGCATTGCCCAACAGCGTGGCGTAGCCGCGATCCACGATCGTTCCAATGATCGAGGCGTAGGTCGACGGCCGGCCGATGCCCTCCTTTTCCAGGATCTTCACCAGCGATGCCTCGCTGAACCGTGCCGGCGGCTGGGTCTGATGGCCAAGGGGCTCAACGGTCTTCGGCTCCGGTGCATCGCCAACGCTCAACGCCGGCAGCAACACTTCCTGACCCTCAAGGGCCGCATCGGGATCATCACTGCCTTCCACGTAGGCGCGAAAGAAACCGGGGAAGTCGATGCGCTTGCCGCTGGCCCGGAAACTGGCCTCGCCTGAGCTGAGATCCACCGCGAGCATCGTGAGCCTGGCTTCAGCCATCTGGCTGGCCACGGTGCGCTTCCAGATCAGCTCATACACCGCCAGATCTCGTCCATCCAGACCGGTCTCCCCGGGGGTTCGGAAGCTTTCGCCGGATGGACGAATCGCTTCATGGGCCTCCTGGGCATTGCGGGCTTTGGTGCTGAACTGCCGCGTCCCTTTGCTCAGATACTCCTTGCCGTAGAGGCTCTCCACGCAGTTGCGGGATGCGTTGATCGCCTGATCCGACAAATGAACCGAGTCGGTCCGCATGTAGGTGATGAAACCGCGTTCGTAGAGCCCCTGGGCACAGCGCATGGTTTCCCGGGCTGAAAGGCGCAGCTTGCGATTCGCCTCCTGTTGAAGGGTGCTGGTGGTGAAGGGAGGCACCGGCTTGCGCACGGTGGGCTTCTCCTCCACCGCATCCACAGTCCAGGCGCTGGTTCGCACGGATTCAGCCAACGCCTTGGCCTCGCTCTCGCTGAGCAGCCGCACGGCACTACCCGCCTTCAGCCCGCCGGTGCTCTCGTCGAAGTCGTTACCGGTGGCGATCCGCTGGCCACCCACATGGGTCAGCTTGGCCTCAAAGGCACTGCCCGACTGCGCCAGCTGGGCCTTGAGGTCCCAGTAACTGCCGCTACGGAAGGCGCGGCGGGCCCGTTCCCGTTGAACCAGAAGCCGAACCGCAACGGACTGCACCCGCCCGGCGGAGAGTCCCCAGGCCACCTTTTTCCAGAGGAGAGGGGACAGGGTGTACCCCACAAGGCGATCCAAAATCCGCCGGGTTTCCTGGGCATGGACCAGCTCCATGTCCAGGTCGCGGGTCTGATCCAGGGCCTTGCCGATGGCCTCCTTGGTGATCTCGTGAAACACCATGCGCTTCACCGGCACCTTCGGCGCCAGCAGCTGGAGGAGGTGCCAACTGATGCTTTCGCCTTCCCGGTCTTCGTCCGTCGCCAGAAGCAACTGATCAGCACCCTTGAGGGCGTCCTTGAGTTCGCGAACCGTCTTCTTCTTGTCCTTCGGGACCACGTACAGCGGCTCGAAATCCGCGTCGGTGTTCACACCGAGGTTGGCCCATTTCTGCCCCTTGGCCGATGCCGGAATCTCGCTGGCGTTGTTGGGAAGGTCGCGGACATGCCCCATGGAGGCTTCGACCTTGAATCCCTTGGGAAGGAAGCCACGGATGGTCTTGGCCTTCGTGGGGCTCTCAACGATGACGAGGGTGTGCGCCACTAGCGGCAGGTAAACCGTTCCCCTTCTTTATCGCACCGAGCAGCTCGCTGCATGACCGTCGGCGCGTCAAGCGCCGCTACAGTCGCCCCAGCGCAACGGTTCCAGGCTGCCATGCCCGACATGGGTGCTTTCCTTCTCGCCACCCAGGCCACGGCTGCCCCTGGTGAGCTGCTGAATCTCTCTCTCAACGCCTCCGCCGTACTGCCCGAAGCTGCAGTTCTGCTGGCGATGATCGCCACCCTCTTGGTGGACCTGGCCGGCGAAAAGGTCGCCACACGTTGGGTGCCGCCGATTTGCTACTTGGGCCTGGGGACCTCCCTGGTGCTACTCGCCCTGCAGTGGAACGCACCGCTGGAGCCCTCGTTCCTCGGAGCCTTCCTCGCCGACAACCTGGCGGTGGCGTTCCGGGCTGTGATTGCCTTGTCCACGCTTCTGTCCCTGCTGATCAGCTGGCGTTACGCGGAGAAGAGCGGCACACCCGTTGGCGAGTACGCCGCCATCCTCCTCGCTGCAACCCTCGGCGCCATGCTCCTTTGCGGGGCAACGGATCTGGTGAGTGTGTTCATCTCGCTGGAGACGCTCTCCGTCGCCAGCTATCTGCTGTCGGGCTATATGAAGCGGGATGCCCGCAGCTCGGAAGCAGCACTCAAATATCTGCTCGTGGGATCGGCAGCCGCTGCTGTTTTCCTGTACGGCTCTTCCCTGCTGTACGGCCTGAGCGGCAGCACAAGCCTCGACACCATCGGCCTGGCTCTGCAAACCAGCACCACACCTCTGGCTGCATTGGCCCTGGTGTTCGTCTTGGCCACCGTTGCATTCAAGATCGCAGCCGTTCCTTTCCACCAGTGGACGCCTGACGTCTACGAAGGCTCACCAACCCCTGTGGTGGCATTCCTTTCAGTGGGTTCCAAAGCAGCAGGATTCGCCCTGGCCCTTCGCATCCTGGTGGGTTGCTTTGGTGCCTTTGACGATCAATGGAAATTGCTGTTCACCGTTCTGGCGGTGTTGAGCATGACCCTGGGCAACGTTGTTGCCCTCGCCCAGACCTCGATGAAGCGCATGCTGGCCTACAGCTCGATCGGCCAGGCCGGCTTCGTGATGATCGGCATGGTCTGCGGCACCGAGGACGGTTTCGCAGCCATGGTTCTGTACATGGCGGCCTACCTGTTCATGAACCTGGGGGCCTTCGCCTGCATCATCCTCTTCTCGATCCGCACAGGAAGCGATCGAATTTCTGATTACGCGGGGCTTTACCAGAAGGATCCCCTGATCACCCTCGGCCTCAGTCTTTGCCTGCTTTCTCTAGGTGGCATTCCGCCAATGCTGGGTTTCTTCGGAAAGATCTATCTGTTCTTTGCCGGTTGGGCGAACCACGAATACCTGCTGGTGGTGGTTGGCCTGGTCACCTCCGTGGTGTCGATCTACTACTACATCTCCGTCATCAAAATGATGGTGGTGAAGGAGCCCCAGGAGGCCTCCGATGTGGTCAAGGCCTACCCCGAGGTGAATTGGTCGTTGATGGGGATGCAGCCGCTTCGGGTTGCCCTGATTGGATGTGTGGCGATCACCGCCGTTGGTGGAATCCTCTCCAATCCACTGTTCCAGTGGGCCAATACAGCGGTTGCAGGAACGCCATTGCTTCAGCAGGCCATCGCCCTGTCGAGCTTGAAGGGTCTTGGCTGAGGCTGTGCAGCAGCCGGTTGCTGAGCTCAGGGGGATCAGCAAGATCTATGGATCTGGTGATCTCGAAGTCAAAGCACTTGACCAACTGAATCTCACCGTTCAGGAGGGGGATTACCTGGCGGTGATGGGGGCCAGCGGCTCAGGCAAGAGCACGGCGATGAACATCCTTGGCTGCCTGGACCGGCCCACCAGTGGCACCTACCGGCTCAATGGCACGGCCGTTGAACAGTTGGATGACGATGCCTTAGCCGACGTTCGCAACCGCTCGCTCGGGTTTGTCTTTCAGCAGTTCCATCTGCTCGGCCACGCCAGCGCCATGGAGAACGTGATGCTCCCGATGATCTATGCGGGGGTGCCCAGGGAGGAACGGATCGAGCGTGCCCAATCGGCCCTGCGCCGCGTTGGTCTGGCGCAGCGTTTGGAGAACAAGCCCAATCAGCTCTCCGGAGGGCAGCAACAACGAGTGGCCATCGCCCGGGCCATCATCAACCGCCCCAGTCTGCTGCTGGCGGACGAACCCACAGGGGCTCTGGACTCCAGCACCACCGCCGAGGTGCTGGAACTGTTTGATGAACTCCACCAACAGGGCATCACCTTGGTGATGGTGACCCATGAGGACGATGTGGCGGCCCGAGCACAACGCATTGCTCGATTCCAGGATGGTCGGGCGCTCACTGGATGCCCACAATGAGTGCAGTGCCCCTGCGCTAATGGAGGAGACCCCCAATGCTCTTCGTGTTGCAGTCGTGGAGGATGGTCCGCGCTTCAGCAGCTGATCAGTGCTGAAATCACCGATGAGGGGCACGCCTGCTTCTGCTTCGGGTCCGCAGATGACTTTCTCGACGAAGCCGGTTCTGATCGTTTCGATCTGCTGCTGCTGGACTTGATGCTGCCAGGCATGGACGGCTTGGCCTGCCTGAAACAGCTGCAGCACCAGGCTGCTTCCCAGCCTGCGTTGGACGCACTGACGTCTCTGTTTCGCTCAGCATCGCTCTGGGCTAGGGCTGATCCCGTTCAAGGCTGCGCAACACCTGGCCGAACAGGAGCGAAACAGGATCGTTGTTGGCACGCATCACGGCGGAAACATCCAGATCCCCTGGATCAACGGCCTGCCAACCGGCCCGCGAGGGCGTGCGCAACTCGAAATGCAGGTGCGGCCCTGTGCTGAGACATGTGCTGCCGACGCGGCCAATCACCTCTCCCTGCCGCACCGGTTGACCGGGTCGCACGTAGATCTCCGAGAGATAGCCATAGAGCGTGCGGCGCAATGGCTCGGCGTGTTCCAGTTCGATGGCGACGCCATACCCACCGGCAAGACCACTGCTTAAGACCTGCCCCGAAAGAGCAGCCACCACCGGTGTGCCCTCCGGTGCCGCAAAGTCCCGCCCGGCATGCATCAGCCAGCTCCCCAGGATCGGATGCAGACGCCAACCAAACCCACTGCTTTTCAAAGCATCTCCAGCCACCGGGAAGAGCAGTTGACTGTCGCCATTGCCAGGAGTTGGCAGCGGACGGGGCGTGACCGCAAAGACGGATTCCAGCCGAAAGGTGCCGCCATCGGGGGCGAGAAGCGCTGACACGGGAACACGCAACGGTTGGCGGGAGGGGATCAAGCGAACCCGTGCTGAGGCAAGTGCCCCCGGCGGACGCCTGGCCACCCCGGAAGCACAGTCCTGCCGGGACAGAGCACCGGTGCGACAGGCCTCCTCAAAACGGCTTCGTTCGATGGGAACCGCCGCGCCACCGCCCCGGAGCAGCTTGCGCTCCTGGGACGTGATCACCCGTTGGCGAACCAGACCATCGAGCGACTGATCAAAACCCTGCGCAGCCGCGGCTGGAACCAACATCCAGATCAGCGCAAACCAAGCCAGCAAGGGACAAGACGGCTGTGCTCAGGAATCCTATGGATGGGACACCAACTCAGGGCCAGCGGCGCCAGGTTTCAGTCCTTGAACCCTGACGCAACCGCAGCCCTCCATCGCGTTCAAGGCCAGCAATCCTCCAGATCTGACCGTCTTGAGGATGGACGAGCTGATCAGACCAGAGCCTGGCCTGAACGCCATCGAGGCACCAGGCCCCATCGCCTCCTTCGTCGTGACAATGATCGAAGGCCAGCAAAACCTCCGCCGTCCATCGGATCGGATCCGCAGCCTGCTGCCCTTCAAGCCTTCTCAGAGCAATGGCATGGCCAGGAACTGCATTCCGCACATTCAGGCCCAGGCCGATGCGTAGCAAACGCAGCTGGGAGCCCCGCTGCACAACCCCTGGCAGAAGGCCCGCCAATTTGCGGCCGTTCACGAACAGGTCGTTGGGCCATTTGATCTGAACCGAAAGGCCCTGCTGCTCAAGCCGGTGCACCACCGAAAGGGCCAGCGCCAAGCCAAGCAAGCCGGCCTGACCGGACCCTTGGCTCCGCCAAGGCAAGGCAGCACTGATCCAGACACCACCTGGCGGAGAAACCCAGGCGCGCCCCCATTGGCCGACTCCCCGGCGCTGGTGGGTGGCAATGACGGCGCGAGGTCCCCTCAATGAAGGCTGATCGCGCAACCAGGCCCCCAGCAGCTCCTCCGTGCTGCTGCACACAGGCACATGACGGATGGACCAGTGGCGTGCCGAGGCACCAGCGAGGCGGCGATACGTCGCCATCAACCGGCCACCACCGAAGTGTGGGAATCGATGTTGCTGCATGCGTGGCTCAGTCATCCATCGCATCCGCGAGACGCGATGCAGCGTCCACCAACTCATTCACTGGCCGTACAAGCGCCATGCGCAGCCACTGGCGACCGCCGCCACCAAACCCAGACCCAGGGGTCAAGGCGACACCACTGCGCTGAAGCAGTTCCCTCGCGGCATCTTCATCACTCCAGCCCCGACGATGGGCCGCATCAGGCAAGGGGAACCAGAGGTACATCGCCATCTCTGGACAGGGAACCGACCAACCGCGTGCCCTGAGGGTCTCGACCACACGATCCCGTCGTTCGCGATAAGTCGGATGCAGTTGCCGCGGCCAATCGGGGAAGCGTTGCAAGGCCTGAATCGCACCCTGCTGCAGAGCCAGGCTCTGGTTGAAATCGATGACGGCCTTGGCGCGACGCAGGGCGGCAATCAGCGGTGCAGCCCCAACTGCAAAACCGAGTCTGAATCCCCCAAGGCACCAGCCCTTCGAAAGGGAGAAGAATTCAATGCCGCACTCCCTCCAGTTCGGAGCCTGCAAAAGCGAGGGAGGCTCTCCATCCAGGGCAAGATCCACATAGGGATTGTCGTGAGCGATCACCACGTCGTGCCGAGCTGCGATCGCCGTGATGCGATTGAGATCCTCCTGATCCCCCACCCGGGCTGATGGGTTGTGGGGATACCCCAAAACGAACAGCTTTAGTTGATCCCAGAGCTGGGGGCTGATGGTCGTCAGGTCCGGCCGCCAGTCGTTTTCTGGGGAAAGGGAAAGGGCCTTGGTCCGGGCTCCCGCCAGGTGCAATCCACCGGTATGGGATGGATAACAGGGGTCCAGATGCAGGGCGGCGTCATCCGGATCCAGGATCGCCAGCGGCAGATGGGCGGTTCCTTCCTGGGATCCCACCAACAACTGGACCTCATGATCAGGATCCACGGCAACGTCGAAGCGATGCCGACACCAGTCCGCGACGGCGGCATGAAAAGGCCTCAGGCCGGCTTGAAGGCAATAGGAGCTGCTGCTGGACTCCATGACCCCTGAGGCCATGGAGTGCAACAACGCCGTGGGAGGCCGAAGATCAGAGGATCCGATGGAGAGATCCACCAGATCCGAACGAACTGAAGAAGACGCCTCGAGCCGATAAGCCTGTTTGGCGGCATCAACACGGGCAAAAACAGCGCTGCCCAGTGAGGCAAGCCGCTTAGAGGTTGGCATCCAGGAAGGACTGCAACTGCGGTTTGGCGATGGCACCCTCGTGCCTTGCCACCACTTCACCGTTGCGGAAGAGGATCAGTGTGGGGATGCCCTGAACCTGATAAGCGTCACGGGTCTGAGGATTGGAATCCACCTCGAGCTTGCCGACGCTGACGCGATCGCCGTAGTCGCTCGCCACCCAATCCATCAACGGAGCGATCAGTCGGCAGGGGCCGCACCAGGCAGCCCAGAAATCGACGAGGACCGTGCCGGAAGCCTTGAGAACTTCACGTTCAAAACCAGCGTCGGTGAAATCGGCAACAGCTCCAGCCAAGGCACTCAAATAACTGAACTGATCCTATGGAAAGCCGGACGACTTTCCTGGGTTGATCAGAGCTTGTCGATGGATCGTTTCAAGTCTTCGAGTTCAGCATCCACCTCTTCCACCTGCACGGGCTTCACGACCTCAGAGGTCTCAGATGCGGGAAGAGCAACGGCTTCCGGGCCTTCCTTCAGCTGAGCGCGCAACGCCTCGAGATCATCATCAACACCGCCACCGCTTTCCAAAGCCGCGAACTGACTCTCCAGATCAGATCCAGCCAGCTCAGCCGCAGCCTGACCGGTGGCCTCCAGGGCCTCCACCTTTTCCTCCATTCGCTCGAAGGCCGCCATAGCGGAATCAGTGCCGATGCTGCCGACGGCACTTTGCAACTGCTGCTGGGCCTTGGCCGCCTGGGCCCTGGCCTTGAGCATGTCCTTCTTGGTCTTGGCCTCAGCGATCTTTCCTTCGAGGGCAACCAGACTCTTCTTGAGCGATTCCACCTGGCCGTCTTGGGCCTGCACCTGGGCCGTCAGCGAGGTCGCCGTCTCCTGGAAGGTCTTGCGGCGGGTCAATGCTTCCCGAGCCAGGGATTCCTCACCCTTCTTCAACGCCAGCTCAGCACGCTCATACCAGGTCTTGGATTGAGCTGCAGCCTGCTCAGCCTGGCTGGTCAGTCGCTTTTGACTCGCGATCGCCAGGGCAACCGCCTGACGCAACTTGACCAGATCCGCCTGCATGTCAGCGACGGATTGATCGAGGATCTTGGCCGGGTCCTCCATGCTGCTGACGGCAGCGTTGGCGTTGGCACGAACCAGCCTGCTCAGCCGATCAAAGAAACCCATGACTTGGCCTCAGACGCGCTGAGATTAGCGAGGTTCCTGCAGCAGTTCTGCCTAGGATCAACCCATGGCGGTTGCACCTGAATCCCAACGGCGTCGCCTTCCGGGCCTGGAGCTGCTGCAGTCAGCTGCGCCAGCGCCGGCGGAACACTTGAAAACCTGCCTCGGCGCACTTCAGAGGGAGTGGCGCAGGGACGACCATCTGGCAGCGCTCTGGCAGGACTGGCCGAGAGTTGCGGGAGCGCAACTGGCACCGCACTGCCGCCCCCTATCGCTGCAACGCGGGGTGCTGACCGTGGGAGCCAGCCATCCCCAATGGCGCCAGGCTCTCCTTTACAACAAGCCCCAACTGATCAGCGCCCTGCACCAAGCCGGCCACGCGGTGCGTGATCTGCGCATTCAGCAACACCACTCCCTCCAATCCCCGGTGCTGGAGAGCGAAGCCGGCATTTGGGCCAAACATCCGAGCCGCACCGATGTGCACGGCATGGGGACATGCCCGGACTGTGGCCGACCAGCACCCAACGGAGAAATCAAGCTCTGGGGGCACTGCGGTTTTTGCCATCGCCAGACCTTGTCGCCCTCTTAGGACCCCACAACTCAATACCGCTCCGGGCGCGGCTCTTCCCAGTCGGCATCGACGCCATCGGCCATCAGGGTTTGTGCCCGTTGCTCAAGGCGAGTGCGGTCCAGACGCCAAACGTCGTAGATCCCGATCTGTCCCAGCAGCTCAGGCTGCAGGTTCCTCCAATGATCCCGTTCTGCCGTTCCGCGATCGATCAGCACCAGCACGGTTCTGGAGGCACCGGGGCTCCCGAGGGGATATCCACTCCAGCCGCGTCGCTGTTCATGGGCCAGGCGATCCGCAATGTTGACCAACGCCCCATCGGATTGGCCTTCGTAAAGGATCACCTGGCCTGTGTAGAAGTGCAGCGAAGGCTTCATGGCGCCAACCATGACCATGGGCTCTCCACGGCGCTGCTGCGACAACATCAGTGAGGCCGCATCACGCACGGGCTGCTGACGCAGACGATCGGCGAGTTCAGCGATGGGAACCAGAGCCGTGAGATGAAATCCGAACAGACAGCCCTGCATGGCCAGCAAGGCCTGGGCGGCAGCACAACGCTGAAGAAACAGACCGGCTCCAAGCACGGCTGCAGCGCTGAACCAGACCGCAGACCACTTCAACAAACCGCTGGCGAGCAAATCCACCGACAGCGTCGGCATCTCCGGATCCTCGATCAAGTCAACCCAGAGCGATCCCAGCCAGAACCCAGCAGCCAGGACAGCGATCAAGGCCAGGCAAGTTGCCCAGGCCATCCGTTGCCAGCGCGAAGAGCCCACCGTGGCCTGGGCCACCAACAGGGCCGCCGCGGGGGTGGCGGGTAACCAATAACTGGGGAGCTTAGTGGCTGCGGTGGTGAACAGCAGCAGCACCGCCAACAGCCAGCACGCTGCGAATTGATGCAACGAATGCTCCGGAGCGATCCGAGATCGGGGCACCCTTGCCAGGCCTATCAGCAGGTAGGGCGTGAAGGGCAGGGCAGCCACGAGCATCACCGGGCCGAAAAACCACCAGGGCTGCAGGTGATTGTTCACCACGGAGGTGAAGCGTTGGAGGTTGTGGTAGCCGAAAAAGCTGTCCCAGAAGGGCTGTCCTTCCACCAGCAACTCCAGGGCGTACCAGGGAAGGCTGATCAGAGCGGTGAGCAGCAACCCGGGCAGCGGGCGCAGCCGCCGCCAGGGTTGAACGAGATCCCGTCGCAACGCTCCGAACATCAGCAGAGCGAGACCAGTCAGCACCACAGCAACAGGCCCCTTGGCCAGCACTGCGAATCCGAGGATCACCCAGGCTGGCCACCAGGCCACCTCTTGGGGGGCGGCAAAACGCCTCCATTGCAGCAACAGGCTGAGACCCAGCAGGCCACACAGCAGGGCATCACTCACCGCGGTACGGCTCCAGACGAGCACCAGCGGCGAGAAGGCAAAGGCCAGCGGTGCGATCAGTGCCGTCAAACGCGGTCGGGCATCGCCGGGGAACGGCCAGCGCAGCACCGTATCGGCGAGGCCAAGCATCAACCCAAGCGTGGCCAGGGTGGAAGGAAGCCGTGCCGCCCAACTGCCGAGAGGATCCCAAACCTCGCGTCCGGGCAAGGCATAACCGAACCCCATCAGCCAGTACACCAGGGGCGGTTTGTCGTAACGGGGCAAGCCGTTCACCCGAGGCGTCAGCCAATCGCCGGTGTCAGCCATGGCCCGTCCGGCTGCGGCAAACAACGGCGGAGTTTCATCCACCACACCGGTGGATCCCAACCGCCAAAAAGTGATAACGAGTCCCAGGGTCAGCACAAGTGCCAGAACCTGGCGTCGCTGGCGTCCTGAAACATTGACCGACAAGGGACCCTCAGCTCCTGCGGTCGATGCTGACATCCGCCGTCAGTCCTGTTCGAACCCACGCTTCAACACGCTGACTGAAGACCTCACAGGAGGCGTGCTCTTCAGCCCAGCTGCGGCAGAGGGAGCGCTCAATGCTGTCGACGCGCCGAAGCGCCTCCGTGAGGGCAGCAACATCGTCGGGCGGCACCAACCAGCCAGTGCGACCGGAACAGATCAGCTCCCCCGGTCCACCACGGTCATAGGCGACGACCGGAACACCACAGGCCAGGGCTTCAACCACAACATTGCCGTAGGCCTCATTCCATTTCGGTGTGTTGATCAGAGCGCGGCAGTGGCCCATCTCCTGCTGCAGCTCCTGGGTCGATCGAAATCCACGCCAGTCGATCGTGCCCTTGGGAACACTCGACTCCACCTGCCGCGCATAGGCGTCGTCCTCACGCAATCCCCAAACCAGAAGCTGTTCACCCAGGGCGGCAGCGGCAGCAGCAGCATCCTCCAGCCCCTTTTCCGGTGCGATGCGGCCCGCCCAACCCAGAGGGCCATTGGTCTGCCCTTGAAAGGTGTAGTTGCTGAGATCAAATCCGTTGCCCACAACACTGGGCGGAGAAGGCAGCCGGAAATCAGCGGCCTGGCGGTGGGTGTGAAAAGCAAGGCGACAGGAATCCCAGGCGGCGACGGCTTCGATCACATCGCGCATCACCGCAGCCACATCTCCCATGCTCACAAGATGAAAGAGCCTGGCGCTGACCCGTTGCGTCAGCCACAGCGGCAGCCAGTCGTAGCCACCGTTGATCACGGCGTCGGCGGACTGACCCACATCGAGCGCGGCCTCCCAGAGAGCCGGCAGAAGCCCATTACGGGGAATTTCGACCGGCGCATGCTCGGCGGCGTGCTGCCAGCTGGGCTGGTTCACACCCTCTACCTCCAGCAACTCAACTCCGGTGCAGTCGGCGGGGAGTGTGGAGCCCTTGGCGGCCACAACCGTGAGCCTGTGGCCATTCCGCACCAACCCCTGCACCAAGGATCGGAGGGTGAGCTCCACACCTCCACCCTCGCCACTGCCGAGGGCCCCGATGGGCGTGTTGACGATGACGAGGTGAAGCGGCGACTCCGTCATGAGGAGGGGTCCGCAAGCGGTAGCGGCTCCCAGAACCGGCGACGTTGACTCACAAAGATCACCGACACGAGCACCATCACAACACCGATCCACTGGAGCAGATCAAGGCGCTCTCCCAGCAACCAACCACCGGTGGCCAAGGCAAACACAGGGGTGAGAAATCCAAGGCTGCTGAAACTGGTGAGATCGCGCTGATTGGCGAACCAGAAGAACAATCCGTAGGCCAGGGCGCTTCCGAGCAAACTTGCGTACCCCATGCGCGCCCAGTCCGTTGCCGTCCAGACCAAGCCGGCATCCGTGCGCTGCAGGGCATGAACCCCGAGCAAGGGAAGTCCCCCCAGCACCATGTGCCAGGCCGTAACGCTGACCGGATCACTGTGGCGTGAGGCAAAACGAATCAACACCGTCCCAGCTGCCATGGCGACGGCCGCCAGCAACATCCAGCCCTCACCGGGCTGAAACAACTGCTGCACCACCGGCGGGTCAGCCAGCAACCACCAATGTCCCAACAGCTCAGCCGGTAGGCCGATGCAGACGATTCCAGCCAAACCGATGGCCAGCCCCATCCAGCCGATGGGATTGATCGACTCCATGAACAACGCGCGTGCCATCAGGGCCACCAACAGAGGTTGGCAATCAATCAGGACGGAACCGAGACCCGCGCCTGTGCCCTCCAACCCCCGCGCCAAGAGGCCTTGAAACAAGGTGGCATCCACCAGGGTGAACAGGAGGAACCAAGGCCGATCACGGGAATCAATCGCCAGGCCTCGGCCGGTGCACTGGCCCCAGAGCAGAAGAGCCAAACCGGCGGGCACAAGGCGCAAGCCAGCAACCAGCCAAGGCCCTGCGCTGGCGAGCAATGGCGCCATGGCGGTCATCGCCGTTCCCCAGAGCGCGAAGGGCAACACCATCAGAAACCAGAGTCGCAACGACGGCATGGATGGGCGCTGGGGTGCTCTTTTTAAGATCTGGAGCGATGCAGATGCGCAACATGATCTGGCCCTGGCGGCGAAAATCCCGACGACGGATGGCGCGCATCGTTGTTGATGGCCCCATCACCGGTGCCACGAGGAAGCGGGTGCTCAAAGCGCTGCGGGAGGTGAAGCAAAGGGAATTTCCAGCACTGCTGCTGCGCATTGACAGCCCCGGCGGCACGGTCGGAGACAGCCAGGAGATTCATGCAGCCCTGCTGCGGCTCCGGGAACAGGGCTGTCGTGTGGTGGCCAGCTTCGGCAACATCTCCGCCTCCGGCGGCGTCTACATCGGTGTGGCTGCGGAGAAAATCGTCGCCAATCCCGGCACGATCACCGGTTCCATCGGGGTGATCCTGCGGGGCAACGACCTCTCGCGGGTGTTCGAAAGATCGGGATTCGCTTCGACACGGTGAAGAGCGGCCCGTTCAAGGACATCCTTTCCCCGGATCGTCCGCTGAGCGATGCCGAACGTGCCTTGCTTCAGGAGCTGATCGACAGCAGCTACGGCCAGTTCGTTGGTGTTGTGGCGAAGGGACGAAACCTTGAGCTGGAAACGGTGAAGCGCTTCGCCGATGGACGGGTGTTCAGCGGAGAACAGGCACAGGCGCTGGGCTTGGTGGATGAACTCGGCGACGAAGACCATGCCCGTCAACTCGCGGCGCAACTGGCCGATCTCGACGCGGACGACATTCGCCCCGTCACCCTGGGCAAGCAACGCCGCAAGCTCAGTGGCTTACTGCCTGGATCCCAGCTCCTGCATCAACTGCAGCAGCGACTCTCGATTGAATTGATGGGCAGCGGTCAAGTGCTTTGGCTGTACCGCCCATGACCAGCTCACCCCTTGTTCTGAGAGGCCTGCGCGGGGCCACCACCTGCACAGAGAACAGCTCGGAGGCCATCCATGCGGCGGTCAGCGCCCTGATGGACGCCCTTGTCGATCGCAATGATCTGACCCCCGATCAGCTGGTGTCGGTGACCTTCTCGGTCACCGCCGATCTCGACGCCTGTTTCCCAGCGGCCATTGCCCGGCGGCGGCCCGGCTGGGACACTGTGGCTTTGCTGGATTGCCAGCAAATGGCTGTTCAAGGCGACCTCCCACGCTGCATCCGTGTTCTGGCCCACGCCTGGATCCCACAGGACCAGCAACCCGTGCATCCTTATCAAGGCGACGCGCAGCGGCTCCGTCCAGACAGATCTGGTCACAACTGACAGATCAGCCTCCGACCCCTGAGATCACCGCCCACTGGTTGGACTCAGGAGAATCCCATCATCAAGATTCTTCCCATGGCCCGTTCCACCATCAGACGCTTGCTTGCTGGAGCCGGCACTGCTGCAGCTCTATTAATGGGCTCAGCACTCACCGGAACTCCCGAGCAGATCGCCCACGCCCAGGGCACACCGGGGCTGATGGAATTCCGCTGGGACAACGACCGCGATTACCGGAAGCTGTACTACTACCAAACCTCCAGCATCGAAAACGACCGCTCGGAGTGGTATCTCACCCTGCGCGAAAAGGACCGCAAGACCGCGATTCTCAAACTCACCGTCACCGTTCCGGACTACTTCGACTCCAAGCTCAAGCCCCACCGCATGCGCATTTGCCGCACCAGCGTTGGCAGCATGATGAGCCGCAGCAAGTGTCTCGAAGAGATCCCGGCGGTGATCGAGGTCAACAAAGACCAAACAGAAATCGTGGTCTTCCCCGACACGCCGCTGCCTTCAGACGGGGACTACGCGCTTCACATCAAGCTGTTCAACCCCCAGGGGAAGCGCATGTATCAGTTCAACGCTCTGGTGCAGGCCCCCGGCGATGTGCCGATGTCCGGCTACCGCGGCAGCTGGCTGATCGATGTGGACTGACTGATAAAATCCCAGATTCAGATCGGCCGGTAGCCAGGAGACGTCCATGACCAAGCGCACCCTCGGGGGAACAAACCGCAAGAGGAAGCGCGTCTCGGGTTTCCGTGTACGGATGCGCTCACACACCGGCCGTCGTGTGATCCGCACGCGCCGCAAGCGCGGCCGCGCCCGCCTCGCCGCTTGATGGTGTGGGGTGAATTCAGAGGATTCACCCCAGCCTCGGCATCCCCAAACAGGATTGGTTGATGGTCCTTCCCGCCTCCATGCGATTGCGCGGGCATCGATGCTTCAACCGTTTGCACCGGTCCTCCAAGCGCCAACACGGAACCTTGATGGTTCTGCGAGTCGCTGCAGGTGATCCCAAATTGCTTCGCCGGGAGTTGTGGGGCATCCAGGAAAGAACCTGCCGCTGCGCCTTGGTGATCAGCAACAAAGTGAGCAAGCGTTCCGTCAAGCGGAACCGGCTCAGGCGGCTTCTGCATGACCACCTGCGTCGACGTTTTGAACAACGAAACGATCTGGCGGGCCGGTGGTTGCTGATCAGCCTTCGCCCGGAAGCCGCGGAAGCCGACCCCACACAGTTGCTCGAAGAATGCGACAGTCTTCTGAGAAGCGCCGGACTAGATCCATGACCAGCATTCAGGAAGATGTCCACTACGACGGTGGACCAGCCCGCGGGGATCTGATCTTCAACATCCTGCTTGGCTTCACGCTGATCGGTCTTCCCTTCACCATCGGAGCCGTTGTTCGGGCCCTTTGGTTGCGCTTCCGCATCACCAGTCGCCGCATCTCGGTGACGGGGGGCTGGATGGGCAAAGACAAAACCCAGGTTGTGTATTCACAGATCAGCGAAGTGCGCACCGTGCCCCGGGGCTTCGGTGCCTGGGGAGACATGGTGTTGGTGCTCAAGGACGGCGCCAGGCTCGAACTGCGCTCGATGCCCCGATTCCGGGAAGTTGAGGCCTACATCCTCGAACGCATCAGCAGCCGTGCGGCCAAAGCCCAAGAGAAAACCACTGAAGGTTTCGCCGCCTGAGTGCAGCTGTTCATGCACACTGGCCTCACAACGTCCCGCCCCCCCGTTTCTTCAACGTGATCGGATACATCTCCGACAACCTGCTGATTCCAATCCTGGACTTCTTCTACGGGTTGGTTCCGAGCTATGGCCTGGCCATCGTCGCCCTCACCCTCGTGATCCGGATCGCGCTCTACCCCCTGAGCGCAGGATCGATTCGCAGCGCTCGGCGCATGCGCATCGCCCAACCGGTGATTCAGAAACGTCAGGCTGAGATCAAAAGCCGGTATGCCAACAATCCTCAGAAACAGCAGGAGGAGCTGGGCAATGTGATGAAGGAATTCGGCAGCCCCCTGGCGGGATGCCTGCCGCTGCTGGTGCAGATGCCGATCCTGTTTGCACTGTTTGCAACCCTGCGGGGGTCACCGTTCGCCGATGTCCCTTACACCTTGAACATGAAGGTGTTGCCGGCCGACCAGATCGCTGCCGTTGAACCCAAACCCTTCAACAGCGCCAGCCATTCCATCTTCATCGGTGAAACCGACCACGTGCCGGTGATCGCCAGCCTGCCGCGGGGCACCAAGATCGGCGTTGGCGACAGCGCCACCGTGAACCTTCATACGAAGGACGGTCGCGCCTTCAGCGACGTGCTCACGGATGTTGAGAACCCTGGACGCTTCTCCCCCACATGGGCAGTGACCAAAGGTGATGACATCGTCAGCGTCAGCGAGGACGGCACGATCACGGCACTCGCCTCCGGTGACGCCACCGTTGAAGCGAAGATTCCGGGCCTGGCAGCCCGTAGCGGCTTCCTGTTCATCAAAGCCCTAGGCCAGGTCGGCTTCTATGCCGACGGTGCCATCAACTGGGACATCGCCATTCTCGTTGCCGGCTTCGGCATCACCCTGTTCATCTCCCAACTGCTGTCGGGCATGGGCATGCCTGCCAACCCTCAGCAGGCCACGGCCAACAAAATCACTCCGGTGATGATCACGGGGATGTTTTTGTTCTTCCCACTCCCCGCCGGCGTTCTGCTCTACATGCTGATCGCCAACATCTTCCAAGGCCTGCAGACGTTCATCCTCACCAAAGAGGCACTGCCCGACAACCTGCAGAAAATTCTGGATCAGCAAATGGCCCAGAAAACAGTGACGGTCTCTGCCACCTCAGGCGGCTCACGCCTGCCCTTTGAACCGAAGGGCAAGTGATCGAGGCACTGGAGCCTGTTCCCCTCCAGGAGCTCCGGGCCCTCGGCACCGCGAAAGTCTGGGAGGTTGAGGGTGAGCTCGATGAGCTCCCCTCACTCACACCAGTGCGAGGCCATGTTTCCGCAGAGCACCGCGGCAACGTCTTGGCGGTTGAGGGGAGACTCAACACGATCGTCACGCTCTGCTGCGATCGCTGCCTGAATCAGTTCAATCAGAAGCTCAGCTGCACGCCTTCCGAGCTGATATGGCTAGGAGACGAGCAACCGACGGCCGACGAGCTGGAGCTTTCCGGAGAGGCGGCCGAGATGGAAGGGCTGGTGGATGTTCTCGATCCACGCGGTCAATTTGACCCCCAGCAATGGGCCTTCGAACAACTCAACCTGCTGTTGCCGGTCGTCAACCACTGCGGTGACCACTGCCCAGGCCCACCCGGCCTCCAGCAGCAGCCCGTGATCCCAGACACCAAGACAAAGGCTGTGGATCCCCGCTGGCAGGCCCTGCAGCAGCTTCAGCAGCAGATCGATCAGCCATGAGCAGTGCCACCTGGGGACATCAGATCGACCTTCTGGTGCGGGCGCGCACACCCCTGATCTGGGTGCGGAGCAATGAGGAAGCCCGGGTGGAGAGCCTGCTGGGAGAGGCTGCTCAGCGGCTTGCACGCCAGCTGGTCTGCTGGAATTTCATCGATGGCATCAGCGGGCCGGTGAATGCCGATGGCCAGGGGAGCCGTCAACCGATGGCCATGCTGCAGTGGCTTCAGCAACGGGATGCGGGCAGCCCTACCCTGCTGCTCGCCAAGGATTTTCATCGTTTCTGCGATGACCCGGGCGTTGCCCGGATGCTGCGCAATCTCGAAGCATCCCTGCGCAGCACCCCGCACACCCTGGTGTTGTGCTGCGGGCAATGGACACCCCCCGGCGACCTGGAAGAAAGCCTCACGCTTCTCGATCTCCCCCTTCCCGACAGCGACGACCTGCGCCGGCTGATCAGCAGCATCGGCACCAGCAGCGGCAGCCCACTGCCAGCTCCTGTCCTGGATGAATTGGCTCAGGCCTGCAGCGGGCTCAGCGAGATGCGTGTTCGCCAGGTGGCCGCCCGGGCCCTTGCCCGCCGCGGCCAATTGGGATCTGAGGATCTGCAGGACGTTCTGGACGAAAAACGCCAGACGATTGCCCGCAGTGAGGTGCTGGAGTTCTGTCGCAGCGATGCGGGCACCGAAGCCATCGGAGGCCTCGATGGTCTCAAGACCTGGCTGAACCAACGGCACCGGGCCTTCTCGGAAGATGCACGGCGTTTCGGACTGCCTCTGCCCCGTGGGGTCCTGCTCGTGGGTCCTCAAGGCACCGGCAAATCCCTCACGGCCAAGGCCATTGCCTGCAGTTGGTCGATGCCCCTGTTGCGGCTGGATGTGGGGCGGCTTTTCGCGGGTCTGGTGGGGGCCAGCGAGGCACGCACCCGCGAGATGATCCAACGGGCTGAAGCCATGGCACCCTGCGTGCTCTGGATCGATGAGATCGACAAGGGCTTCGGCGGGGATGGCCGCAGTGACGGCGGCACAACCCAGCGGGTTCTGGCCAACGTGCTCACCTGGATGGCGGAGAAACAGTCACCGGTGTTCGTGGTGGCCACCGCCAACGGCGTTGAGAAGCTGCCACCGGAGCTGCTGCGCAAGGGACGTTTCGATGAGATCTTCATGCTCGATCTGCCCAGCAGCGCTGAGCGCCGCAGCATTCTTGAGCTGCATCTGGAACGGAGACGACCGGGGCTGAAGCTTCCCCTGGAGACGGTGGTAAGCCGCAGTGAGGGCTTCTCAGGTGCCGAGCTGGAGCAGACCGTGATCGAAGCGATGCACCTGGCCTTTGCCGACAACCGTGAGTTGACGGAGCCTGATCTGATTGGAGCGGCCTCCCAGCTCATCCCCCTCTCCCGCACCGCCAGCGAACAACTCGAGCGGCTGAAACAGTGGGCTGACGGCGGCCGTGCCCGCCCCGCCTCTGTTGCTGCAGGTAACGAAGCCTGACGCGGCGTAACGAACACCCGCCTTGAGTAAGGCGCTGGCCGGCGCGCTCCCTACGGTCCCAACAACAGCAGGACCAACGTGGAGAGCCGCAACGACATCGCCACTCAGCTCTGCGTGGCCTGCCTTGGTGCCGGTGTGATCACGACCATGGCCGTCGCCCAGGGGCAAAGCCCCCTCACCGCCCTCGGCATCACCCTGTTCTCGGGCATCGCAGCGGTGATGGTCGGCCAGGTGCTCTGAAACGGACTGCCATAGGCTGCCGGCGCTGACGCCCCTGAAACCGTGCTCGATCAGCGCCTTGTGCGTGACAACCCCGAAACGATCGCCCAGCAACTGGAGCGTCGAGGTAATGCTGTTGATCTCACCAAACTGCAGTTGATTGCCCAGCAGCAGCGCGATCTGGAGCAACAACGCAGCAACCTGCAGGCGGAAGGAAACCGGATCGGCAAGGAAGTCGGCCAACACATCAAGTCGGGCGCTGATCCCAAAGGCGACGAGGTCGCCGAACTCCGCCAACAGGGCAATGCCATCAAGCAGAAGGTGGCGGTGCTGGAGGAGGAAGAGAAGCAGCTCTCCAGCGAGCTCAAGCAGCAGCTACTGGGGTTCCCCAACCTCCCCTCAGAGGCCTGCCCTGATGGACGCAGCGAAGACGACAACGTTGAAGTGTGCCGCTGGGGTACCCCCCGGGTTGATGACAGCCTCGACGAGCACTGGCAGATCGCTGAGCGGTTACAGCTGTTCGACACCGAACGCTCCGTCCGCATTGCGCAGAGCCGTTTTGTCACGCTGATGGGCCAGGGGGCACGCCTGGAGCGTGGCCTGATCAATTTCATGCTCGACCTCCACACGAGCAAGGGCTACCGCGAGGTGCTGCCCCCTGTGCTGGTGAACAGCGCCAGCCTCACCGGATCAGGACAACTGCCCAAGTTCGCTGAGGAAAGCTTCCGTTGCGCGGAGGACGACCTCTGGCTGACACCGACCGCTGAGGTGCCCGTGACCTCCCTGCACCGGGACGAAATCATCCCGGCAGATCAACTGCCCCTGCGCTACGCCGCCTACAGCCCCTGCTTCCGCCGTGAGGCCGGCAGCTACGGCCGCGACACCCGTGGCCTGATCCGCCTGCACCAATTCAACAAGGTGGAGCTGTACTGGTTTGTGCACCCCGATCACTCCGAAGAGGCGCACCAACAGATCACGGCTGATGCAGAGGCCGTGCTTCAGGCGCTGGAGCTGCCCTATCGGGTTTTGGACCTCTGCACCGCCGACCTCGGCTTTTCCGCCCGCCGGACCTACGACCTCGAGGTTTGGCTGCCGGGAGCAGGGGCTTACCGGGAAATCTCCAGTTGCAGCGTCTGTGGCGATTTCCAGGCGCGACGGTCCTCCATTCGCACCAAGGAGGGCAAGGCCACAAAGTTGGTTCACACCCTGAACGGCAGTGGCCTGGCCGTCGGCAGAACCATGGCGGCCCTGTTGGAGAACGGCCAACAGCCCGACGGCAGCGTCCTGCTGCCCAAAGCGCTGGTGCCCTACGTCGGCCGCGAGCGACTCCAGCCAGAATGATCCGACTGGACTCCTGACGGACATATGAACGTGTTGGCCGCCCTTCTGGTGCTCGCCCTGCTGATCGTGGTGCATGAGGCCGGCCATTTCCTTGCTGCCACGCTCCAGGGCATCCGCGTCAGCGGTTTTTCCATTGGCTTTGGCCCGGCCCTGATCAAGCGGCAACGGCGTGGGGTGACCTACGCCCTGCGGCTGCTGCCCCTGGGTGGTTTCGTCGCCTTCCCTGACGACGATGAGGAGAGCACGATCCCGGCTGATGATCCGGATCTGCTACGCAATCGGCCCATCCCCCAGCAAGCCCTGGTGGTGGCTGCGGGGGTGTTAGCAAACCTGGCCTTGGCACTGGTGGTGCTGTTCGCTCAGGCAGCGTTTGTCGGCGTTCCCGCCGCGCCGGATCCGGGGGTTTTGGTGGTGCAGGTGCAACCGGGTGGCGCTGCCGCCCGCTCCGGGCTTCGTGCCGGTGACCAGATCCTCAGCCTGAATGCCCAACCCCTTGCTGCAGGACAACGGGGCGTTGAAGCGATGGTTCGGGATGTGAAAGCAGCACCCGAGCGAGCCATCCGTGTGGAGCGAAAGCGAGGAGACGAGACGTCCAGCCTTGAACTCATCCCTGACGATCAACAGGGCACAGGAAAAATCGGCGCCCAGCTGCAGGCCAACATCAGTGGGGAGATGCGCCCCGTGCGCAATCCCGGTGAACTGGTGCTCACCACCGGCTCGCAATTCAGCCAAATGCTGCAGCAAACCGTGCGTGGCTACGCCGGCCTCCTGACCAACTTCCGCGCCACGGCGGGGCAGGTGAGTGGCCCCGTCAAGATCGTTGAGATGGGAGCTCAGCTCAGCCAGCAGGGGGGATCCGGATTGGTGCTCTTCTCAGCCCTGATCTCCATCAATCTGGCGGTGCTCAATTCACTGCCACTGCCGCTGCTCGATGGCTGGCAGATGATGATGCTGGCGATCCAATCCGTTCGGGGGCGTCCGGTGTCTGAACGGATCCAAATGGCCTTCGTGCAATCCGGTTTTCTTCTGTTGGTGGGGCTCACACTTGTGCTGATCGTGCGTGACACCAGCCAGCTGCCGGTGGTCCAGCAATTGATGGGTCGCTAGGAGGATGATGGCGCCCATGTATCGTTGACTATTCGTTCACTCGCTGCCCTCAGCTGCATGGCCAAGAAGTCGATGATCGCTCGCGATGTGAAGCGCAAAAAAACGGTTGAGCGCTATGCGGCCAAGCGCGCAGCACTGATGGCAGCCTTCAACGCAGCCGAAGATCCGATGGATCGCCTGGAGATCCATCGCAAGATTCAGGCTCTGCCCCGCAACAGCGCACGCATCCGTGTGCGCAACCGCTGCTGGGCCACCGGCAAGCCCCGTGGCGTTTATCGCGATTTCGGTCTCTGCCGTAACCAGCTGCGTGAGCGCGCCCACAAAGGTGAACTGCCCGGCGTGGTCAAGTCCAGCTGGTGATCAGCCTGTCGCCATGGCGTCGTGAGGGGGAGGCTTGGCCTCCCCTTTCTTGTGAAGAGCAGCCATGAAATGTCAGACTTGGGATTGACAAAAGGACATAAGACGTCGTGCAAGGACAAACCCAGTCGATCTCCTTTGACGGACGCGAGATTCGACTGACCACCGGGCGCTTCGCCCCTCAGGCGGGAGGATCCGTCTTGGTGGAGTGTGGCGACACCGCCGTGCTTGTGACCGCAACCCGTTCAGGCGGACGAGAAGGCATTGATTTTCTGCCGCTGATCTGCGATTACGAGGAGCGGCTTTATGCAGCTGGCCGCATTCCCGGCAGCTACATGCGTCGTGAGAGCCGCCCCCCCGAACGCGCCACGCTCACGGCCCGACTGATTGACCGCCCGATGCGGCCACTGTTCCCCAGCTGGCTGCGCGACGACCTGCAGGTGGTGGCCACCTGCCTGTCCCTTGATGAGCGGGTCCCCGCTGATGTTCTTGCGGTGACGGGCGCATCGATTGCCACGCTGCTGGCGGGCATCCCCTTCAACGGCCCGATGGCCGCCGTGCGGGTGGGTCTGCTCGGGGATGACTTCGTGCTCAACCCGAGTTATCGGGAGATCGAACGGGGTGATCTGGACCTGGTGGTCGCCGGCACCCCTGACGGCGTGGTGATGGTCGAGGCCGGCGCCAACCAACTGCCCGAGCAAGACGTGATCGAGGCGATTGATTTCGGCTACGAAGCGATCTGCGAACTGATCAAGGCACAGGAACAGCTGCTGAAGGATCTGGGCATCACCCAGGTAAAGCCTGAGAAGCCGGAGGAAGACAGCACCGTTCCTGCCTATCTGGAGAAGCAATGCACCAAGGCGATCAGCGCTGTCCTCAGCAAATTTGATCAGAGCAAGGACGAGCGGGACACAGCCCTGGAAACCGTGAAGGGCGAGGTGTCCGAGACCATCGCAGGTCTGAAGGACGACCATGCCGTTCGCCAAGCCCTGGCCAGCAGCCCGAAACTGCTCGGCAACAGCTTCAAGGCGCTGACCAAGAAGTTGATGCGTCAGCAGATTCTCAAAGACGGCAAGCGTGTGGATGGACGCGGCCTCGACGAGGTGCGTCAGATCAGCGCCATGGCCGGCGTCCTGCCGCGCCGGGTGCATGGTTCAGGTCTGTTCCAACGTGGACTCACCCAGGTGCTCTCCACCGCAACACTGGGCACCCCCAGCGATGCCCAGGAGATGGACGACCTCCATCCCAACACCGAGAAGCTGTACCTGCACCACTACAACTTCCCTCCCTACTCCGTCGGTGAAACGCGGCCGATGCGCTCCCCCGGTCGTCGTGAGATCGGCCATGGCGCCCTCGCCGAACGCGCCATTCTTCCGGTGCTTCCCGAGAAGGACACCTTCCCCTACGTGGTGCGTGTGGTGAGCGAAGTGCTCAGCTCCAATGGCTCCACCTCGATGGGTTCCGTCTGCGGCAGCACTCTGTCCCTGATGGATGCCGGTGTGCCGCTAAAGGCTCCGGTGAGTGGCGCAGCCATGGGTCTGATCAAAGAGGGCGATGAGGTGCGGATCCTCACCGACATCCAGGGCATCGAGGACTTCCTCGGCGACATGGACTTCAAGGTGGCCGGCAGCGAAAAGGGCATCACCGCCCTGCAGATGGACATGAAGATCACCGGCCTCTCGGTGAAGACGGTGGCCGAAGCCGTCAACCAGGCACGTCCAGCAAGGCTCCACATCCTCGAGAAGATGCTCGAGGCGATCGACACCCCTCGGGACAACCTGTCTCCCCATGCCCCACGTCTGCTCAGCTTCCGGATTGATCCAGAGCTGATCGGCACTGTGATTGGCCCCGGTGGACGCACGATCAAGGGCATCACCGAACGCACCAACACCAAGATCGACATCGAGGACGGCGGCATCGTAACCATCGCGTCCCACGATGGTGCTGCGGCTGAAGAAGCCCAGAAGATCATCGAAGGCCTGACCCGCAAAGTGAACGAGGGTGAGGTGTTCTCCGGTTCGATCACCCGGATCATCCCGATCGGCGCCTTTGTGGAGATCCTTCCGGGCAAGGAAGGCATGATCCACATCTCGCAGCTCTCCGAAGCTCGCGTCGAGAAGGTCGAAGACGTGGTGAAGGTGGGCGACGAGGTGACCGTGCGGGTGCGAGAAATCGACAACCGCGGCCGCATCAACCTCACCCTGCGGGGCGTGCCCCAAGCCGGCGATGCCTCCGAAGTGGAGCCTCAACCCACCCCGGTGGCACCGCTCAGCTGATCAGGTCTCAGACCTGAAAGCCGGGATCGATCTCGGCCATGGCCCGCGTCGCACGCTCTCCGAGCTCGGCGTGGGCTTTTCCATGGCTGGCGATCAGACAGCCGGCCTGTCGCACATCGCCGGTGTTGTAGGTGAGGTCGGCCTGATCGGCATGGGTGAAACGACCACCGGCCGCCAGCAACACCGCCTCCGGAGCAGCCATGTCCCAATCCTTGGGAGCGCTCGTGCCGGAGAGGGAAACGTAGAGGTCGGTTTCGCCTCTCAGGATCGTGGCCACCTTGAAGCCAACGCTGCCCACGGCTTTGGAACCGCCGAGATTGAGGGCATCAATGAGCTTGACCAAACGGTCGTCGCGGTGGCTGCGGCTGGCCACCAGGATCAGATCTGAAACCTCGGTTCTGTCGCTGAAGCGAACAGGCGACCGCTCACCTTGACGGTCTTCACACCAGGCACCCTCACCAACGATGCCGATCCAAAGTTCATCGGCATCCGGCAGAAGCACAACGCCGATCACCGGCCGCTTGTCGCGAACCAGGGCCAGATGAACGGCGTATTCGCCAGTGCCCTGCAGGAAATCCTTGGTGCCGTCCAGGGGATCGAGGATCCACAACCACTCCGCCGGCAGCGGTTGGCCTTCGGTGAGCTGCTCCTTGGCGGTCTCCTCGCTGAGCAGCATCCAGTCGGCCTGGGGGAACGCGGCCGACAGTCCATCCAGCAACCACTTGTTCACGGCCAGATCAGCCGCAGACACAGGGCCCTCTCCGCCGTCATCGACACTCAACGCCTTGGGGAAACCATGCGGAGGCTGCTCGCCGCGGGCATAGGCCCGCAGGATGTCGGCGGCACCCCAACTCAGGCGACGCAATTCCGTCAGCAGAGCCTCCTTGTCAACGCCAGCGGGGAGGACGGCGGAGCTGGGCATCATGATCAACAGAGGCGCTCGCCATTGTGATGCAGCGGGATGAACCAAGCGGCGGCAGCCTGTATCTGGTGGGCACTCCCATTGGTCATCTGGGGGACCTGTCACCACGCGCCCGTGACTTGCTCCGCAGCGTGGATGTGATCGCCTGTGAAGACACCCGCCACAGCGGACAGCTGCTCAGCAGCCTTGGAGCGGGCGGCCGCAAGCTGTCCTTTCATCAGCACAACACCCGCACCCGCGTGCCACAACTGCTGGATCTGCTGGCGGAGGGTCAAAGCCTGGCGGTGATCAGTGATGCCGGGCTGCCGGGCATCAGCGACCCCGGTGAAGAGCTGGTGGCCGCCGCGCATCAGGCCGGCCATCCCGTGATCTGCATCCCTGGCCCCTGCGCCGCCACCACTGCTCTGGTGAGCAGCGGCCTGCCCAGCGGACGCTTCTGCTTCGAAGGATTTCTGCCGACCAAAGGCAAGGAACGGCGGGCCCGCCTCGAAGCCATCAGCCATGAACCCCGCACAACGGTGCTGTACGAAGCGCCGCACCGCCTGATCACGTTGCTAGAGGAACTCCAGCACCACTGCGGAGGAGACCGTTCTCTGCAGGTGGCACGGGAACTGACCAAACGCCATGAAGAACAGGTGGGGCCGACGGTGGATCGTGCCCTGCTGCACTTTCAGCAGCACCCGCCCCAGGGGGAATGCACGGTTGTGCTGGGTGGAGCACCGTCGCAGAACGTAGAAGAACCCAACGACGACGACCTGCTCAGGCAGCTGCAGGCGTTGCAGGACGAGGGTGCAAGCGCCAGCGACGCTGCACGGCAATTGGCCCAGACCACAGGGCTGTCCAGAAGACGCCTGTATGCCCTCTTGCACCAGGGCACGTCAAACTGAGCCCGTCGACGGTTGTGCTGTGTTGATTCGCCTGCGTCTTCTGCTGATCAGCTTTGGCGGTGGCCTGCTGCTGTTGCTGCTGCTCTGCCTTGGAGCCCAGAACCTTCAGGATCGCCACGCGCTCCAACTCGGGGGGCAGCGCTCAGTGCCTCTTCCCACGGGTTTTCTCGTGGGGATTGCGTTGGTGATCGGCGTGATCAGCGGCGGAACGGTAACGGCCGTTTTGCTTCCCGATCAACGCGATCGCTTCGATTGAGAGCAATGAGGTAAGAGCAATCAGCGGCGGTGCTCAGGCATCCAGCGCAATCAAGGTTCCGTCCAACACCAGTCGTGTAATGCCCCGGGCCAACAGGTAACTGCTGGTGCGCTGAAACACAGCCGTATCGGGAACCTTGATCACCCGCTGACTACGCCCGCACTGGCGCTTGGCTGCACGGGGGCTGGCAAACAGGCACAACCCCTGACGTTCCTGTTCGGCATCGTCGAGGAGGCCCAATTCGGGGAACTCTTTGAGGGGGCGCGCATCCAGCTCGACCACCTTGTCGACCAGCATGTAGGCGCTGTCCGGCAGCAGGTCGACACTGAACGGTTGGGCTTGATTCAGTGGGCGATCGCTGAGATTTCCCACCCCAAGCAGGGGAACAAGCTCCGTGAATGTTTCAACGCTGCCGTTGTCATCGTCTTCGGCGAGCTCCTCCTCAGAGTCTTCGCCGAAGTCATCGGCGTCATCAAGAGCCAGGCTGCTGTCGTCTTCCTTAAGGGAGTCAACCTCTGGTTCTTCCGCCTGAGTGACGGTTGGCGGGGGAGGAGTGGCCAGCCCTTTTTGCCTGCTGGCCTTCAGCGCGGCATAAGCATCAGCTGGCAATAGTGCTTTCACCGTGCGACTCACGGTGTTGGGGCTGCAGCCAAAAGCCTCAGCCAAAGCTGATGTTGACTCGCCGGCCTTGTAGCGACCGACCAGATCCTGCTTCTCGCTGTCGCTGAGACGACGCGGGGCCATGGATGCCGATCAAGAGCCCATCACCTTAGGTGGCGCAAGGCTTCCAAATCCAGCCTGCCTCGATGCAGCCTGCCAAGATGTGGTCGCTTGCTCCCTTAGCTCAGCTGGATAGAGCAACTGCCTTCTAAGCAGTCGGTCGATGGTTCGAATCCATCAGGGGGCGTCAACAGTCATGCCAATGGTTCTCAGCGATTTGCTGGGAGCCGTTTTCCCTTGAAAATCAACAAATGTGCGCAAAATTGTGCGCAGATTTGACCCAAGCCCAGCCGGACAGGGTGTTGGGTAGCGATTTCCGCGCACAGACTGCAAAGAGCGGTACCCGCACTCGAAGAGGACCCATCCCCAGCAAGGCCACTGTTCAGCGGTGCATCAGCAAGCTGTCGCCACACTGGGATGACGAGCAGCTTGAGGCTGTCGTATCAATGTTCAAAGCGCACGGCTTGCTGTGAACCAACTACTGATTGCCATCCTCTTTTTGGCTGCTGCATTGGACGCTCCAGCTAGAGCAGATAGCGAAGCAGATTGGAGAAAGGTAGACGAAGCGTCTTCTTATATGGGTCAAGAAATGTCCCCACCAAAATTCGTTGATATTAATTCTGCTTTACTTACATCTGATGGATATATCGTCTTCAGGCAAATAGCTCCTATCCCAACTTATGAGATGAGGAACGGAAAAGTGTATGCCAACAAAAGCAAGCGCAATTTTGAAAATCGATGGCAATATTATGGAATTGACTGCAAAGAAAAGCACTTTGCCTCCTCTAAGCAGTATCCAAAATTCAAGAGTTCAGCAAGGCATTATGGAAAAGATGTTGTTCACAATGGGAACAAAGTATACAACAACACTTGGCCAAGAAATGTTGAGAAGCTTCTGTGTGGCAAGACTGGGATCAGGTCTATTCCCCATACAGTTGGTCAAATACTATTTTTGAATTGTATCGAAGGGAAAAATTCAAATATCAAGCCTTTGCCCTATGACAAAGCTGTGATGCTTGGAGTGATCAAATGAATCCTTTGGCGCAGATTAGTCGGTTTTTATTGACAGTTCCGTTGATCGCTGTGTCGACAACACTTTTGCATGCACAGCGACCCATTTATGCTTCGGAGCTTATCCAGGATTTCTTTCTAGATGATGCACGCATGCAGCAACATATGCAAAAATCATCTGGACAGGAAGATGCTCTAATTACAAAAAAAGATATCGACGAATTTCGTAAAGGAATTTGCTTGGCATGGGATAACTACCGACGATACCCTCCTAATCAGGGTATTAAAGAGCTGTGCGTAAAGCTTATTTCAGGCAATGCTCCTTCAAGAATAAATGCTTTGCCAACCAAGCAAAAGCCTCTCCAGGAAGATTCTCATTCAGCCTGCCTCAACGCAAAAGATTACGAGGGCTGCATGCGGTATCAGGCTGGCCGATCTGAAACTAAAGCAGACAATTGCAAGCCAGGTAAGTGGTGTAAGGCTACTGCTGGCATAGATATTTTAGGCAAGCCTAAGATTGAAGGATGGTGGATGAAGTCGACGCCCGAATCCCAAAGTGTTGGTTATTTGAGGCCAAAGCCTCGAAAAGTCCTTGTGAGGGGAAAAACGGATAGATATATCGCTAGGGAAATGGTAATTCGCTATTACCAGGCTCCAAGAGCTGGAACAGCGCCAACGACAACAACCATTGGCTCTTCGACTACAAACTGTTATGACGCAGGTTATTCGTTTAATTGCACAACCACACCAGCAACAACGATCACTAGTCCTGGTGTAGCAGCCCGACCAGGAGGCGTTGTTCAATTCACGGTTACAACTGTTATTGACTGCCATGAAAAGACAGTGGGCAATCACCGTGGCAATCAGTTAGACGGCAAGTGGGTCAAGCTAAGTAAAACAAGTCATCAGAAATTGGCGAATAACTTCTGCCCAGTCGTTGAATCATTGGAATTGTCGAGCTTCAGTAAATATGCTGAGTAGTGTTGGATCATTTAAATACTGAGATACCTGAAGCCACAGAAACAAATCATTTTTTTAGGGGCTGATCAATGGCCAGAACCAGCAGAGCTGAACGCCACAGACGCCGTGAATCAGCTTTAGCTCTAGTCAGTCAGGGCAAGGGGTTCAGCGACGTTGTGACCGCACAGATGTCTCAATGGGGGTGCAGTAGGTCATCTGCCCAGCGGGACTGTCGTTGGGCGCATGACCAGCTCCAGCTGAGCATTGATTCACACGATGCTCAACACCTGATGGTCCATATGGCTACAAGCCTTCAACGCATCTCTCTGAAAGCCGAAGAGTCAGGTCAGTTCGCAGCTGCTGTCGGCGCACAGAAGATGCTCTACGAGCTTCTTCTGCGCAGGAAATTGGACCATGAAGCCGCCAAAGCCAGTCGTCCTGGCTGGGGTTATCGACATGGCAACACCCGGTAGTGATTGGCGTTGCTACCAGGAAGTGAGGTTTGGAAATCCAATGCTTCCAGCAATCGTCGTCATCTTGTTTTTCATCGGTGCCGTTATGGCTGCGTTGAGCTTGTTTGTGGCCCACGCAATCGATGAGCACAGCAAGCACGATCTGAGGGGCTATGTCGCTTCGCTCTGGGGCTTGATTGGTGTTGGGGGAGCCATTTGTGGCTGGCAAACCTTGGAGGTCCTCGCCAGAGGTGCGTCGTTTTAGGGCACCGGAGGCTGACAGCTGCGGGAGAATACAGAAAGCACCTGCTTACCCATGACGCAGAAGAGGCTTGACGAATGGACTTTCATCAGTTCCCGGTGTTCTTTTTGAAGTCTCTTAGAGCTAACTGTAGCTGACCTAATGCAGCGCGAGCAATGTTGTAGCCGGCCCATGAGAGTGCTAAAAGGATTGGAAGTATTACAGCAACGATTCGATAATCCATACACGCAGTAATAGCTTGTGGAGGCCTTATTAAGGATATAAATCTTACAGCGAACGCCAGGATGTCTATTGGTCATAAGAGCAAATAGGTTGTAAGATTAATTCCCTCTCGCCTATCATTTGTTATATTCATATTTTACTGAAATCAGCCTCTCTGCTTGCTTAGTATCGTAAAATTTGATTTTTAAAAGAAATATCTTGCGATAAAGTTGCAATAAGCCTATAGGCAGCAAGATGATTGAGCCTAATTGGGATTACTTTATTCATGCACCCTTGGATGAGGGCGTAATTCGCTTCGAAACTAAAACAGAACGAGCACTTCATGCCAAGGTTGTAGCAAGTGAGGCCAACTGGGTGGAATATCAAACTAGTGAACGTCTTGAGAAATGGTGGCGAGCGAAAAATGACTTAGAGGCTTTTCTGGAAGGACAGGCAATTAGGCGAAAAAGAGAAACTCCATGAAATGAATCACAGATCAAGATCTGAATTAATGAACAATGTCGTGATGGCACCTATCATGATGCCTGAATAGATTATATAGCACCAAAAGTTTAGCCAAAACAATAGCTGTTCAAGCACTTGCTTATCAAATCCTTGATGTAGTTGCCATTCTCTTCCATTCTTTCTTGCGGCAATGGCTTAAATGGAACAACTTCTGGCTTGGATTGACGCTAGTGATTGGATGATTTGTGTTACTCGTGAAGTTAAGTTCGCAACACGTATGCGCAACACTAAGGCATAGAGTATAGAAAATAAAATTCTATGTATCAAGATTACACCGCTATCGCACTTCTTTTGTTGACTGCAGTACCTCTGGTAGCTGTTGCCACAACGGTTTTTTTCTATGTGCGTAGTAATGATCGGAAGACTCCACTCAAGAGAGAAGATTTTTACCGATAATTAAATCGATTTGTTTGCCTGCATCGCGTCATTATATCAATCGTGCTCAAGACCCTTGTGCTATATCTTCTGCATGCGGATTACTCAATGTGATCAAAACCAATTTGCTCAGTTGTTTGCAAGAACTTTGATTCCCTTCCAGGGGAGCTTACAAGTTGGTTGATGGAGTTACTGTTTATGCGGTACAGAGCCGAAAAATTATCTTGAAATCGACTGCGCTGCAACCAGTCTCATTTTCGGATGGACTGCATGTCATGCGGCTGGCACCGGTTCGATTAGTAATTACGCACGATAAACAGCGCGGGAATCCTCAATTTCAGTAATTGCACAGGGTTTAGACCAAGTGACCTATTGGTGTGGGCAATCGATCTGTCCAAACGACAGGCTTTGACATCGCTGATGTCACCCCGAACCAACTGCGCTGCAACTGATCCGGGGAAATCTGACAAAAGGACAAGGATTCAGCACCGCTCACAACAGTGGGTGTTGCAAGCGGTGAGAGCATTGTCAAAACCGTCGTTTCTTTGAAACTGACTGCACTGCAGTCGATTCCAGCTGACAGACGGGTTGTTTTTTGCTGTTAGTGCTGTCACCAGGCATTCGCCGCAGTGACCGGTAGGTCAGCGAGCTGGTGTCCTCAACAACTTCGCCATAACCCTGATCGCAGAGCATCTCCACGCAGGCAGCAAAGTCCTTGGATTTGTAGGTGCGCCCACCCTTCCACGTCGCTTTGGCGTGGGAGAGCTTGTAGGTCACCTCACCATGCTCTTGGCTAACCGAGTTGATGTGCTGCATGTACCGCAGCGCCCTGTCAGCAGGCTGGTTGTGGAACAGCTCTGTCTCTTGGAGACATTGATCAACGATCGCCGCTGCCGTCTGCATCAGTTCAACGCTGATCTCTTGGTCTTGACCAACCCACAGGATGTGCAGGTTGCCAGCAAGCCGAAGCGCATGGGCACCAGCTTTGCCCCACATTGCTGAAATCACCTTTGGCGTTGAGGGATCAATCGCCTTGAGATTCCGGGGCGCAAACCAGCGGTTGTAATAACGCCGGGCGTCAGCCGAGAGCTTGTAGACGCGTGGTGGTGCTTTATGGAAGCGGTCGGCGTATTTAGCCAGCACCTGGCGGGCTTTATGCAGCTCAGCTTCCTCTTCTGGGGTTTCATCCTCATCACGCAGCTTGAGCCCAACCAGCGGCACCTTCACGCAGAGCAATCGTGCAAATTTGCCGGTGGCATCTTTGCCATTGATCAGCTCAGTCAAAGCATCCGGCTGGATGTTGCCGAACACCGAAACCATGCTGGCGTCGTAATGGCGGGCACCAGCAACAACGCCGTAACTGGTGTTGCCGCCACCATCGAACAACTCCAGAAACTGCCCTTCAGCAGTGCCGCGCCCACGCTTGGTGTCAGCGTCCATTGCCCTTAGCAAGGCGCTGAACTCTTCACGCTTGATCAGTGCCCCAAGGCGTTTTCCCTCGAAGTGAGGGAGCCAAACATCAAGGGCTTCAGGCGTGTACTGCTTGATGTGCGGGTACAGCGGGAGCGGCTTAGGTGGCCTGTCTTCCTTTTTCTTGATGGCCTTGCAGTCGTGTTCCCACTGCAGAACCATGCGCTCATGATGCTCTTTGGCATCAAGGCGGATGTGGGCTGATGGCGCATCAATCAGCTTGGTGGTGTGACCTGTCTTGGACAAACCAGTTGGGCCTACTGAGGCAATAAACAGGTTCATCGGCACGCTGTACCGGGCGCTGCATTTGACGCGGTTGCCGAGCTTCAGCAGTCCGGCACAACCAACCAGAAAGATCAGCGTTGCCGTCAGGGCGTCAGCTGGATCTTCCTGATTGATCAGCTCAACAGCAGCCGCCACCATCAGGGTGACCCGCTACCGATCGGGAGCCAGCTTGCGCTGCAGGCTTAGAACGGCCTGGGCCACAACGGCCACAGCCGCCACCATCAAGCCATGCACCCAGCCCCCATCGATCCAAAGGGGATGGGCTGAAAGCAGCGATGCCGCCAGCACCATCAACACAGCAGAGGGCAACGTGAACCCTGCCCAGGCCGCCAGTCCACCAAGCCACCCGGCCCGGATCAGCCCCAGACCCATGCCTACCTGGGGACTCGAGGGTCCAGGCAACAACTGGCAGAGCCCAACGAGATCGGCATAGGCATCAGCGGTGATCCAACGCTCCCGCTGCACAAAACGCTCATGGAAATAACCGAGGTGCGCCACGGGGCCACCAAAGGAGGTCAGCCCCAACACGAAGAACTGGACAAATACCTGCAACGTCCGGGAGATCACTTGCTTGGGTGTATTTCGTCCTGTTGTTTCATAAGTTTTCCGAGGCGGGCGAGGAGGTCGGTGGTGTCTTCTAGAAGAGCGATTTCGGAGTCGTAGCTGGGATCGTGGGGGAGGGTCTCTGGCTTTTGTTGTTGCACCTCCTCCAACAGAGCAATAAAGTTGATGAACGCGGGACGCAAATCATGTAGTGCCTCGCCGATATCTGTGATGTTCATCCAGTAACGGCTGCGGCGAATGCTCACTAATCGGACCGCCAGAGAGTCCTGAAGTGCCTCGTCACTAAAGTCTGGTGGCATTGATTGTTCAGGGCAATGAGACCCTGTTGACAGCCGAAAAAATGATGCCATCACTTGGTTAATGGCATGTAAAAGAATAGATAAGAGAGTGGGTAGTGTGATCTAAGTCAAGCGATTAACGAGAATGACTATTTGTATTCACCGAAGTAGATCAGCTTCGCTTTGATGTAAGGATAGATAAAGAGCACAATCGAGCAGGTCAATGGTTCTCTGGCACAAGCGCTTCATGAAGCGGTTTAGGAAGAAGCTTGGCTTGAGCAAGTATCAGTACCTTTGGCTGACTTTTGGTAAAGGTTTACTAATAGGATACATCCTCGCTTTTCTGTTGCACCGCTAGGGACTGATCAGGGGGGTATCGGCAACATGTGATTTTTCTGCAAGTGCAGCGCCAACAAACCTAGTCCCCAAACTATGCCTGCAGCAAAAAGCTAGGACCAAAAGGGAGATCTCAAGAGAAGGTCTTGCAAAGTGCCTGCGCTTTTCGATCTGAATTTCTACGGCTTAAAGGTCAAGACTGGATTTCAGACTGATTAAGAGAACCGACTGGCCGGAGCTGCTGCCATGGTCAATCCAAACGCTGATGGCCGCGGCTGGGCAGGCGATGTAGCAGAAGAACCCAGGCGCCGTGGTGTCCTGCATCCGCCAGCTCGACCACATGACCGGCACCGGATACAACTCCCACCGCGGCCTCGGCGTACGCCGTTGAAATGCATTGGCGCATCAATCACAAATGAATGAAGAAGAGGTTTCACATCCCACACAGGAAGGTGAGCCGAGACAAACCTTCGACCCCAGCACAAAACAGCACTGCCCGCGACGCGGGTTGCTGCCAGCTCACCCACAACCGTTTCCAAGGCACCCTAGGAGTTCAAATCGAACAAGCTGATAGTCACTGCAACCGCCGACCCAAAAAATTGGAGGAGCCGTTCATGGCCCATGGTGCAGCAATTGCCTTCGGTTGACTTGCTGAGCGCATCCAAAACACCGTAATCCAGAAAATCAGATAGGTCTGGAGGATCAGCGAGGAGATCGCCCAAGCGTTCCAGGAAGAAGAGTTGAAGCAGGCAGGTGAGATGCTCTGCAAGCGGATTGATTACAGCATCAACGAGACATCTTGTATTACTGCTTACAAAAATAGGCAATTTCTACTGTAAATTGCGGCAACAATTGCAATATTAGTCAGTGTTTTGTATCTTGGAAATACTTGCTTAAGCAAAAATGATAGGACTTATCTTCTTTAGGTCAGAGGAGGATGATACAATTAATGAGCACAACCAATTCTCATTGTACTATAACATGATTTTAGATAATAAAGCGTTTGCCAAACTGAGGGAACTGCTCATAGAAGGAGGGCATTTTGAAGCAGTTTGCAATTTACAAATTTCCAGGAATAATGCATTAAAATTGTTAAAATCAAAAGTAGCAGCCGACAAGGACAAAGAGGCGGACTTTAACTCCTATACTTTTCATTGAAATGAATCATAGCTTACTATATATCAAGCAAGAAGCTGTTGATAAAACTTCTCTAAATTTTGAGATTTTGTTTTTAAGCGTAGAAAGGATGCTATGCCTTGTATCTAACTTGTACAAGCAAGAAAAAGATATCCTGATGAATGTGTACATTCTTCCTGCCGAGGAAAGCCTGATTTCAATTTCTGGCAAGGAAATAAATAATTATATAAAGCTGCTAGAAAAATCATTTAAAAAAGTTTCTAAAAAGAAGCAATCGATAAAGCTAGAAGTTGTAAGCAAAATAGACCTGGATCAATACAAAGATATTTATTTCCCGAGTCATCCTCCCAATGGAATTAGTGAAGATGAGCTTTCTGAGCATCACAACTCAGAACTCAAAAAATACTTAGAAGATGTAAGCGTACTTGCCGATAAAAAACAAAGTGGAAGTAGAATACTAAGAATATTTAAAGTTCTCCCTAACACAATTTCATTGAATTTGATTAAAGCTCATAGAGATGATTGTTATTTTCTTAAATTCTTAGAAACATTCTCTTACATGAAATGTGTTATTAATTTACCGTCATCTGGAGAGTCTCTAAGTGAAAATCAAATAGAAGATTTACTTCCGAATTCCAAGTTGACTTTAAATCACGCTGTAGTTGGTCTAGAAACATTAACACCAATGGCAAAAAAAGGCATTGCCAGTTGGCCAATAATAAAGGCAGTAACTAATAGCTTTTATATGCCAACGAACTGTTACTATTCAGCAATAGGTAGATTAACAGTCAACGACTACGGCCCAAATCAAACCAAGTATGGTTTCCGCACGGCAATACCAAGAAGAGATGAATATAAATTAGATCACGAAAAGAGAATTCTATTATTGGGTGGTTCATTTGTTTATGGCCATGGATTACCACCTCATAGGACTATTGGAAGTTATATGGAAAAAATACTAAATCACCAACATGCAGTTACTAAATATAGAGTTATTGATATTAGTGGGTGCCGAGAAACGCTTTTTGATCAAATCGTCAAATTAAATCAATTCTACTCATTGATTAAGCCTGATATAATTATACCAATAGCAGGCCTAAATGATATTCATCATATTATTAATTCACCTTACGAGTACGATGCTTACAGCGCCATGGAAGAAGCTTATCCAATTAAAGAGCATGAAAATATAAAACCATTTATCAATCATTTGAGCCATGATATTTACGAAAATATCCGATCGAAATTCAGTTCCATTAGTGGATTTGCAGAAAGTGAAGGCATGAAGTCTCTTATGTATTTACAACCATATCCATCTTTTCTTAGCCTGAAAACTCCACTCACTGCTTTTTATTTACCAAAAATCAAAAAAATGCAGGAAATATATGACTCAATTTTACTAAAATTTAGTCAAGACAGTGGCCCAATCAAGATTGGTTTGCAGGATTTTGCTTACGATCTAATAAAGGAGTATTATTATCCAACAGTATTTTTTGACAATTGCCATGTTACAAGCCTTGGCGCTAAACTTGTAGCAGAAAAAATTTGTGAGGACATAAAAATGTTATGACAAAACAAATGTATACTTTGGGGCTTTCTTACGGCTATCATGATTCAGCCGCCTGTTTTTTGGGCGTTGATGGGCAGATTGCATTTGCAGCTCAAGAAGAACGTTTTACTCGAAAAAAGAACGATTTTGCTTTCCCTGTAAATGCAATTCATGCAGGACTTAAGTATCTAGAAATTAGCACTGATCAAATTGCGAAGGTTGGATTTTATGAGCAGAATATAAAAAAAATAGCGAGAATTTGTTTGCTAAATCCAGATAATTGCCATGAATTGATTTCAAAGAGGCTCTCGTCCGATCCATGCTTTCTTAATCCCGAACAAGAAATATCAAATATCTTTGAAAATATACAATATGCTAATTGCTATCCTCATCACTTAAGTCATGCAGCCAGCTCTATCTTTCTGGATGACAGTGATCATGGCCTTGCCATTGTAATTGATGGTGTCGGTGAGTTTGATTCTACATCGATATGGACTTACGAAAATGGATTAATAAATAGAGTTGGAGGCACCCAAATTCCAGATTCAATTGGACTTTTGTATGCAGCAATAACATCATTCCTAGATTTTAGAGTGAATGATGGCGAATATAAAGTGATGGGCTTGTCGGCTTACGGGAAACCAGAATATGCCGAGAAAATCTGGAATTTAATTACGATTAAGGACGACATTGAATATCCTTTCGTAATCGATCAGCTCCATTTAGATCTGACAGGAAACTCATGTTTGTTATATCGTGACTCATTGCAAGATTATTTGGGTATAAATGAGCTAAGGCTAAATAATAAAAAGACTTACGATGATCTGACAAGTGGTGAATTTGAAAAATATGCAAATCTTGCTGCTTCCATTCAAATTGTAGCCGAAAAAATGGTTCGTCACGTATTTAGCCTTTCAATCAAAGCTTATCCAAGTAAAAAAGCGCTCTATTATAGTGGAGGTGTGGCATTGAATTGTGCGATAAATAAGTCATTAATGCGAGATTTTGGTGAGATTAATATTCAACCTTCCTGTGGTGATGCTGGTGGTGCAGTAGGTGCCGCATTCTTGGCCCATTACGAGTTTAATGCAAGCAATACTAGTTGCTCTTCATTTCATAGTAGCGAATTCAATAATCATAAGATTGTGAAACCTGCTCAGAAACAAATTGCCTACCTCGGCGCTAGTGTCACCCAAGAAAGTGCAAATAAAGCAATAGAGAGCAAGTGCTTAAAGAACTATAAGTGTTATAAGACTACTGAACAGATGGTTTCCGATGCTGCAAAAGTCATATGCAGTGGGAATATAATTGGATGGGTTCAGGGAAGAATGGAATGGGGCCCTAGATCCTTAGGTGCAAGGAGCATCCTGGCCTCTCCAGTTGGTTCTGAAACTCAAGCAAAAATCAACCAGGCAATAAAATTTAGAGAATTGTTCAGGCCATTCGCACCAGTGATGCTCAAAAGTTTTTATAAAGACTTTGTGCATAGCAATGAAATTCAAGAACCGGCTGTGGCTCATGCATATATGCTATCTGTAGTTGAATCATCGCAGAAAGCTCAAAAACATTTTCCAGCATGCATTCATGTTAACAAAACAGCAAGGATACAAATTGTTGACGACAATAGTGACCTGGAAATTGCTTTGCTTTTGAAAGGCATTAAGTTGCTTGGGCATGATCCTATTTTGTTGAATACTTCATTCAACCTCAAGGGTGAACCTATTGTTTCGAGTGCAGAAGAGGCGTTTGGTACTTTTTGGTATAGTGGACTTGATTATTTGTATCTAAGTAATTATCGGATCGGCAGGGATAGTTTTTAGGAAATGGTCGAGCCAATTTGGGTGCCTAGTGGGTGTCGTCTTCGTCCGAGTCGACACCGTGAGCATCGATTTGGGTAGTGTTCAGCCCCGGGAGTGGAGGGTTTGAAGGGTTTTTCCGCTTCGGGTTTTCCCCCTTCTTTGAACTCACTCCATTTCTCTCCGCGTGAAGCGGTGGAGAAAAACTATTCACACTGTTCACCCCTGATTGAGACCCTGCTGCTGGCGCTGGATCTGGGGGTGGAGGGTTTTGAGTTGAACCGTTCACGGGTGAAGGGTCCAACCGTTCATCGGAGCCCGTCAGGCCGAAGAACAGCGCCAAGTCGAACTCGCTCATCGGGCTGATTTCATATCGATACCCGGTGTTGGTGAGGCATTTTGCCAACGGCAAGCGGGAACCCTTCACGCCTTTGGGAGCCGTCAGCTTCCGCAGCTTTCGACCGAAGTTCGTTTGGTTCAGAACTCCGCTGCGGCGTTCATCGGCGCACCATTCCTCGTATCGCCGAAATAGCTTCTTGGCGGCGATATCATTGATGCCGTCGGGGTAAACCTCGATGAGGAACTTCAGCCATGGGTTCGCATCCAGCTGCGCCTCGATGGACGCCTCGCTGATGCTGGCGATGCGACCGGCAGAGTCGAACGCCTCCCTGATCTGATCGAGCGATAACGACCAAGCCCACTGCAGGATCCCTGGCAGCTCAGCGCGGAGCTTTGCCTTGAGGCTTGGATCCTTTCGCTGGACCGACTGCGCGATCGAGAGACTAATGATGCGCCGCTGCATCCCCTCGACGCCTCCCACATCGGAGACCCCGGGCAGATCGTTGAAGAATCGCCAGAACACCACGCCGAGCCTGGCGTCAGCCCTGTTTTGGAACTTGCGCCAGACCTGCACCGGCTCGTTGGAAACGATGCTGTTGAACTGGCCTGGATCTTTAACGACACCGCTGGAGTCGTAGTCGATTGCGGCCTTCTTCCCTTGCAGCGCCAGCATTGAATCGGGGTCGCCGATCATCTTTGGCCGCAGGGTCGTGGCACCATGCCCGCCGCCGCAGAGTGCGCGGATCACGTCACCGATCACTCCCTTCCCGCAGCCTTTCGGCCCTTCAAGGTCGAACGCTTTCTCGAAGGGGAACGGCGCATCCGGCTTCTTCGGTTTGATTGTCCAGCCGAAAGCCGCTCGGAATACTTTCGCGGTGTCGGCGTCGAAGGTTTGCTGGATGAACTCCAGCCAGCGTGGGCACTTCGCTGAGGGATCCCAGCGATATGGGAACGAGAAGGTCAGGCGGTCGCTTGGATCGTGGCCTGGGCGAAGGATGTTGGTGTTTAGGTCGAGCGTCCCGTTGCTGAACGCCGCCAGGTTGGTGCCGTCCCAATCGTTGTGCTGGAGGTAGGTCTCAACCTCGGACAGGATCTCCGCCATTCGGCGCCCGCGACGGTGAAAGTCGTGTTCATCCATCAGCTGGTGGAGTAGGCCGAGCAGTGGTTGTTTCCCCTGCACCACCTCCCAGTGCTTGCCGTTGAACGTGAGGGTCCCGCGCGTGGGATGGATGGCGTACCGCTCCTTCAACACGGCGACGAAAGCCTGAGCGATGTGGTGCGTGTTGTCGGCTTCGGGGTTCCAAAAGATGGGCGTGTCGCCCTTCCAATGGACGGCTGCCCTGGCCACCTTCAGCTGTCGCCTGAACGCATCGGCACCGTGCCGAACAATGAAATCGTCAGCGCCGTTTTTCTCCCCGTTCAGCTCTGACGGGAGAAACACCACGTCGGGAATGTGCCCGCCGAGCCCTGGATCGTCAGGATAGAAATCGCCAACGATGTGCTCGGTCAGGTCTCGCAAGGCGTCAAGGACCTGGGGCTTGATCACGACATCGCTGTCGAAAACGATGCGGACGGGCCGCCTCCAGTTGATCTCCCCCAGCTCTGGGATGGGGGCTGACGTGCCGCTGCGTTTATCCCTCCAGCCGTAAACACCGGTGAGCCCAATGCAGGGAAAACCATGCGCGGTAAGGCTGTCGGCCTTCTTTTCCCCTTCGGTGATGAGAAGAGGCTTGGTCCCTCCCAGGTATCCCTCGGGGAGCAGCGGTGAAAGGTACGGGCGATTACCCGCGCCGGAGGGCGTCAGGTATTTCGGATCTGACCCTGGCTTTAGTTTCCGGCGGACGAATGGAACCCCATCGCCGTAGGTGTATGGCTGGCCCTGGGGGTCGAGATAGGGGATCTCCCACCCACCATCGGCATTGCAGCGATAGTTCAGCCGCGCAGCGGTGGAGCGGTCGATGCCGCTGGCCGCCAATTCCTCGAACGGAATCATGGCCACCTCCGCTCTGGGCCACGGATTGGGCCACACCAACCCCTCAAGGCCATATAAACGTCAGTCTCTGAAGGGTGTTTGGGTTGTTTGCGCGACTGCCCCAATGGCAGTGGGTCACCTAAATTGGGCTCATCCTTGGCAGGGAGTGAGCGCCACGCAGATTGTGTGGGGCTCATTTTTATGCCCCCACCTGTTCGCGGATGACCTCAGCGGCTTTGCGCTGGATCATTCCCCTCCAGGCCAACTTGGCGCGCACACCATTCACCTCCCAGGTGATGGCGCTGTTGCTGCTGAAGCCCACTTGGTAGTGAATGCCCTCCTCGAGGACGTCACCACGTAGGAGTTTCAGGGTTCGCTCTGAAACACCGCAGGCGATCGCAGCCTGTGGCGTTCGAAGCCAATGTTCTTCGGGCATGGGAAGGCACACGTCTGGTGTTGTGTGTCAGCCCCCATCTCTTTTCAACGGAGCTAACGCAGACCTTCCCGGGTCCTTTGTTCTTTCGGCAGTACCGCCAGACCATTGATGTATTGGGCCTGGGCAACATGCTTTCTCGCGAAAGCAACGGCCATCCTTGGTAAGGGGGACGAGGTCAGGGACCAGTTGCACCGTCACGCCCCTCAAAGAGTGGGCTCTTTCGCGGTGGTCGGCGAAGAGGCGTTCCGCGGCAGCAAATCACCGGAGCGATTCACAACGGGACGATGACACATGTCATACCACGGCGCAACATTTTCACCAAGCGATAACCACCCGCCATCCTAGCAGTTTCAGGCAGATTGTAGGGCTTCGTTATACTTCTTGCCAGCTTCTTCCAGCTCCTTTCTGTTTACCCAACTCGAATAATATTTGAGATGAGTTTCGACGCTGTGGCCCATGAAAGCCGCTGCCTGACTGTAGTGAAGCGGACGACTTGAATATTTATGGGCGCGCCATGCCCATCCGTGCCGCAATCCATACGGTCGCAATCCTGGATTCCTCTTAACTAATTCCTGCCAGGGTTTGTATCTCTGAAGAATTTGAGCGTAAGCAGCGCCCACCTCCCGGTAGCTGTTGCGCTCGGCCACCTTATCGATCTGATTTTTTACGGGACGGGGAAGGCCGATTCGTCCAGAACGGAATAGTTGAGCAACCCTGCGGGCTTCGCCGGGCTGACCCTTCAGGTCGAGGCCCAGGGCGAGGCGCTCCTCCTTCTCTGCCCCGCTCTGCAAGGCGCGAACGTCCCTCTTCAGCTCTCCGCCGACGCAAACGTCTCCGTTTTCATCGACATCGAGGAGGCAGATCTCACCTTCCCTCAACCCGAAGAATCCGAGCAGCGCGGTCATCAACCAAAGCTGCTCCTTGCCATCCTCGAGCATCCTCTGGAGCAGCCACTCGAAATCGTCAGGCATCAGAGGGATGGTCCGCTTCTCTTTCTTCTGCCCGGTGGTGGGAGGGCTGCCCACCAGCTCCTGACGCTTGGCCGTTGACAAGGGCATCCACCGCGCCGGGAATCCCAGGTCGTCGCAGCAATAAAGGAGAAGGGCGGAAACATCTTGCAGTTGGCGCTTACGGCCTTGGCCGCCGGGTGGGCAATCCGCAAAATGCAGCGCGGCGTAACGGCGCATCAAACCTGGACCGTCGGTGACCCTGGGCTTGCTGGCCATCACCTCCCGAACACGCCGCAGCCGGGTCCGCAGATCACTGAGGGTGCTGCTGCGCCGATTGGATCGGGACTCGAAGAATCGATCGCAGGCCGCGCCCCAATCCACCTGCTTGATGGCCTTGGTGGTGCCGGTGCTGTGGACGGTCAGCTCAGCGCGCGCGGCGACTGCTCTGTCCCAGTCCATACCTCCATCGAGATATTCCCGGAGCTGGGCCACCGCCTCGAGCATCAGCCGGGCGTTCTTGCTGGCCCAGATGCTGTCGAGCTTGGTGCTGCGCCTGGAGCGGTCTTCCAGAATCTGAACGAGCTGGGCCCGGCCACGGCTTTCCCTGAGGCTCCAGCCCGTGCCGTGCTCACTCTTCAGCGTGCGGCGCAGAGCCTGCTCCCAGACGGCGACTGGCTTTTTCTTCTGCTCCGCCACTGTGGCCCAAACGCTCGGGTGTGGCCCAAATGGTCACGACACGCCATGACACGCTTGGACAGTGTGTGGCCCAAATCTGGCAGACCTCAGCTGTAAAGCTGTTTCTGGGCAGTGATTTCAGTCCCTTATGGAAACCAGCCGAACGTATGACCAACTGCCTTCTAAGCAGTCGGTCGATGGTTCGAATCCATCAGGGGGCGTCAGCAAAAGCAACGGTTCTTGGCGAAAGCTGGGAGCCGTTTTTATTTTGCGTGCTCAAACTGGTGCTCAAAATACGGAGCTAAGCAGCGACAGCAGGACCGGTTTCAACCTGGTGCACGGGCTTCCAATTACGGCAGCCGTGAGTGAGGTGTTGTCCCTGTTCAAGCAACGCCTCCATCAGCGCAAACAGTCGCAAAACCTCGAGAGGCAGGTACCAGCCATAAATTGAACAAATATGGAAATACGCAAACGAAAAGCGCACAAATCCGAGAGAATTACTACAAATACAAGAGCAGCAAATCAGCTTTGAAAAAATCCTACAATCACGCAAGCAGAACTTTATATGCCAGACGCGTTGGTGCATGTATTTGCTCAGCCACAGTTCTTGCACTTACATCTGTCGCAAGCAACCTGATATTCGCCGAAAAAATACTTGCTCGTTCAGCCACACAGGAAGATAGAGCAGAAGAGAAAATTGAAAAAGATAGCAACAAGCCTCCAACAACCAGCATTTCATATCCAATGCTGATCAATAAATCAGCACTACTAGATCTTGCGACGGGTGCAACATACCCTGCTGTAATCTCATCAGAGGACAGCCTGACTCCTTTCAAGGTCGAATACATTCAGTCAAAGGAACAAGAAAGTAAAAGCAAAATCATTGATAGCAGCAACATTCTTAGCTGGAGCGTTGGAAATTACACTGAACAGAAGTTCTCATTTGCGAATGCAGCTTCAGGAACACTCGGATTTGCCGCTGGAGCATTAATCATTCCGAGCCCGGCAACACCATTGCTATTGCTCATGTCTCCGCTAATGGGCGGAATAAGTGGCGCTACATCGGTCGACCCTAAGTGGAGGATTGCCCTTCAACTCATAAACGAAGAGGGGAGAGAGGAGACCATTCTTATTCAGTTTTTCACCGAAGAAGATGTTTCATTATTTGGAAATTACATAGAAGACAAAACATCCTTAAACGCAGGAGTCAAAAGATCACTTAGCGAGATATCAGAACTCCAGAAGGATCGGCTTTTTGCATTAATCAATAAGCGAAACAAGCTGGCGGCGAAGCTGTCGAAAGTAAACAGAAGAAAACCATGGTGCAGCGTCCTGGATTTATCAGGGACAACCGGCGACCCAAATGAGTATAACTCGGTGAACGACAAGGTAAAACAACTCTCTCAGAGATTATCAATAGATGTATCTCAACACAAACTAGACGTTTCCAATAGTGAGCTATGGGAACGGCACCTGGCAGCAAATCCGAACATCAAAATTTGGGCTGAGGCAAATCCCCAGGCAGCTGCCAAATTGAAGGAATGCCCCAGCCTTTAATGAAAAGGCTCATGCCTGAATAACAGGCTGCCGCTGATCTACGTGATCGGCAGCAGCGGGAACTAGACATTGACGGTAGTAGAGGATGACTAATCCATCAGCCAATCAAAGTCGTCCTCCCAGACTTGGTGCCTACCGCTATTTCGCCTGCGCTTCTTGGGTTTGGCTGGTTCAAAGAGCAAAGGAGGTGGCGGCAGCAAGAACGGCAGGACCGGAATCTCCTGGTTTCTCACCTGATACGGAATCACCTGCAGGCGAATTGGCTCCGCCCCCTCTGCAGGCAGTGCTGTCAACACCAATAACGCCAGCAATGCCCTTCGCACGCCCCACCTGAAAGATGGCCAACATTCTCGACGACGTTTGCGATGACGGCCCTGTGTTGTCACCACGGCTGTCCCGGCCCAAGGGCATCACCAAGCGTCAAGTGGAACGGTGCATCTCTGAGCTTTCAGAGCATTGGAGTGAGCAGGAACTCAACGATGTAATCGACATGTTCCAGACCCATGGCTTACTTTAAAAAGATCTGTGCTGATAAATGACAGATTCCAGCAAAGCCAAGACTCGCCAAGAAGCGAGAGACAAAGGCTTATCAACATACTTTACAGGCAAAACATGCAAAAACGGACATATCGCTGAACGCAACACATCTACTGGAGCGTGCAGGCAATGCGTCTGGGAAAGCAACCATAGGTCTGAAGAAGAAAAGCAGAGAATAAAGGAACTAAAATCAATCGAAGAAGAAAATGCCAAGAGCGAATACGGCGAACAACTAATTTCCAGAGCAGAAGCCAGATCCAAAGGCTTGACCCATTATTTCACCGGCAAGGCATGCAAAAATGGACACATCAGCAAAAGACTGACCAAATGCGGAAGATGCCTGGAGTGCTGCAATATGTGGGTGAGGAGAGATTATTCAACCAACCCAGATAAATTTCGACAACAGGCAAAGGACAGGTACGCATTAGACCCAGAAAAGCACGCCCAAAAAGCCGCTGACTGGCGAGCAGAAAACCCAGACAGGGTCAAGGCAATTCAAAAAGGATACAGAGAAAGAAATCCTGAGGTGGTATCAAAAAGAAAAAAAGAATGGAGAAAAAACAATCCCGACTATGCAGCAGAGCACAGAGAGAAAAACAGAGGTGAATACATGAACTACAGCGCCACCAGGCGAATAAGGAGAAACTCCGCTGTCGCGACTTCTATTGAAACAATGATGATCAAAATAAAGTATGAGCAATGTGCAGCACTTAACGATGAAGCTGGATACATTAAGTACCATGTCGACCATATTTGGCCCCTCTCAAGAGGGGGACCACACTTGCCATGGAATCTCCAAATCATTACCGCAGAATCAAATAGCCGCAAAGGCTCAAAGTTAGTTACTTAGATATGTGATTTTTAATGGCAATCACCACCAAACAGCAACGGCAGCAACGCCGCAGCGAGGCTCTTCAGCTGATTGCTGATGGTGTGCCGCCAACTGATGCAGCGACGCAGCTGTCATCCAAGTGGGGGTGCAGCAGGCGAACAAGCCTGCGTGACATAGAACTCGCCCAAAGTGAGCTTGCAACCGCCTTGGACTCATCAGAGTTGAGGCACATGGTCGGCTGGCTTGCGACTCAATATCAACGCCTAGCCGCCCGTGCAGAACGCGATGGCCAATACAGCGCAGCCTGCGGATGCTTGAACGCTTTGCGGGCAATGCTGATTCAGCCGCAGCTGGACAGGCAATTTGAAGCGCACTTCCGTGGCCGTTTTACGTACCAGGGGCACCGCAGGTATTAACTGAGCACCAGACTGAGCACAAACCGCAGCAGACCACAGCAAGAACACTTTGACCAACTGCGATTCGGAGCAATTAAGCCACTGCTAATGCAGCAATCGGCCAGGAAAGATCACCCATTTGCTAATCCACATCCATCGATAGGCACAAAAGGCCACGGTGCTCCATGCTGAGGAGTAGTGGTTTGGACTAAGCCAACAATGCGCAGACTATTTTTTCTCTTTTCCTTAGCAGCACTTCCGCTTCCAGCCATGGGCAACGACTTCTTCGCAATGCCAAAGAGCCTGAAGCAAAGCAATGGCGAGGTGATCTTGTACGAAAATATGAGCAGTTGCCAAAAAGAATTAATGAAACAATGGGTTAGGACAGCTATTGTTTACGAAGAAGTAAAGAAACTAAGGGCAGAGAACTCCAACACAGGAGCGCCGAAAATAGACCAAGAAACAATAAATCAGATGATGCTTAATCAACAACTGTACGACCATCAACTTGACATGCTCATATTGAAAGGCCTCCAATGAAACTCTTTTCTTTAAAGATGGTGGCACCATTGGCATCAGCCCTAATGGTCATTTCAGCCACACCTGCATATAGCTTTATAGATAAAATTTGGAATCTAGCCACTAAAAAAGGGTGCGAACAATGGGAATACATTAAATCTCTAAGACCCAAAGTGCATGATCACGACTACTGTTACGAATGGCTGGGCGAATCAGACAAGGCTTTCAGAGTATGGAAGATCAAGGATGGATCTATCGGCGAATTTTTATCACATGATGTATGGGTACTGAGCGGCAGCCTTAGCGGATTTGGCAACTGGCAGGGCAAAGGCAACTTAAAGGCAATACTTAGAGACGAGAACAAAAATACGCGCTACATGATTGAATGTTATGGCAGAAAATTTACTGGAAAGAAATACGGGCATTGCATAATCTCAGGCCTTGATTAGGGAGAGTCTTGTCGATACTTTGCCTAGAAAATCAATTCAGCATTTAAGACACTAACCAACGTCATACATGACAACACCCCTCCGATGGGAAGAAATCACATCTGATCTATTGCAATAACAGGAGTTTCTGGTATTCCCGTCGATGTTCCTTGGGAACTACAGTTTTTCCCGTTAAAGGCAGCAGGAACAGTCTCGGGAACTGGCAAGACCTCTGGATGTGACTGCCTTCTTGCTTTATTACTTCCTTCTAAAGAGAGATCCCTATTAGAGGTCAGCCGCTGCAGTGTTGACGGTGCCAGCGCAACCCGACCACGCGCTGGTTTAATAATCTCCCTTTTGGCCACCATGGCGCCAACAGTGTTGTCCACGGTCTTCTGAGCGTATCCATGGGCCGTGTAGACCTCATCACCCAATGATTGACGACTAAGGCTATTTCTGCCGTTTTGATGCGCCTTGTAGAGCACATCAGTAATGGCTTCTAAGCAAGTGCCGACTACATCACACTCAGGTGAAAGTAGAAAACCACCATTCTCACGATCAAGGCTAAATGTCAGCTTCCGGTGAGGATCAACAGTTGCAGCACGATCTTTTTTGAACTCAGCAGTTACACCAGCCGAACGACCCTCAGGATCAACAGCGCGAGCCAAACTAATGACCATAGAAGGATCTTCAGCCCAGCTCTTTGCACCAGCGTGAGTTCCGTTTCCAGTTCCATCGTGCGACAGCAAACAAATGCTGTGTTTAAGCGGCTGGCAGATGCCCTCACGCATGTAGCGCAGCAACTCCCGCACAGCATCGTTGTCTGAATAACTCCAGCCCGCTGCAGAGCTGACTGACTTGGCTGAATCAATCACAGTCCAGGCGATGTTGTTCTGCTGAACAAACTCCCGGAGATGAACGACACCGTTGATATCGGCACACCAGCTTTGGTGACCTTGGTCTGCAGCTTGCCCCCAAACCCAGATCATTTGATCAGGGTGGTCTGGCTTTAACAGTGGATCGTCAGGATCAACGCCAAGATCATCCAACGACTTTTTCAGCGGGCCAACGCCGCTATCTGTGCAAATAACCAACGTCCTCAGCCTCTCACCAGGAGTCGTCCGATCTAGGAACGGCTCACCCTTTGCAGCAGCAAGCGCCAAGCCAAGCGCCAGCGATGTCTTACCTGTGCCGAATGGGCCGTAAACCAGGCTGACATCACTGCTGGGAATCCAGCCATCCTTCAGATAACCAAGCTGCTCAACCTTGCTGAGATCAACGCTGTCGCTGGTCTTCTTGGCAACGGCAACTTCAGTGGCGGTAAAGGCTTTGAACAACTCACGGGTGATCTGACCATCGCTGATTTTGTAATCAGCCTTGAGGTCAGAACGACATTGCATCTCAGCGTCTCTGTCCTGTTTGAGGATCGCGTTGAGCGTTGCCCTCACCATGTCGGTGAAGGTGGTTTCGACTGGCTCAAGGCCAATATCAATGCCCTCTTGCTGCTGCCTAAACAGCTCTTGGTAATTCACTTCCATGGCGGATTTATCCCAACGAGGTTGTTCAGCAGTTCGGGGGCAGCCAGTTCCGTTTTGCAGGCTTCCAACACCCCAGCCAGTTGCCAGCTGACATCCTTGGCAGCACGTTCCACCAACGGCATCAGCCGTTTCACCGCTGGCATTGCTGCAGCAAATTGCCGCAGTATCGGCAGCAGGTCTTGGCCGCGTTGATCTGCCCTTTGAATCAGATCGCGAAGGGCCTTCCGCTCTTGGAACGACAGTGGCGTTTCCAAATAATCGGGGACTTCAAGCGCAAGATCAGCCAGCACCAGATACCGCTTGATCTCTGCCACCACTTCTGATGGCTTGGTCTTTGCCGTTGGCGAAACAACCTGCTTTCGCCCATGGCGTTTGCCGGTATACGGCACCAGAACGATGCAGTTGCTGCCAAGGCCAACGTCGTCAGCGATGACTTTGAACCGCTGGCTGGCGACAGTAACGATGCCGTTGGCATCAGCTGGTGGCAGCGGAAAGCTCTTGCCTTTCCAGTGAATGATCTTGTCGCCAACAGTGCCGCACTTGTTTGGCCTGCCGCAGATGCAGCGATTGTTCCGCGTTGCGGGTTGAAACTTGCCCCGTTGAGCACCAGAACGAGCACCAGCCTTAACGGGTCCAGAGCTGAACCCTCTGCCTGGCTTGTGTTTTGACGATAAAACCGACTGCTGATTATGCAGTGGTGGACTTAAAATTGAGTCTTCCTTGGCAGGGAGTGACTCAGGCCCAAGATGGGTTTGAGTCATTTTTTTGCCCCCACAAGATCAGCAACGACCTCATCAACGCGGCGAATCAGTTGACCACGCTCGTGGAAGGCTTCACGAACAGCATCAACATTCCAGACGATGCTGGCTGTTCGACTGACGCCGAGAATGTAGTGCTTACGGGGTAGCAGAAAGCCACCCTCATAATCAATACGGCAACGCTTTAAGTAAGAACGGCTTACAGCTAAATGCCTTGCAGCATCTGCCGTTTTGAGCCAAAGCTCGGGCATGACATAGGCACACGAAGGGTGTGTGCAGCGCCCCCATGCCTCATCCGGAGCAACTGCGACCCGTTCCAGAGCCTTCGTGATTTGGGCAGTGCCCCTAACCGTCGCCTAGCCGGTTAGTGCTTTGTTCCTTCGCAGGATTCCGACCGTCACATGATGCTGTGATCGCTGGCAAGCCAGATATGTCGGGGCCGCACTCAGAGAGTGGTCCGCGGGCAAGGCTCAAGAGTTTGAGTTCCCCTACGGTGACGAATGTCACGAGCGCAGTATAAGCATGATCAAGCTGATGCAACCCCCTGATTGAACCGTTCAAAGACTTTTTCCGTTTGATCAGGATCAATAAACTCGCTGTAATACCGCAAATGAGTTTGATGCGTATGCCCCATCGCAGCGGCGACAGCACGGGTTGGCACAATCATTTCCGTTGATTGATGCACCCGCCAAGCAAAGCTGTGGCGAAGAGCGTTTGGGGTGATTCTGGGCTCAACCTTGACCAGATCTTTCCAGAATTGTGTTGCTTTCACCTGCTCACTAAAAGCATCACCAACATCACGGAAGAATCCTTTCTCCTCAACCTTGTCAATCTGCTTGCGCAACCGCTGGGGCAGTTTTACAAGACCAGAATGATACTGAGCCAGCATATACATGGCCTCATCCACTGGCCTACCATCGCATTTGGCATACATCGCTAAGCGTGGCTCTTTGGGCGGCGCTGAGCGTGTTTTGGCATTGGCCTTCGCCTGCATACCAACCTTCAACTGCAAGCCTTTTGCTGTCTCTGTTGGCATCAACAGAGCAAGCTCACACACACGCAGACCAAAATATCCAGTCAGGCCAACCGCAAGCCTCAACTGGTCTTTGCCGTTTTCCTTGAGCCAATCAAGGAAGTCTGAAAACTGCTGATCCGTCAGCGGAATGGTCTTGCGCCCAACCTTGCTGTCAACCGGGCGAGTACCAATCAGCTCGCTTTTCAGCGCAGTCGATAATTTAGGGCGGTAACGATTACTAGCACCACATTCTTCAACAGCAAAGCTCAAGAAACGGGTGACATCTTCAATGCCACGCTTCCGGCCTGAGCCGCCAGCTGATGTAACAACAATCAGCTTCCCGTTTTTATCCTTCTTGTAAAAGTGCTGCTCGGCGTAAGCACGAATGAACGCTTCGTAGTTGCGGGGCTTCGGCGCTGTTTTTAATGTGTTCAGCGCCTTGGCTACACGCTGCTCAATCAGCTTCAGCGAGTTTGACCTGAGGATTGGCCTAAGCGATGCCAAGAACCGCTCAGCAGCGTTGTCCCAGCCTTCAGCGTTAAAGGCACCCTCACCGTCTTCACGCTTGTCACCAGACCATCCTTGGCGCTCAGTGATGGCCTGCTTAAGGCTCTTGCTGGCGTCCTCAGAAAGGATTTTCCGGATATCTCTGACCCACTCACGAATGGTGAGCGCATCTTCCGCAGTCCATGTCAGGTGCGGAGGAAGGTAGTTCTGCTGCCTGGTGCCGTCGTCAAAGATTGTCGTCAGCTGGACCTGTGAACGTCCTGAAGGCAGCTTCACCAGAAAGCCAGCGCCGTTGTCGAGCTTGATGTCCGAACGCAGCTTCTTGACCCACGCAGGCTGCTTTGCACGTTTTTGAGCACCAGCGGGCATTTTGAGCACGAAATGGAGCGTGGCTACAGACCGACTGCCTAGAGGGCAACTGGCCTCGCCTGTGCTCAATATTGTGCTCAAAACGGGCACAAGTGTCTACAAACTGGCCTAAGCGGCTGTGCTCAACGCCTTGGGCAAGCCAGTTATTGCAACGGTTCTGACTGGGATCTCGGCGCCAAAAGCCGGTTTCTTTGAAATTTCACCGATTGCCTTCTAAGCAGTCGGTCGATGGTTCGAATCCATCATGGGGCGTGTACGACGAAGCCACTCCAACGGATACGTCTCGGAATGGTTCAAACGAGTTGTGGAGCCCCCCGGAGTGTTGAGGGGCATGGCTTCAATCAGACGATCAGCTGTAGGCCTTGGCAATCAGGGGGCCAGCTTGCTCATCTGACAGCACCGGGGTGACCTCCCAGTCGAGGCACTCGGCCCACTCCGCGGCGTGCTCGTAACAGGCATCGGCATTGTCTGCCTCCACGAGAATCCAGCCCTCAACGGAACCCGGTGCATGCCAACGCTTCCAGGACTTGCACTCGGGGAAAGGCGCACCCGTTGCCAGGAACTTCTTAGCAGCAATTTCGTGGTAGCCGGTCTTGAACGACCAGTGCATCAAAAAGGTCATGGAAGGTGTTGAAGCCAACGAACATTCCCACAGGCCAAACAGTTTGTCTGTGAGGGCAAACACGGCGGGATAGATCGCTGCAAGCCCTTCCCTCAATCGTCGTCAGCAATCGTCTTGCATCCAGCGTTATGCGCGGTTACATGGGAGCCATGCAGCCAGATGGCGGAATGCCGGAGCTTCTCAAGCGTCAGATTGACCGCCTGGAAACCGCCATTGACCTCTCGACGGACTGGCTTGAAATTCAATATCTGATGGTTGAGCTCGATCAGCTCAAGGCTTTGTATGAGGAGGAGGAATCAGAGGCTGCATAAGCGGGTTTTGACCTCAGCCTCAGAGCACAACCCATCGAGCTCAGCAACACGTCAGGCCAGCTTGTTCAGCGTTCTTGATCCAACCCTGCCAGCGTGGGAAATCACTAACGTTCCATGGCATGAATAACGAGCAGCAGGCGGAACTGGAACGCCTCGAGCGTGTGCTTGCGGTGGCCAAGCGGAACGGGAACGAGCTGTTCATTCAGAACATCGAACGGGAGATCAGCGCCGTTCAGCGGGGCGAACACTCCCCCCTCATCGAGGAATACCTCACAGCGGAAGAGCGGGCATCAAGGGGCGTCGACAACCAGCCCGAGGCTTGAAACCAACTGAAAGGCACGTCATCCCAACAATCGATCGTTCAGGCCCTCAAGGCAATGCGCCTTAATGCTGATGACTTTGTGCCCGGAAGGCACAAAACTATGGGCATCGAGATCGGAGGAGCCCATGACGGACGACACTCCACCCCAACAGACCGAAGAAGCAGACTGACTTTCTGGCCCCTGCTCCAACAGTCTCAACAATGACCTGGGTTGGTCCTTTGGTGGGCACGCAATGGTCCGCCACGCCAATCGACGCTCCACTTGCACCGTTTCAGGTGCCCTCGGAGAAAACGACCCAACACCTCGAGCCCATGGCCCCAGGGCGCCTCGAGCCAGACGCTTAGACCCTTTCTTTCCCTAGCTGAAGTGATGGGTTGAACGATGCACAAACGAGCGAGTTAGGCCGTCTTTCCACCGGGAAGGGCGGCCTTCCTTTTTGGCTGATCACCCATGAAACAGGAGCCACCCGATCTCATCTGGGGCTCACATTTAAACAGTTAAGGGAAGAGTCATTCCGGCAAGCATCAAGCGTCTGCATCCTCCACATCGGCCCCAGAACCAACACCTTCAGCAACAGGATCCTGACCAGGCCGCCAGCCACTCTCCCAGATTTCACGCGTCTTGAGATTCAACTCATCGCGCGAAAGTCCCCATAGCGTGAGACATTTCTGCAGATCATCACGAATATCTTCAGCGCCAGGAAAATCCGCATATCGCGAAAATAACGCGGCAATCGTTGTCAACTGCTGCGGGCCTGGTTCGCCTTCATGACCCAACACAGCATCAATCTGGTCGCGATCAATGGCGTAAAGCGGATGGGTTTGCTGCGTGTCGTCGGTCATCCACCGATCATGCCTGAACAGGGGGAGCAGAGCAGCAGATCAGTCGAGCTCCCAGCACTCAGACCCACGACTGGTGAGCAGGCAGACAACATGCTTTTCCTCGCTGATCAGGCGATACGTGTGCCCATCAGCATCACTACGGGCACGGGCATGCCAGAAGGCATTGTCTTTGGAAGCGTGTTCGGCACGATTGGACCAACCATCAACTGTTAGCTCTTGAACCGCAAACATGCGCCTGACTCGAACTGAACAAAGGCTCGAGGAGCACGCACGTTCTGAGCAGGATCAACAGAAACTCGTTGGGATCGCTTGATCAGCTGTTGTAATCAGCGCAAAGCCGAGATTTTGTCGACACTTGAACCAACTTCCTCAATAGAAAGACGCTCAGCTGAGGCGTCATTTTGAAGACGAAAGAGAAAGCCATTTACCCAAGCTGTCTCTTTATTGTTGACCTCATGGCCACGGTCAACGAACCCGGGCTGCTGCTGGAACAGATACAGGAGAATGGTCAAAACGTCCTGCGGCGAAAGATTTTCTGGGTCAATCGATGGCAGTTGATCCCTTACATCCAGATACGACATTGACCCGGTGGTCGCAACATCAAAGGCCACTGTCGACTTGCACGCACGATCAGTCCATCCAAACAAAAAGCCCCACCGAAGTGGGGCTTCATCTCTTGAGTGAAACAGGAGTCAGAGCCAATTGGCACGCATAGCCTCGTAGGTCACTCCTCGGTATTTCAACTGAGTTGGAGCAACCTTCTCCTTCGCCAGCTTGACGGGAGAGAGATGTGCAGAGGTGTAGTCGCCGGATTCAGATCCGCGAGCCACGGCCTTTTTGGAGCTGTTGCGGAGCTGCACGCGCAGCTCACGCTCCTTAAGAAGCTGAAGAGCATTCATGGTGTTCCTCGTAGAAAGCTCAGGCCCCGTTCCATGCCCTGAGTCGAACTGCGCTCCGCTGTGTAGCGAAGTGAACGTTTGTAGCGGTTGCTACAAAAAATATAGGGCACCCAGGCCGAGTTGCGCTGTTCATCCCGTTACAGCCAGAGGCAATTAAATCAAGTTCAACCGCAAAAGCTGCGCCAATGCGAGCGAATTGTGGTCGTCTTCGTTGGTCGTTCTCAATTCAAGGTTAAAAAAGAGCGCTGATTGCTCCTGAACAAAAGGGCCTGCATGCCACGTTCCCGGATGCAGCTTGAAGGCTTCACCGGCCTGAAACTTGATCAGAGCGATCGAGGATGCGGGGGGCGGACAGCCGGAATCCGTGGAAGGGGCCATGGCCAGCCACCAGGGCTGGGCATCGGCAGACCCCAGACACTGACTCACGCGATGGTGCCGCGTCATCGACTTGAGCACAGGAGGCCGGCGGCGGATCCGCATCACGTAAAAGCGCGGTTGACCGTCTGCAGCGAAATACAGATCTGCGTCCGCTGAACCGAACAATGCAGGATCACTCTGCGGACGCAACAAGGTGCCACAGCGCTCCAGCCAAGGCGAGTCCGATGCAATCGGCGTCAGGCTCTGGGCTTCCTCATGATCCATCCCGTCAGGATATGAAAACCAGCCCATGCACCCGCGCAACAAATGGTGCCTTCGGCCACTGACGGCAGGGTCGGAACTCCCTATCACCTGAAAAAGGTGAACCGATCATGCTGACCACGTCGACACGCTTGAAACTGCAAAACATCTGCAGCCGCCTGGCGCAGGGTGAGTTCGTGTCACTCCAGGAACGCGTCTACCTTCAAAAATTTGCCGAACGCGATCGCAGCGTGAGCACGTGGGTGAGCAGAGCGCAACGCTTTCAACAGGAAGGCACACAACAAGGCCTCGACGGCTTGATGGCCGATCTCGACCTGGGGCGACGTCATCCAGACGACCCTGAGCATCCAGAAGATGATCTCGGCGACTGGTTCAGCAATGCTTCGCCTTGGCTGCGTCGCGACTGACGCGCCTTAGCTGGGATCGTCGAGGGGGCCGAAATGGTTGACGGCAACCGCCTGCAACGTCTTCAACGATTCCAGAACAGCCAGGCGTTGCTGAGCCTGAGCAAGCATCGGCTTGCCATGGGGGACGCATGATTCGATCAGAGATGCCGCCTCAGAGGCTTCAGCCTTCACCCAGCCAGTGCATCGCTCAAGGCGGGTGGTGAGATCACCATCACGCAATGCGCCCGAGTAGTTCGGCCCCGCGAAAACCTCGAGAAGTGTCGCCAGCGCATCCCTGGCCTGCTCCCGGTTCACCGTCATAGGGCTTGTGGAATACGGGACCACACTGGCAGCCCAGGCACAAAAAAGCCGCCTCAAATGGGCGGCCGGGTGATGGGGATATCCACAGCTTACCCGAACGAACCAGTGATTGCAGGCCTTCTGAAGAAATGGCGACAACACAGACTGCCAAGGTTTTCCACCTTCCTGTGGATAAGCTGCCACCAAACGGTGTTTTGTGAAATTTAATCCACCACATCTAGCGGATCAGCTGCACAAACTTGACGAGAAGCACTACACTTCTTGAAAAGCCGGGTGATGGGGATTACTTGGCTTATTCCTCCGTTTAACGGAGGTTTTTTTATGCCTTTTTCCATGACAAGTCAGCCCTGTCTGCAGAGCTCACATGGCCAAGGAGCATGTCCATGCAGAAGAGGCAAGCCACATCTGCACAACTTTGTTCACGGATCTGACTCATCTCAGTGAACTGGAGAAACTGCTTCAGGTCTGATGACCCAGTCCAGTGAAATCAAACCAACAACTTTGTCAGGCAAGACTGAGATCCACGCCATAGGCTCCGTGCAGCAACGCAAGATCTCGACCAGATGCGTGCCCTGAACGGATTGCTGCTGCTAGCGATTGCTCTGAGCGTGCTCCCGTCTTCAGCAGGCGCTCTTGAGCTGGGTCCTTGTGAACCGGCCGAAGCGGTGAAAATCATCGACACCAGCCTGGGACAAGGAAAAACGCTTCAGCAAGCCATGCAGATGATGATTAAAGCGAAAGTGTTCGACGGATCCAAGGCGTGCATCACCTTCATCCGCGAGACCTCGATGAGCATGCGCGATTCATACCCAAGAGCCTTTAAATCGCTTTGGTTGAACTAGGCATCCTTCGGATCCTGATGATGTCGGTTTGGCGGAGAACCGGGCCTTAAGCCAACGGCCCACGAGCAAACCCGACATCATCGAGTCAGGATCTCGGCCCATCATGCAAACCCCACGACGGATCAACGATCCCGCCAATAGCCTCGCCGTGGTGGTTGCCGTCGTTCTCAGCGCGCTGCTGTTGTTGGGGCAGGCTCTGTTCATCGTTCCGGCCGGCAAGGTTGCCGTGGTCACCACCTTGGGCAAGGTGAGCGGAGGATCGAGACTCCCGGGCCTCAATCTCAAGGTGCCGTTCATTCAATCGGTGTATCCCTTTGATGTGCGCACCCAGGTCAGACCGGAGGAATTTGCCACCCTCACCAAAGACCTCCAGGTGATCGAAGCCACCGCAACCGTGAAATATGCCGTTCGCCCCAACGAAGCCGGACGGATCTACAGAACGATCGCCGGCAACGATCGCGAGATCTACCCCCGCATCATTCAGCCGTCATTGCTGAAAGCCCTGAAGTCGGTCTTCTCCCAATACGAGCTCGTCACCATTGCCACCGAATGGAACGACATCTCCGCCCTGGTGGAGCGCACGGTCGCCGAAGAACTCGACAAATTTGATTACGTGGAAGTGCGGGGGCTCGACCTCACAGGCCTGCAAATCGCCGAGGAATATCGCGCTGCCATTGAACAAAAACAGATCGCAGAGCAGCAACTGCTCCGCGCCCAGACCGAAGTGAAGATCGCTGAGCAGGAAGCCCTGCGCTACGACACCCTCAACCGCAGCCTCGACGATCAGGTGCTCTACAAGCTTTTCCTCGACAAATGGGATGGGCAAACGGAGGTGGTACCGGCCCTTCCGGGCAGCAACGCCAGCACACCTCCAGTAATTGTGGGGCGACGCAGCTGAAATAACGCAAGCCGTGGTTGTTGATCAACAATCGCTTCTCGAAGACAAAGATCGTCTCGAAGAACTGCGCCGCAGTTACGACGGCGAAGCACGACTGAACGAGTCCTTCATCGTTCTGACGGTTGGCGCCAGCCTGAGATCGCCAGCCTGGGTTTGGTCGCCGACAACAATGCTGTGATCATTGGTGCCATGGTTGTGGCGCCGTGGATCCTGCCGCTGCGGGTGGCGGTGTTCGCGATTCTGATCGGGCAGGCCAGGCTGTTGTCACGATCACTGATCACCCTTGTCGCCGGAGCAGGGATCACCTTGATCCTGTCGATGGGATGGGCCTCATCGCACGCCGTCAGGGCTTGCTTGTGGTCGAGGCCTTGCCAGAACAGATCGTCGCCCGACTTGAGCCCAACACATTTGATTTGGGGATCGCCCTGCCTGCAGGTGCCATCGCGACCTACGCCAAGGTCAACCCGGGTGCCGTGAGTTCGATGGCCGGCACGGCGATTGCCGTGGCCTTGGTGCCACCGGTATGCGTGATGGGATTGATGCTCTCCGGGCCAGACATCAGCAACGCCCAAGGGCCTGCACTGCTCTATGCCGCCAACCTGCTTGGAATTCTGATTGGCGGGATCACGGTTCTGGCGATTCGTGAGCCGTACTTCCGCGACAAACTCAGGCGCCGCCGCCGCTCACGCTTACCCGTGCTGTTGGCATTGGGTTTGGCCGTGGTGGTGAGTCAAAAACTGTATGGGAGGTATGAGCAATACCGATACAGGCTGAATCGGGAGGTGGCCCAAAAACAGATTGAATCGGAGATCCGCTACTAGCTCAAGAATGAGACATTGACCTTTGGCGCCAACGACGCCGTGGAACTGGAAAAGGTTGTCTTCGACTGGCCTGACTACTGGGAACAAAATCAAGCCCCAAGTTTCCTGGTGGTGGTGCGATCACTCGACCCCAAGCTACCGAGTTACAAGCAGGTTCAGAACATTCAAGACACGATCAACAGCAGACTTTCAGGGCAGTTCCCTGGCCTTGAACTGCAGATGCAGGTGCAACGCATCAACGTGAGCGTGGTGGAAGGCAATGAAGTGGACCTTGAGGTTAACCTCGAGCAAATCATCAACGAAGCGGATACCAGCCAAGCACCGCCACAGGCGCTTGAAGATGAACCAAAAGTTCAAGCAGAAGATTCAGCCGTAGCTGAAATCTGTTCAGAGCCAGATTGCTGAAACGCGATTTATTTGCGGGTCAGGATGACAAACAGGGCGTGAATCACAGCGGCTGGCCACATGCCAAACAACACTGGGAAGCCAAGGCCACCAACGGCAAGGAGATAGATCACCAGGTTGATCCAAAAGGGCTGCGTCAATCCCACCTGAGTGAAGACGCCCAGAGGGGGAATGAACAGGGCAATGATGATCCGAAAGATGTCGCCGCAGGTCATCAGAGAAAGCACGGGAGTGCCTATGTCTAGCCATCAGAGCCTGACGCACAGATGGCTCTTCTCTATTGATGGTTGATTGGAGCTCAATTCTGAAAGCACAACAAAAAGCCCCCTCCGAGGAGGGGGCTTTCCGATTCAGTTGATCTGAATCGTTTTTGCTGTTCCAAAGGGAACAGGTTGATTCCAGATCAACCGATGGCAGGAGCCTGCAGAGCCACA
>Ga0189275_100174_pt1 | contig 75880 bp, 64 predicted proteins | sample N19A6minimetaG_FD_130329 | JGI IMG/M metagenome (GOLD analysis project Ga0189275, IMG submission 130329) | Marine microbial communities from the Costa Rica Dome - N19 A6 mini metaG | ecosystem: Environmental > Aquatic > Marine > Oceanic > Photic zone | place: Costa Rica: the Eastern Pacific...
ATGGCTGTGTCGAAGCCGTGTAATTGGCCCGCTTCATGGACATGAAGGTATCGCTCTCGTTCGCGACAAACAGCCAGTAATCTACATTCGAATAATACAACGCTAAAGCACTCACCTAGCCTCTAAGGATAGCAGGACCTCATACGGGCTACCGTCTTAACGTTGCGACCATCCGCCCCCTCACCTCCCTTGCAACCCGGCCCAGCCGGTCGGATCGGGGGCTGACCGCTTCAGCGAGCGGCAAAGTCTGACTGTCGCATTTCTATCGGGCTGCGCATGTCGCACCTCTGAACAGCTTTGACACGGCGTATAGCAGGGGTGCGCGCTATTCCCAAGTGCGACTTCTGTTTGAAATCAATAGGTTCTCAGACAGGAAGAATTTCGAATAAAACTTGTGCGGGCTCCTCCTAGACTGTAAATCCTTCGACAATCTCTGCTGCTGCCAACGAACCTTGAGCGCCAGAAAAAGATTGAGTTAATTGGGTATTGTTTTCGCTGATCTTCCATCTCCAACTCGCGTCAAGTAAATTGGAGATGGCTGCTTCAATCAGCCTATCGTTGGCCTCAAGCGGCAAGTGAGCTGCATATTCATGTTTAGCTGCCCATGTCGCGCGCGTTGTCTGCAGGTCCAGGCTTGGCGTGTTGTTGGGGATAAAAACTGTTGGTATGCATCCCATGAGGTTTTCATGAAATCCGTTATAGCCTGCGCGCCAAACTGCCCCATCCCATGCGTTGCTGTACCTAAAGGCATCATTTAATTCAACTTTTAGGTATCGGTCTTCTGACAAATCAAAATGTGAGAAGTTAGAAGATCTACAAAACTCAATTAGGAAACAGTCATCATTTGAAACCAGAAGCGAAATGACCTTTTTTCGAGCTGCTTCATATTCGTCATTTCCAGATCCATGGAAATCCAATGCAAATACGGTTTTCCTCTCTGGAATTCCAAGCTTCTTGCGCGCAGAAGCTCTGTCCAACCGCTCCTTTGGGTCGAGCCAAAGGATAGGAGGAACAATTTTCACATTTTCAATATCAGTTTTCGTCGGTCCGAAGTCTTCACTTCCTGCTAGCTCCATTGGCTCGATGATAGTGTCAAAATGAACACGCGCGCCCAAGTATGAACTGTGGGCGTCAGGCCACATGGCGCGCCGGATCCAAATAGAATTTAGGTATTCTCGGCTACGAAGGATATCTATAATCCCATCGAATACAAAATTTACATCATAGACTATCGATTTGACATTGAAATTTTTAATGACTGAATCTAGTTCATTCGTGAGATTGCGGTTCCATTTATCTGAATTTTCGTTAGTTAAGTCATGATGAGGAAAGTAAATCAGGGGAAAGCCAAATTCTTCTACTAATTTTGCTGCATAAGACATGGTTACAAAAACTGGGCGTAAGTAACGCAGCTTAGAGGCTACTGCAATCTGTCTTACCAGATGCCCTCTTCCGGTACCGTTCGCAGAAATAAATAAAGCTGATGGTTCCTGATGCCTCATTCCGCGTTACCAAGAAATTTCAATAGTTACGTCAAAACTTGCTAAATTTTCTAATAAACTAATTTAGTAATATCCCAATCTGTACGCAAAATCCTCGAATGATCCTCAATGTACTGTGCTATCTCCTTTGCGCCGTTCCGCCAACGAATGGATTTGCAGCTCTGAACCATTGTCTCTTGCCTACGTTTGTCCAGCAATTGGCCGATTATTTCATGCGTTCTGTGTAGATCAAAGTCGCGCCGTAACAAAAGGGCCTTTCCAGTCAACTCCGCCCACTTGATACGTGTCAGTTGAACATCCATTTCTTCGGCCTCGTTCGGAATGAATAGTGTTGGGATCATCCCGAGAATTTGCTCGTGGAATGTATTGTAGCCAGCCACGCAAACAGCAGCGTCAAAAGCTCTCGAGAACTTGAAGCTGGGGAAAAGCGAGACACGTCGGTATCGATCATGGTTGTCTAGCTCATTTTGTTCGTCGTTGGCCAACGGAGACACAATGTCGAGTACAAATGTATCATTGCGCTTCAAGAGTGCTTCGAGAACCGCAGAACGAACGCTACTTAGATCAAAGTTGACTCCAGAGCCCAGTTGAAGTGCCACGACAGTTAAGTCATTGGGCAGGTCAAGAATATCTCTGGCTCTTTCCCTCGCGATACGTTCTGACGGCTCAATCTGCAGAACCGGGGGAACTCTGTAAACAAAATCGCGCACTTCGGAGGTGGGGCCGTTATCAAACTCCGCAGCAAGCTCGCCCGGTTCAATAATCGCGTCGAAGATGTTTGCGGCTTGCAAAAAAGGCCTATGGAATTCACGCCACATCGGTCTGCGCACCCAAATGCTGAAAAGATTTGGGAAATGCTTGAGTGCACTCGAAACACCGCCAAATACTGCCGTGGCATCGTAGGCAAAAATAGAGGGGCGCAGGTGTGAAATCAGGTCAAATAGTTCTTCAGCAATAACTCGATTCCAGTCGTCCGGATTTGCATCCATATGTTTATGATGAGGGATGAAGTGGACAAGATAGCCGGCCTCAGCCACGATATTCACCGCGTACGACATGGTGGCGAAAGTCGGGCGAATGTCCTCCGGGAGAAACTTTGAAATTGCAAGTTGCTGCGTGATGTGGCCAATACCAATGCCATTTGACGACACAAATAATACATTTTTTGTCGGCAGCGGTGGTGGAACCGAAATTGTTGCAGGTTTTGTTTCTGACTTGGAAGGTCGGAGTTCAAGGCCAAGGCGCTCGAGTCGAGTTGCATAGTTATCTGCAGAACAAACTGTTTTCGCGTAAGACCGAGCCCGTTCAGACTGCTCCCTGTAACCCTCCGGATCATCAACATATTGATCGATTAGCGGAACGACATTTTCTGGAGCGCAATAAACAGCAGCATCACCAAAAATTTCTTCGAAGTTTGGCGGCAAGATCACCACCAGCCCGGTTGTTAGGGCCTCAAGAATCGTTCGTCCGTATGCTTCGGACCAAGAGCTTGAGTGAAAATACACATAAAAATCAAGTGATTGAAGGTAGTTGGAAACACCTGTGAAGTTGAATGTCAGCAATTCCCATTCTGGGGGTATTTCGCCGTAGTGCTCTCTCAAATAGTCACCAGCGCCTAGGATGCGGACATGGAACCGCAATTTATCTTCCGGATAAACGAGTTTTGCTATTTCTAAGGTGTCTGGCCACTTCAATTTATCGGGTCGAGAGTGGCGGCCAATAATCACAGGAGTTGAAATTGGGCGATCGCTTCTACGCGGCCATTCATCGATTTCGATTAAATTCACCCAGTCTTCAGCAATAATAACCTCTTGCCTCAAAATGTCGCTTGGTAGACTGTTTCGCACAACGCTACTTACAGGAGCAATCTCGATCTCCAAGTTGAATGCATCGTGTATGTTGCTCAGCACTCGGCTCAAGTCGTACTGTTTTTTTCCAGCATTATCGTAGACAGGATGATGTAATACGAGGACGGCCCTTTTCGAGGAAACGTTGATCTTGCTGGTTGGTCGGTTCTCCATGATCGTTGGATGGTGGATCAATGTCAGTTGGGCATTTATTTCTGACTCGGGGTCGACACGATCAATCAACCCACCCCGCATTGCCGCCGCAAGTTCAGGGTGCACGGGAAAAGGAGCCCTCAGAAGTGGCCCCTTCACGAGCATCAAGGCCAGGCGTAGACCCGCTCGTGCTGCAGCCTTGATTTCAACTGCCATGGCGGTTGATGAGCCGCCGTCAAACCGAGCATCTGCGACGAACAATATATCATAAGTAAACTGATCTTTCGAAAGAACCGCAGGCATTCCGGTACCATTTGCTGCATCACTCACTGCTCGCCTCCTGTTCTGGAGCCGTTGCCAAAAACGAGTCGATCGGTTGACCATAAGACAAAATTTTAAGCGGTCGCCACTTTACCAAGATCAGTTCCCAGCGCTCAGCGAGATAAGGCTTCCAAGACAATCGGTCTTTGTGAATATTTTGCTGAAGTCTTGATGGAACGTATTCGAAGATAACATTGTTTTTTCTCAATATAGAGAAGTCTGAGTTATCAGTTACATACACCATTGTATGGTCTTTAGACAGCTTATCAACTGTAATATCTATAATATTTTGTATATTCTTTTCATCAACCTGAATAATTGTTACTAAAATTGCTCTGTTTTTGCACTTTGACGACTTGTAGATATGCAAGGCAGTGTCATCTGACTCCGCAGCGGCAGACGACTCTTCTTTTCGGAAAAAAAAATTTCGGAGACGAGTCAGATTGGACATATCAAGTCTGGCCTCTTTCACTAAGCTGAACCGTTGTTGAAGATAACGGTAACCTGGATATCAATTTTTCAACTTTAGACGAAACAGTCGCCGAAATTTCTTCGTAAGTGAATTCAACAATCAACCGGGTGTACTTTGGCTTCAGTGCGCAAGTGAACGATAACTTTGAAAACATAGAATTGTCAGATTGCCCAGCAGGCGTTTCAACCGTGCAGACATCCCAACTTGCCGATTGCGGTTCGACTATTTTCGCCAGTAGCGTTTTTCCACCAAGATTTATCAACGCTTGGCTTCCATCTTGAACAATCTCGCCTGTGGTAAAAATTCGCCATTCAATCTCTGCAACTAGATGTATTTCATTTTTCGACTGCATTTGATCGACGACCGCCACGCCGTTTGCAGAAAGTAAAACACTTCGATGTTGTATAAAAGGTGCATTCTTATCTTCAATTTCTAGTGTGATTGAGGAGTGGTCTACTTCAATATTTTTTGCAGCAAGCCTTGTTTGGGCTGTTGAGTTTTGATTGTGAATACAGTGTGAGTTAGCGCTCTTACTCGCAATGATACCGACTACACCATGCCCACTGCTACTCACTCGAAAAAAACTGTCCCTTCGTGCCGGATCAAAATATCCAGGCAAGGCATAAGAGTCCCGCCCTAGTTCGCCTATAAATCGCTGCCCATCTACCTCAATTATGAAAGCTCCTAGATCCAAATGAGAGTGGTTGCTGCTATTCTTTCCACCCTTCAGCGCAACATAAAAATCGCCGGTTTCATACTTGGAGCGTAACAAGTATATTCCCGAATTTTCATGCGAAACGAATTGTCTGTCCAGTTGATAGTCTGGTTCTGAATTCTGTTGCTCAATCGGGAGAGTTGAAAGCCAAATGAGGTCGAACGGATGAAGTCGCCCCGCACTTTCCCGCTGCAGTTTGGCGACCTCAGCTAGCTTGGTCTCGTTTGCAAACCATCCAAGTACCGGCGATCGGTCTGGGACTAGGACGTTATCCCCGAAATTCAAACAATGCCCGGAGGGCGCAATGGTGTCTCGTCCAAACCGCCATGCGTCACGAAATTGAGGGGGGTAACTAAATGGCACTTTGTGTGCTCGCATCGCCTCAATCGCGAGAACGGCGTAGCGGCTCGCGTATTCCCAATAACAGTAACCTTCTCTATAGTCCCCGTCTTTCGCAAATCCACGGAAACCGATCGATATCGACTCGCTGGCGTTGTTCAGCAGGACTTTTGCATCAGAAGCTTGATGCTCTAGCGTTGACAATGCGGCCAAAATCAATCCGCTATTGCAGACCACATTCCAATTGTCTTCGCAGCTTGTCCAATGGCGTTTGCTGGCGAATTCTCTAAGGCCTGGTATAACTGCCTTTTCATGAATCGCGTTCAAGACCCGATGTCTCTGGCTCTTCGACATCAAGGGATTCAGCCATTCAAATCCAATTGCCAAGCCTGCGGCCATTTCAGCAACATCAAGGAAGTGGTCCGGGTTCCAGCTTTCAAAACTCGAGACAGCTTCCATCTCTTCGATTGCACGAATGCCATACCGAGTGTCTCCCTGCACGAAGTAGGCAAGCCCAAAGGTGCATACGCGATCAAGGAATTCTCGGCTGCACTCGAGCATCACATCACGGCCTGACTCAAAATAGCGATGTATGGGATCGACTTGGTAATAGTTGGAAGCGTGTTCAGATATTGCTGCTGCCACATTTTCTGCAAAAGTATCGTTTTGGATTCTTTGTCTCGTCGACCGACGAAATTTTTCATCCAATAAGAAGCAGTTAATCACGAGGTACTTCCAGATGCGTTCCGCTATCAGTAATTATCGCTGCCCAAGGCGACGGTCGTCGGAGCCCTGCTAATACTTGGTGTGGCCCTAACCTTTGCCGATCGACTGGTTGCAGCAGGAGTTTTAATCTCCAGTTTCTCTGAAGGAATATGGCAACCGTTTAAAAGAGAGGTGGTACTCAAAAAGGCAAAAACAGAAGCAATTCGACCCCAGATAATCTTTGTCATCAGAAAGTTCCCCAGAGAAAGTTAGTGTGCTATAAGGAAACAGCTCCCTAGCCAACCAACAGTATAGGGGCGAGCTTCAAAAAGTGAACAATTTTCCGCAGGTTTACGCAACAAAAATAGTAAGTGACAAATAAGTATATGCATTACGCTTTAGGTATGTTGAGTTCGAGGGAAGAGCGATATCATCGCAACACAAGTTTCTATAAAAATAAACTCAATCAAAGTGCCAAAAACCCAATCTAATCAGTATGTGAAATCGATAAACTTGAACTTAGATATTTCAGGCATCTGAGAAATTATAGAAGGAATTCAGCACGACTTAATTGCGAAGGAACATGATAATTCGCCTATCGGCGAATGATGGTAGTAGTTTGTGTCTCCATCTATTTTTCAACGCTGTGCGGCTTGCTGACTATGTTGGTTGAGTCGCGTCACTTTATTTTTCGTGGCGAAAATGTACTTGCAAGCTTTTTGGCTTTCTGAACAGCCCCAGTCGGGGATCGCTTTTCAAGATCTGAAATCAAATTGTCTACATATTCGACGCCTCCCTTCTGCGCGAGATAAGCCCACTTCAGCGCCTCAGTATAATTTTTGGCGGTTCCGGATCCATCCTTATAGAGCGTTGCCAACTTCGCTTGTGCCCATTTATTTCCCTGGATTGCAGAACGTTCAGTCCAATAGAGACCGGCGACCAGGTCCTGTTCCACGCCACGACCGTCAAGGTAAAGTTCGCCGATCTTGGCTTCCGCCCACATATGCCCCATATCTGCTGCGCTACGATAGAGGATGGCGGCTTGATTTTCGTCTTTGTCGAGCACCTTACCGTCAAGATAGTATCCCGCAAGTATTTCCATGGAGGCTGCGAAGCCCTGTCGTGCTGACCGCCAAAGCCAGTAAACGGCCTTTTGTTCATCTACTGCTACGCCAAGGCCGTCTCTGTATATTAGTGCTAAGTTCAATTGTGCGAAGACATTTTGCCGGTCTGCGCCAAGTACATACCAATAACGTGCCTGTTTCATATCTTTGGTAAGCCCACGACCATCGCGGTAAACGTCCCCGAGTGAGCGATAAGCAATCGGAAACCCTGCGTTCGCGCCCGCCCGGTAAAGTTCCCTTGCCTCCTCATGCCGGCCGGCAGCATCAATAGCGCGTGCATAATTGATCAGGATTCGCATACTGTCTGGGTATTCTTCAAGTGCGGCAAAGCAAGCTGGAACTGCTTTTGCTGGATCGATTTGTGCAAAAAAGACCCCTACTGCAGGATCGGCCGCCTCCTGGACATGACCGGCAAGGTAATCGCACTCGGTTACCTCCGGATAAAGTGGGTTTTCTTCAAACTCCTCGAATCGCGCGCTCAATCGGCCCGAGAACGCCGTAATGTCCTCCAGATTGTTTTTCGATAGATCTTGAATACGCAGTTTCGCGAGTTTCGCGAACAGTCCGCTTGGATGCCTCTCAAGGTAGTTCTGATAATCGTCTACTTGGCCTCGCTCAACAGCAGTGTTCCAGTCTCCAAGATCTGATGACGCGCCAGATGAGCGAGACTTGACATCTACTCGAACGGTAGTAGAGTCTGCTTTGAAATCAGATGAATTGATGCGAAATTTTGCCAGATCAGCAAATAAGCCATCTGGATATTCGAAGATATATTTTTCGTAGGCTTCATTTGTATTCGTGATTGTCGCCGCTTTCCATTCATTGGCATCGGTTTGAATTTCTGATGCGATGGCAGGGGGCGCGACCAGCAATCGTTCAAAAAAGAATTCTTTTATCAACGAAGAGTGGTCCCATGGGATCTGGGTCCCACCCGTAACATCGACAACAGTTTCGCGCACGCGCTTGAACACCTGTTCGATCGGAAGGCCAGGTTTGATGAGATATTCAGCCAACGCGCTCGTAAACGGACTGTTTGCACCATCGCCATCATAGGCAATTTCTCCTGGAGCAGTCGCAAACGCGATGTACGTCCCCACCGAACCAGTTGCTTTCGCAAGACCACCAGTCGATTTGCCGCTTCCGCTGCTTTCATTTTCAAAAGGATTGTCCCGGCAAGCATCCAGAACGATGATCGAGATGCGCGGACTGACACTTGCAATTTGGTTGATAACTGTCTGCAAACTCAGCGAAACCAGCGGCAAATCACTCGACTTTTCAACCGTGACATCAACCGGTATCAAATAATTTTGGCCAGCGACCTGAACACCGTGACCCGCGTAATAGAGGAACACCTCGCTTTCTGCGTCTAGCAGATCCACGAAACTACTTATCGCCGCAACCATGTCTTGTCGGCTGGCATCAAGTGCAACGACGGTCTTGAAGCCGACGGACTTTAGCGAAGCGTCCATCAGTCTTGCGTCATTTCGTGGGTTATTAAGGCTTTCGACAGATTCATAATTCGAGTTACCGAAGACCAGTGCAAAACGCGCTGTGGCTTCAGCGGCGGTGGGAAAATTGATCTCAGACCAAGCGAGAAAAAGTAATACGCTTAACCTCAAATAGGAAAACATGTTCAGACAAAACCTCGCTACGATCAATTGGAAATGAGGCGCAGGGATAACTCTACGTTATCAAGCCGCGATTGACTGGTCCATCAATTTGCCTCTTCTGGCTTGGTGTTTAACGAACACGAACGTGTCCGTCGCACAATTGGTAACAACGTAAATGTCTTGTTATGCTCCAAGTGCTACTCGAAAAACGAGAGTTTGCCTTTGCGCATCCTGACGGGGGTCTTCTGGATCGCGATCCAGAGTGCAATGTTCCGATTGTTTGGGTAGAGCCAAAGATCTCATGAAATTGCCTGCCAAGTTGAAGGTATACCGGCATACTTGCTTGCAGAAGTGCGGAGTTCAGTTGAAGTGTTTTTGCATTCCACGAGATATTCTTACGCCTTGTCCCGAGGGATCAAAACTTGAATTTCAACCCTATCCTTCCGGAAACCTGCACAGACCCGCTGGTTTCAACCTGGCTTTCCGCATCCCCATACATGACCAATCCGTGTGCGGTGTCATATTCGGCGGAAACACCGGCGAATGCTCCGAGTACGTTGGCCTCGCCGCCAGGGTCAAATGCGATGTTCTGCCCGAGTAGGGCACCATCGATGGTGTCTCCGCCGAAATTGGTCCGCCCTTCGATACCGGCCTTCAAGCGAGTGTGGGTTACGCCGCCATTCGGGCCGAAATACTCATGCGGAAGCGACAGCTGCAGCCGGGCAATACCTGTGTGAACGTCGCGCTGGTTCACTGTCAGAGGATCGGATGTACCAGATTCAGTATAGGCGTCCAGGAACAGTCCTGCGTAGCGCGCACCCGCACTAAGCTCCAGCGGAACAGCCCCGGACATGTTCAAAGGCTTGGTGACCACCAGTTCCGGTGAAATAAACCAGCCACCATAGTCCGCCGTGGCTGTTTCAATGCCACCAGTAGCGAGGTTGTTCGCCACCTTTCTGTCCTGATCAAAATGGGAATAGCCCGCGGTAAGTGCAAGATCGAACGCGAGCCCGGCCTTGAGCACCGAGGCGTAGGTTCCGACGTAGAAACTCTGGTTGTCCGTGTCCTGTGCATTGGACTCAGCTTCCATCCGGCCCCAAGACGCCCCGGCAAAGAAACCGGCTCTCGTATCCGGATGAAGAAGACCGTCAGCGCCTAAGACGAAGCCGCCCAGCCATTGGTTGGTCGCAGTTGCCGCACCGTTCGAGTCCTGACGACGAAAGGTACCGAACCCGTCCGCCCAAAACAGATGATCGGGTTCCGCGAGACCTGAGCGGTCCGGTTCGCCGTGTGTCGACACGGCGCCGTAATCACCATTCCTCACACCGGAAAGACGGTTTTCGAGCGAGGAAAAGATACCGCCGGTGAGGTCAGTGATGAACTCGTCCGTCACCGACAGGCTGGTAGGGTCCACGACCGCGATCTTTGATCCGGACACGGCGTAGGGAGCCCCGCTGGTTGTGCCGATGGTTGGTGTCGCACCAGAAAACGTTGTTACGGTGGACATCCCGTGAGCGACGCTGAGCGTGTTGCTTCCTCCGCCAAGATCGATCGCGCCCTGAATGACGGACCCTTTGAGAAGCATGAGTTCGGTATCATCGGAACCGGTTAGTCTGATCGCGTGATCGCCGCCGATGATGGTCCCCGAATTAATGAGTTTCCCGGACACGGATACGGCAACGAGACCATCGCCGGACTTGCCTTCGATCAGACCGCTGTTTTCAAAGCCGCCGTGAATGGTACTACCAGCGGCATTCACGGCATTGTTAGCACCTCTGATTGTGCCAGAATTCGAGAATTTACCGGTAATGTTTCCTATTGTTAGGGCATCCGTTCCAGCCAGGATCTTGCCTTCATTCAGGAAGGAGCCATTGACATTACCGATTGTCGCGCCGAGCGTGGATCCACTGATCACGCCCGTGTTGGTATTGAGGAAATTGTTGTCAATATCGAGAACAGTTATGCCAAATCCGGTCTCGCCGATTATGGTACCAGTATTAGTTAAGCCGCCGCCTTCGGTAATATTGTCGATATCGACGCCGTTCATCCCGCCACTGATCGACCCGAAATTTGTAAAGTAACCACCACCAGTGATATCATGGGAGACAACACCTGAACCCGCCTCACCGATTATTGTGCCCGTATTTGTGAAGCCGCCTTGGTAGGTTTGATTAGTCGAACCGGTTTCTGTTCGGATACCATCAGTTCCTCCTCTTATGGTGCCAGTATTAACGAAACGGCCGAAAATCGCCCCGCTTCTACTTCCGAAAGTTTCTACTCGTATCCCATAATCTCCGCCTGAAATTGTGCCTGAGTTCGTTATTTTCCCACCAATTTCCTCAGCCCATATACCATTAACAGATCCAGTAATTTCACCTGCATTAATGATATCGCCAGTTATTAGGGTTGCATCAATTCCTACCCCTGAAATAATGCCGGAGTTGTTAATTCCGATATTGTTATTATATCCGTCGATTACTTGTATTTTAATGCCGCCAGATATTTTTCCGGTATTAAAGATGCCGTAGAAGGTTTCTAAACCACTGAGTTGCCCCACAATTTCTCCGTTGTTAACGAGAATCCCCCCAGTTCTAAAATCGTCACCACCAAAGTTCGAAACAAATATATTGCCGTTGATGGTTCCATTGTTAGTAAAAGATTCTGTAATAGTGGCAAAGGTGCCGCTTCCGTCCAAGTAAATAGCGTTTACTGATCCTGTAGCCGTTATGGTGCCATTGTTCAAAAACGAGCCTATCGTAAGAGAACTGGGCATATAAATAACTCCAGAACCGCCCCCATTTGCCCCGTTGCCAGTATCCGAGTCACTAACAGTAACGCCATTATTTATGGTGAAGCTGGTAATATTTGAAGTTGCAAGAAAACCGTTAGTCCCATCACTACCACACGTCACAACGCCACCAACATCCACGCACTGTGCGCGCGCCGGGCTTATCCCGCTCCAGGAAACCAGTGAGACGGAGATAACCAGCAAAAGCAAAGGTAAAATTACTGAGACGCGTTTATCGTTCGTGTGGAGCGGAAGCCTAATCATTACAGTCCCCCCAAAATTCGTATTCATCAACAATCGAGCTGAATTAAAGTTCCCTACCTCTGCGGCAGAAATCGAAGTTAATTATATTATTCAGAATTGACCGAAATAGTACTCTAATTCAACCGTTAGTTAAGAAATGGATTGAACGTGTGTTATATTAAGCACACTACTCTTAATTGATTGAAAGTTAATTGAATTTTGTTTCATTTTACCGGAAAGGGGAACTGAGGTGCTACCCAATGTGCCCTCGGGGCGGCCTAGAGTTTTCTGGACCATGCACTGATCCCGAAGTTTGGAGCGCCGGAAGCTGGAGTTTTCCGGCTGCTGCACTGATCCCGAAGTTTGGAGCGCCGGAAGCTGGAGTTTTCCGGCTGCTATCGCGGTGACGGGCTGGGGCTGCCACCGGGATTATGCAGTGCGATCGGGACGTTGTATCCGATCGCTGAATGAGGCCGTTCCTCATTGTAGTGTCTACGCCAATCCTCCATCTTTTCTCGGGCATCCGCAAGCGTCAGGAACCAATGGGCGTTCAAACACTCAGCCCGGAACTTGCTGTTGAAGGCTTCGATGAAGCCATTATCAGTCGGCTTTCCGGGCCGTGAGAAGTCGAGCGTGACGTCATTGGCATAGGCCCATAGGTCAAGATCACGGGAGATGAATTCGCTGCCGTTGTCCACCCGGATCGTCTTCGGGTAACCAATCAGGCCGCACACCCGTTCCAGGGTCTGCACCACATCCTCGCCGTGATAGCTGAAGCGTGGGTCGGTCGCAGGACAGAGCCGTGAATGGGTATCGACGATGGTCAGGATGCGCAGCTTCCTGCCTGTCGCCAGTTGATCGTGGACAAAATCCATAGCCCAGACATCGTTTGGCTCGACGGCCTTCTGGCGATCCTGCCGAAGCTTCGCTTTCACCCTTCTCTTGGAGTGCTTGTTTCTGAGCTGAAGGCCCAACTCATTGTAAATCCTGCGTGTCTTCTTCATATTGATCAGCCAGCCCTCGCGGCGAAGCAACACATGAACGCGCCGGTAGCCGTAGCGAACCCGCGTCTCGCAGATCTCCTTGATCCGTAGTTCGAGGCCGGCCTGTCCAGTGCGGCGGGACTTGTAGTGGTAGGTCGAAGTGTGGAACTTCAGCGACTTACAGGCCCGTCTGATCGATATCCCCCAGTCCGCCAGCATCCCGTCGACCAGCTTGCGCTTCCGGACAGGCCTCAAAGCTTTCGGCGAATGACGTCCTGGAGCATCTCACGATCAAGCGTCAGATCAGCGACGATCTTCTTCAGCTTGGCGTTCTCTTCCTCCAGGGCCCGTAGCCGGCGCATCTCGTCCGGCAGAAGCCCAGTGTACTTCTTCTTCCAATTGAAATAGGTCGCCTGGCTGATCCCGGCCTTCCGGCAGATCTCCGCGACCGGAACACCATCGTCGCCCTGCTTCAAAATGAACGCCTTCTGCGCGTCCGAAAACTTCGATGCTTTCATCGCTTCCGCTCCTTCTCCCAGCCGGGAGCCTAGCGCGGAAAACTCAAGTCAGAAACGATCCAGTTTTCGGGGATCAGAGCAGCGGTGACCGCTACGTCAACCGGCTGGCATAGGCATTGAGAGGTTTTGTTTCACGCATAAGCATTTCAGCTGAGTAATGTTCTGCGCCTACTTGTAGATGCAGTTTGCTCTGTCTGCTACATTTTCTTAGTTTGCCGTTGAGCGCACGACGCAAACGATCATATTTTAGAAGGCATAGGTCTTAATTTATTTGATTTGGGGGGGGGCGCATGAGCGACTACACGATCGAAGTAAAGTTAGACGAGAATAGATCTGAAAGTGGAATTATTGTTATTAAGAAAAATGGAAAAAGTGTCTTTAATGCAGAAGCGCTTGGTCGCGGCAATAAAGGTAACGGAATTACATGGGACCAAAAAGATGGTAACACCCCGACGGGAACGTACACTGCCACAAAATGGGAAGATACTTCAAATTGGCCAATGTCCAGCTATGGTCCCAATGGTGCAATTCGTCTCGTTCCTTCAAGTGGGAACGCGCTCATTGCGAGCACAGATCACAAGAGGTCGGGTTTCCTAATCCACGGCGGCGCTCCTGGAGGAAAAGATTACTGGCGTGGTGAAGGTGAGTTGCGAGCGACGCAGGGTTGTATCCGAGTTTCAAACGAAACGATTAATAAGTTAAGGAAACTACTTCTTGACGAATTGAATTCGTCAAGCGTTACTGTAAAAGTGTACACAATGGAGAAAAAATAGTGAGAGTTTTTTTCGTTATTATTATACTATTGTTTTTCTCTAACTCCGCTATGAGTGAGATTTTAAATTTAGGAAATATCTCTGTTGAGTATTCTTGTGATGATAGTCGTGAGATGTGTTTTGTCGAAACAACATCACATTCAGGGAACACCTTATCCAAGATTACATGGGGATTACATCAACTCATAGGTGTTGGGGGAGATTCGGGAGTATTCCAAGACGACTATCACAAGTCAGTTGGCAAGTTTTTGGTGTTGAGAAAGTATGGCGGCTATAATGATCGCGTCCTTTTGATCAATCAGGTAGATGGTTTCATACACGATTTGCCCGGTGAACAAATCTGTCCGACTGAGGGCATTATTTCAACAGCGTTTGGGCTTGAAGGCGAACGCAAAAAGTTAGTGTTCAGCTTGGATTCGGAGACGATAGAGGAAGTGCGTGGTTTCGGAAATGAGTCGCTTGCATGTACGCAAAATTGAAATCTATCTGACGTTCTGAGCATTGTCTGTTTCGAATTTTCTCAGCGAGGTCTACATTTATTAGGTGGCGTGAGGAGGTGCGCGCGCGCGCCTATTCAAGGGGGAGTGTGTTTCCAGTCTTCACGGCCGCGCCGAACACGGATGATCAGAACATCATTCTTTGCATCGACCGTATAGATGACGATGTGTGATCCGAACGGATGGATATGAACAGGAGGATCAATCTCCTGCCTCGCGCGCGAAATATAGGGATTGCTCGATATCAAATCGAACGTGGCTTCCATCTCCGCATGATATTTCTCGGCCTGGGCGACACCAAATCCGCCCACACCTTCAATATAGATGTTTGCAATATCCTCAGCCGCTTTGCGGGAAAGTTTATACGCCATCCGAAGAGGGGGCGCTTCCTGCCTGCGCGCGTGCGGCTTTCAAAATATCGGCCATCGACTGATCGCTGACACCGCTCTCAATGCCTTCTGATACCAGCTTTTGAATATGCGCGATTTTATCAGCGCGCTCCTGATCGCGGCGGATCAGATCGCGGACATAATCGCTTGCGTTTGCATAGCGGCCTGTTGCTGCTTGCGCTTCTACCCAATCCTTCATTGGATCAGGCAGGGATACGTTCATCGTTGCCAAATCTTTTTCTCCTTACATCCAGTATGACAGAAATTGGCAAATATTGTCAATTTTTGTTTGGTGATGTTAACTGGAACGCTGAATTTTCATTTCGTCGCGTTCCAGCTTGTGAGCTGCTTTCACGAACTCAGTCTCAATTTCATCCCTTAACTTAACAATAGCTGCAACATGGATTTGATCTCCCATTCCATCAGGTTTTCCGATAGGGTTTTATCATTGAGGTATGTGTCGCATTTCTTGATCCATGCCTCCATGTCCTCGCGCCGATCACTCGCGACCCAATCGACGTAACGCCAATAGCTGGCGGGTAAAACAACGCGCTCTTCAACATCGAAGGCGTTTTTCACCATCCGTCCTTCGGACTCGGTTCCACTCATTTTGGTTATTGGCCTAGGTATTTTTTGAAATTACATTGATCCGTAGAGCAGAATAGCAGGACGATGGCTTGCCCTGCTATTTGAACATATTCCTAAAGCTGTCTGCCGCTCGTGCCCTTGATCCTTATCGGGTGACTGCGTGACAAGTGGCTTGAACTCTCGCCCTGGCGGATCAAACACCTCCCGCACCTTCTCGAAGGCCTGTTTGTCACGTGCATTTTTGTGTTCGACGTTCCAGCCACGGTCGAAGTTGGCAACAGGGGTTTTGTCCCGATACATCACCAGTCGTTCGATCTTGCCGTTTTCCAGATGGCGCTCGGACGGCAAGTCCGAGAGCTTCACCGAGAACTGATAACCCCGCATGGTGACGATCCCGCCATGCGTCCAGCCTTCCTGCTCAGGATGATCCTTCATCAGATCAGACATGGACTTCTGGCTTTCAGGTGTCGTGAGACCAACTTTGGTTCCGCTTGTGCCACGACCTGGCCGATATAGGTCTGGATATGATCGGTCAGCTTGTCCGCGATGACCTGTTTTGTCTGATCGACGGAATCGAATGCCGAGGGATCACCAAGCTTGGCTTTCACCTCTTTGGTTTTAGTCCCCAGTATGCGCGGGACGGAGAAGACCTCGCCGTGGATATCGACCTCAACGAAGCCTCGTCGATCACCGCAAGCAAGAAAGTAGCCTTTATCCTCCAAGGCGTGCTTGAAGGCTTAGCCACTGTCCGACCTGTTCCCCGCATCCCGAAAGCTCTGTTTGATCTCGCGGGGATCGAGCTTCAGGCGTTTCCTGGGTCGGATTGTCCTTGTGCTGTTTGAACTTCATGATAGCACCCAGGGAAAAACCGAGATCTCCCAGCGTCATCACGTTAGCGATCGGGGGATCATCCTCGCGGTGGCGACGGATAAGGGATTTGGGTTTGCAACCAAAATAGATGCTGACGCTTGGAAGTGCATAGGCTTCGCCGCCAAGACTTCATCAGGTTTTGCAGGTACCGCCGTCAACGTTGACGATGATCGTTACGTTGAAGTGAACGCGTGAAAGCTTCACGAGTACACCATTGAACGTGGAGACCATCATCTACAGGGCGGAAGCGCAGGGACTGCTTCAAACGACAACACTTAGGCACGATTATCGCTCATCGCTCTGATTTCAGCTCAGGGCAAACGTTCGAGCATTTTTCTGAGCTCTTGGTTTTCCGCCTGAAGCTGCAAGCTCAACATTGCCTTCAGTCGTTGATTTTCCAATTCCAGCACTTCCAGGTCATCGAGACCCAATGCGTCTGACTGGGAATCGAAGCTGTATGTCTGCTTTTCCTCAATTTCGTCGTCAAGGCCTTTCGAAGAAGTGACTTGTACCTCAGGAGCACGATCGGTCTCGTCCTGCTCCGGCTTCAGCTCAGGTTCTACAGCAGCTAGTGGTAGCGCTTGAAGTATCCGCGGTGTGGACATCCTCTGAGGCTGCTTGTCACTCGAGAGCATATCTTTGGTTGATTGGGTGCCATCGTTCTCACTGCTGGGGATTGGCTGCGTTGACCTATTCTCAAGAGGTACCGAGTTTCTCCTACCAGGGTGTGGAACTGGCAGGTTTGCCTCGACTTCGCTGGCAAGAGCCTTGAGATCAGTATCGCCCCAGATGGATCTGTTCTGTGGTTTTGTCTGTCGCCGGCTGGATTTCAATTCAACAACGAAGTTTCGTCGCGATTTCATGAAGAGATGTTTCCGAAAAAGTTGGGTAGGCCTCAGTGAGGCATGCCTGAGATTTACGGCCGTTCAAGCAGGTTTTCAACGCCGGAATGGATAGCCAAAGTCATTCCATCCCCAGGCGTTTGCGAAGTTCAGCGTTTTCCGCACGAAGTTTTTCCGCTAGCTGGGTGCGCAGCCGAATATTTTCAGCTTCGAGTGCAACCAGATCCTCCAGCGTTTCCAGCTCGCTGCCCGATTTCTTTTCAACTTTAGGCTGCTGCGGAACCGGCTTTTCAGGCTTATCTTTTGGTGCAGCGTTACGTTTCCACCTGTAATAGGTTTGTTCAGATATCCCAGCCTCTTTAATCGCTGCCTTAATATTCCGGCCTTCGGACAAACGCGTTTCGATCTCTGCGATCTTCTCCGCTCTCTCTTTAACTGTATACCGCTGACCCGTAGATCCCTTAGCGGTTGTGCTCCGTTTCCCTGATTTACTGATCCGACCAGGACCAGCCGACTGCTGAGATGTGCTTTTGCTGTCACTGTGCTCTGAGGCGTCAGTCGTTTCTAGCTGCCCTGGATGTTGTTCGTCTGCCATTGTGTGCTCCGATATTGGTCGGCTTAATTCATACGAATGAAAAAGATAGTCAACAACAGTCAAAGTCATCGTGCTGCCCACTTGGTGGTTGGGGAAGAGAGTCAGAGTGTGCATCGTTGACCAGAGTGAACGCGATAGCGACGCCGAGGATGCCCAACAAGGGCCTGAAGAGTGCACAGCGCGCTGCCGAAGCCGTTGGCGGCAAGGTGCTTGCCCCGGGTTTTACACCCGCGGAAAAGGATCGTGGCGCCACAGACTGGAACGATCTGAAACAGCTTCGCGGTGAAAAGGGCCTGCTCACGGCCCTCAGAGGTTCCTTTGCACAAATGCAGCGGGAACATGCGTGTGGCAAGGGTAAGGACAAAGACCAGAGCAAAGGTATGGGGCGTGAGCTGGAGAGGTCCCGGTGAAGAAGCCAAGGCGCATCCAGCTCGTCACTTACCTGGCCCCGGATATTCACGAGCGAATTGCTGCTCATGCGAAACGGACAAACATGTCTGTTTCCAAGGTGGCCGAGCGTATCCTCCAGTCCGGAAAATACCCCGATCTGTCGCTTGAACGCTCGGTTCTGCAGCTCCTTGAAGTCAACGCTGACCAGGCGCGTTTGGGCAACCTGTTGCTGAAGGGCATGAACGAGACTGCCGACGGCCATGTGGTGCGACAGATGCAATCGCTTCTGCGTGACGTTCGTCAGACGCAAAGGCAGATCAAGGCATGTGTTGCAGAGCTGAAACCGTGATTGCCAAAAAAACATCTCTCAAGAAATGTTCCAGCGCCAAAGCCCTCGCGAAATACATCGCCGGGGCAAAGGAGAAAGGCGAAAAGCTCGATCAGTTCTGGCTGTCCAACTGCAAGGCCGGCGACGGCATCGATGACCTGGACACGGCCATCGCGGAGATCCGCGCGACGCAGGCTTTGAATGCTCGCAGCAAGTCAGATCCGAACTACCACTTGGTGGTGTCATTTGCCGAAGGTGAAAAGCCAGACATCGATGTTCTGAAGGATATCGAGCACGAGTTCGCCAAAGCCCTCGGCCTGGAAGATCATCAGCGCGTGGTCGGCACCCACATCAACACTGAAAACTTCCACATGCATATCCAGTTCAATCTTGTGCATCCGGAAACCTTCCGGATGCACACCCCGTTTCGCGATTTCCAGATCTTGCAGAAGACCGCGGCCGAGCTGGAAAAGAAACACGGATTGGAGGTGGTTCAGGGCCGCGGCCCAGATAAAGACCGTATGCCCAATGAACGCGACAACCAGCGCGCCCGAGACAAGGAAGCGAATTCCTGGGAGCAATCGTTTTCCAGATACTTGAAGGAACACAAGACCGACTTGCTTGCGGTCCTACGAGCCGCAGAAACCTGGGAGGAATTGCACGAGGGCTTTGCTCTCTACGGCGTTGAGCTTCGCCGGCGTGGGGCCGGGTTCGTGTTCCGCGATATCGACACAGGCATCATGGAAAAAGCCAGCGCCGTTGATCGGTTTTTTTCGAAAAAGAACCTTGAAGACAAGTACGGCCCTTATCGCAAACAGGACCGGCTCTTTGATAAGACAAAGCCCAAATCCAAATACCGCCGCCGTCCGCTCGATCCGCGCCTCGAAAGACATCCCGCCTGGAAACGCATGACTGGCAACCAAGGCGGAAAGCGGGTGTCCTGGCGAAAGTTTCTGGAGCAACAGGCAGGTATTGATGCCGAGGCCCGCGAGGCGCTCGAGCTGCAGAAATCATACCTGCGAATCATCAGCGGAAAAACCCCGCAAAAGATCCGCACACGTCAAATCCGATCCCGCAAATCGAAAGGGATGTCCCGATGACAGCAATCCTGCTTTGTCGGATTAATCGTCACAGAACTTTCCGGTTTTCGCCTTGCATGAGGCTTGCCGGTTATACTCGCGATGCCCCCAGGCTGTAGCGTCTTTCGCAGATAGTTTTGCAAACACGCCTGTGCAAATTCCCTTTGCGTGCATCCTGCCCTCAGCAGTATTATAATTTCCTTTCCGCTTTGCCTTTTCACAAGCACTCAGTTTTGTTTGTGCGGCGCCTACAGCATAAGTTTGGGTGTTTGACTGGCATCCAGAAAGCATGAGCGCAGAAATCGCTAGCAAAAAGACGATAAACTTAAAATTAATCAATTAAACTTCTCCATTGTACGGCAATGATATTCAATTTATTGCTCATCTAAGTGAATTTAGAAGCGTAATTACTATTTATTATACCAGGCCGGAGGGTTCATACTGATGCCAAGCATTGGGCTGTTTTGAGCCGACCACTTTACGACACAGCCGCCTGCCTCAAGGCATGTTCGTTCCCTTATACGAACTGGAAGTCGTCCTGATACAATTGGCTAACAAGCACATTCTTCAGCGTTATAGAGGTGTCACTATCTACCGCGATGGTGGTATCGGAGCCGTTGTCTGTAGCTGCCGAAATGACAGCCGCCATATCGGCGAAGATACTCGTTTCGAAGGTTAGAACATCAATTAGACCATCGCCGGCGGCAAAATCAGTAACAGTGTCATGCCCGATCTCACCAAGCCGGAAGACGAAGGTGTCCGCGCCAGAGCCGCCCGTGAGGATATCACTACCATCGGCTCCAACAAGCGTGTCGTCACCACTACCGGCATCGATCTGGTCGTCTCCGGCTCCACCGTCGAGAACATCATTGCCGCCATTCCCGTAAATGACGTCGGCGCTTTCATTGGCGTAAACGATATCGTTGCCATTGCCGGCCTGGATAGTGTCCGCATCGGTACCGGCATAGATTTCATCGTCTCCTTCGCCCGCGTCGAACGTATCGGCGCCGCCGTTGCCGTAAAGCTTGTCATTGCCATTACCGCCTACCAGATGGTCGACACCGGTTCCGCCGTAGAGTTCATCATCTCCGTCACCTCCATCAAACTGGTCCGTGCCGCCATTGCCGTAGAGCGTGTCGTTTCCGTCTCCGCCGGAAAGCACGTCGTCGTCGGTCTCGCCGTAAAGCGTATCGTTTCCGGCATCTCCGTAGAGCGTATCTCCACCACCGTCGCCGTAAAGAACATCGTCGCCGTCGCCACCGCGGAGCGTGTTTGCCAGGGCATCGCCCGTGATCGTGTCGTCAGCCGATCCGCCGATTATGTTTTCGACGTTTCTGATGGTATCTTCTGCTATGCCGCCGACATAGACGAACGCATCGAGATAGGTATCGAGAGCGACGATGACGGAAGCCGTCTTGTCGTGGTAATCGGCAGTATCGCTCCCGTCACCGCCATCGAGTGTGTCAGCGCCCTCACCGCCGAAGATCACATCGTCACCGGCGTTGGCGTAGACCAGATCCGCACCGTCGCCTGCATCGATCTGATCGGCTTGATCACCCCCATAGAGTTCGTCGTCTCCGGCTCCGGCTGTAAACTGATCAAGCCCACCATTTCCGTAGAGCTTGTCGTTGCCGGTACCGCCGATCAGAATGTCGTTGCCGGCACTTCCATAGAGTTCGTCGTCGCCGGCACCGCCGTCGAAATAGTCGTTGCCCTGGTAGCCATACAGCTTGTCGTTGCCGTCTTCACCGAAGAGACTGTCGTTGCCGGTGCCCCCGTCGAGAGTGTCGTCACCGGCGCCTCCGGTGACATTGTCATCACCGCCGCCGGCATAGACGGTGTCGACGCCTGCGCCTCCATCGATAGTGTCGGCCTGCTCCCCTCCATAAAGGAGATCGTCCCCTTCTCCGCCGTCGAGCGTGTCGCCGCCACCATTGCCATGCAGTTCGTCGTTGCCGGCGCCACCGGACAAGACGTTCGCCAAACCGTCTCCGACAAATTTGTCGTTGCCGGCTCCCCCGATCACGTTTTCAAAGTTTCGGATAAGGTCTTCCGCGACACCGTCAACCCACAATGTGGCGTCGGTCGATCCGTTCAGCGTCAGCAGGAGATCTGCAGTCTGATCGCTGAAATCGGCCGTATCTATGCCGTTCCCGCCATCGAGAAGGTCCGCGCCCCCCGCTCCTTGAATGGTATTGTCCAGGTCGTCACCGGTAATGGTATCGGCGGCAGATCCACCTATGACATTTTCGATATTTCTGACCGTGTCTTCCGCCACTCCCCCAACCTGAACCGTTGCAAGGGTGGACGTGTTCAGCGCCAGCGATACTGACAGGGTTTTGTCGCTGAAATCGGCGGTATCGCTTCCATCGCCACCGTCCAGCGCGTCGACACCACCATTTCCTTTGAAGTAGTTGTCTTCTTCATCGCCTGTGAAGGTATCCACATAGTCAGTGCCGACAAGCCCTTCGATACTCAGGAAACGGTCTCCCTCGGCCTCGCCGCCGAAACCTTGCCTGAGGGTCAGGTCAATTGTTACGGCCTGGGCCGAGTACATATAGCTGGCGATATCCCGGCCTTTGCCACCGTAAAGCTGGTCACTGCCTTCTCCGCCATCGAGCCAGTCGTCACCGTCGCTTCCGTAGAGCCTGTCATTGCCAAAACTGCCATATAGCTTGTCGTCGTCGCCTTCGCCGTCGAGCAGGTCGTCAAACCGCCCGCCTGTGATTACGTCGTTGCCACCTGCGCCGCGCAGGCTGTTCAGCTTGTCCTGACCCGTAAGGACATCGATACCTGCCGTACCGACGACTTCATTCACATCGCCGGTCTGTCTGATCAGCGCCGCGTCGGCATAATCGGATGCCATCGCCTTGAACCCGAATGTGGTGGTTTGATGTGCGGCAATATCGGTATTCCAGGAAACGTTGCGGACTACGTATTTGTTTCCGACGTGTTCGACGATCTCCGCGTCCCAGATTTCCTCGATTTCGTAGGGCATCTCGAACGCGAAGGTCCAGCCATCATCGATGAGGGTAGATCCCGTGTTTTCAAGCTCGATGAGGCCGAGGAAGCCGCTGCCCCAGTCGTCGGTGATCGAGGACGTTCCAACCAGCGCGTCGTGATCGTCGTTGGCGATCGTCGCGATGCCGATATCCTTGTCCAGAACCGCATTTGTCGCATTGCTCAGGACGAGCGAGAAAGTTTCGTCGCCTTCGTCCAGATTGTCGCGGAAGACGGTGGTCGTGACGGTTTTCGTCTGTTCGCCCGGAAGGAAGGTCAGACTGCCGGAGATATCTTCAAAATCCCCGCCAAGCACTGCGGTACCGTTGGCAACGGCCTGGTAGTCGACAGTGATCGTTTCCGTTGCGACTTCCGACAAGCTGATTGTGAATGTGACAGTCGTTTCCCCAGGCGTCGTATCCGTCGTCGGTGCCATGAGCGGCAGGATCTCCGCGAGTTTCGCCTGGTCGACCGTTTTCCAGTCTTCCAGCAGAATTCCGCCCGTATCTCCGGAGTTCGGGTTCCAGGACCACCATGTCCAATTGATACCCTCCTCGCCAACAGGGATATCGAGTGTCCCATCCGCATCGAGGTCGCCGGAAAGATAGGCCTGAATTTGATCGAGCCACTGCAGATCTTTCGGATCGACCAGGCTGGTGCCCAGCTCACCGATCCAGACCGGGGCAACATCGCTTTCGTAAAGATAGCCCCACATCCGGCTGAACTTGTCGACCAGATTGTCAGGATAGTCGGGATCGGAGAACCACGGCTGGGTGTAGACCGAATTCGGATAGTCGTGGGCGGAATAGACAAGTTTGTCGGATTGATTGAGCCGGATGGGGTCGTCTTCAACTCCCATCAGGTTGCCACCCCACCAATATCGTTCGCCTTCGTATTCCTCGATACCTTCGACGAAAATCAACCAGTCGCTGTTGACGTCTCCGATCGCATTGCCGGCGCGTTCAGCAGCAGCCCGCCAGTCCGTTGCGGAGCCATCCCCCCAAGTGGCGCCGCCCTCGTCCAGTTTGCCGTGCGGTTCGTTATGCAGATCCGCGCCGATGACGGTTGAATTGCCCGCATATCTTTCGGCAAGCATCACCCAGTCCGAGACCCAATCGTCCTCCGAGTAGTTTTCATCGTACCAAAGGCCATTTTCGCTTGCGCTTACACCGGCATCGCTTCTGTGATGGTCAAGAATGATCCGCAGGCCGATTTTGCCGGCGTAATCGATAATCTTGTCCATGATTTCCAGGGAGGTGATTGCCTGCTGTTGTTCAAGCGGGACGCGATAGTCATAAGCGCCGCTAACCAGGAGATCCTGGTTCAAGAACAAATTGATACCTCCGCCATCGCCGCCCACCGGCCGGCTGTCGGCGTCCAGTGTCGCGCTGGAATAAGGAAGCCGGATCGTGTTGAAACCGAGTTCCTTCATCTGGTCCATCATGGATTGCCAGCTGCGGTCATAAAGGCCGTGCGGGACGAAATCGTCAGACTCCAGGCCGAACCAGTTGATACCGGCGATCTTGAAAGGGTTATCGGCTTCGTCGACGATCTGATTGCCATCGGTCCGCAAGAAACCGTCTCCAACACCGGGAACGGCGCTGCCTTCCAGGACAGTCACGTCCGCAACGCTCAGTGTCGGCGCCGGCCTCAGTTCGAAGTCGTCCGCGCTCAGCGAAGCCTTGGCAACCCCTTTCAGTAGAATTGAGCTTTCGGGGTTCCGGACAATGATGGCACCTTCCGAGGTATCGGAAGTCAGTGACATGATTTCATCGAAGGACCGCATGTCCTGCGTCAGGAACTCGATGACATCTCCGCCATTGACGTCGAAGTCTTCGATCGCATCGTATCCAAATCCTTCGCTGAACTTGTACCGGTCCGCGCCGGCACCTCCCATGAACCAGTCGTTGCCGTCACCGCCGATCAGCACATCGTCGCCGTCACCGCCGAGCAGGGAATCGTTGCCGTCACCGCCCACCAGAGTGTCGTTTCCGGCTTCGCCGAACAGCTCGTCCCTGATCGCGGTTCCGTAGATCGTGTCGGCTTGTGACGTCCCGAAATACTGCGACGTCGATCCGTTTATCTGGGCGAGAACCGTGCCATCCGCGAACTCAAACCGTTCGATGTTCTCCGCCATGTTGGCAATTCGCAATTCTCCGGATTGCCCGCCGTTCGACCAGGAGAGCCGCAGCGCGAGACCATTGTCAGGATCGCCGCCTTGAGACACGTAGTCGTAGGTACCGATCGTCAGGTCGGAAAAGTTCAAGTCGCTGAACACGATCTTGTCCGCCGAACCGCTGGTGCTTGTCTCCGCGTCGGCGTCGATCAGGACTTTGCCGTTTTCCATGGAATAGATGTAGACGTCGTCGCCGGCCCCTCCATCCAGGGTCTGCCAGGCTCCGCCGGTCGTACCCCCGGCGTCCAGGACATCGTTGCCTGCGTCGCCATGAAGATCGTCTGCCGCCGCTCCGCCAAGCAGGTGGTCATAATCCAAGGTACCCGTCGTGGCGTTGGCGGTGTAGACGAGAGACCCGTAAACGCCGCTTTCCTGACCGCCGGCATAGGTCACGACATGGGCATAGTCCTGCGTGTCGGCAAACTGCACTTCGAGCGTTTTTGCGCCAAGCGCGTTGAAGGTCAATTCAACACTGGACCAGTAATTCTCGCTCTCCGGATCATAGAGGGTGGCAGACCGCGTGACGCCGAACTCGTCGATCTGGTGAACCGAGGAGACCGCACCGGTGCCGGCAACATACTCTGTTCTTGTCGACGATCCGTCCGAGTTCTTGATCCGCTCATCCAGAAGCGCGCCCGATCCATCTTCCGTTCTGCTGTAAAGGATGTTGCCGAGTGGATCGATTTCGAACTCGCTGGATTGTTCAACGGCGCCGTTTGCATCCGTCGCGACGACGGTTCTCTCGGTCGCTCCGCTGCTCAGCGTGCGTGTGGTCTCCGTGTATTCGTAGACACCATCGTTTTCGGCGTCTTTCTTAAGGACGCTTATCAACCCGTCGTGGCTTGTTTGAAGGATACCACGCGCCTTGACGCTGCCGTTGGCGTTCGTCTCCAGGATCGTGGCTTCCGAACTGCCGTCGATAAAAGTCTGCGTTTCCATCGAGACTTCAAAGCGGCCGTCTCCATCGATATCCGAGATCATCGACCTCGTACGGCCATCAAAAGACGTCGTTATTTCCGTCCGCGCGGCAATTTCGTTGTTCCAGTAGATTTCACCGTTGTGGACTTCCCCGGCGTTTCGTGCAGCTTCGTTGTTCGTGATCACCGTCTTCCTGGTGCCGGACACCAGCACGGTCTCATGGATTGTCTTGTCGACGATGCCGTCATTGTTGACGTCTGCTTCCTCCAGATATGTGCGTCCGTCTGCACTGCTTTTGCTGAAGGTTTGCGAGCGGACCTTGCCGGTGCCTTCATCCGTCTGGGTGGTCAGGATTTCAACGCTGCCATCTGCGAATTCGAAGATCTGCTCCAGCGTGGTCGCATCGGCCGATCCATCGCCGTTCTTGTCCACTTCCGTCAATACGGAAAGACCGTCCGCGGCTTTTGTGACGACTACCTTGCTGTCCAAGGCGCCGCCGCTGGAATAGTTGGAAACGCTGGTAATATTGCGCCCGTCCAGGGTCGCGGTCGTCTCTTCAATCTGATCCGTGGAACCATCGCCATCGCTGTCCCGGTCAATCGTCGTGTTGCGCGCGTCATCGGAAACGGTCTTCACGGTTTTCTCGATAAGCGTTCCCGAAGTATTTCTGACTTCCTCGGTCAGAACGGTGCTGCCATCGGCCCGTTCCCTCAGGACGTTTTGAATGCTTCTGTCCTCATAGCCCTCCATGGCAGATGTCTGATCCGTGACCTTTGTTTTTTCATCTGCGCTTATTGTGATTGTGGTTGTCGACAGACTGGCGCCGCCTCCTTTGGAAGAAGCGATCGTTCTCGTCGTCGAGCCATCAGCTTCAAGAACGGTGACGTCCTCGCGACTCTGGTCGAACAGACCGTTGCCGTCGCTGTCGAGTGCCGTCGTGACGGACAGACCGTTTGCCGAGGTCACCGTTTCGAAAGCCTGCTCCAGTTGAGCCCCTTGAAAGAGCTGTTCGGAAACTCTGGTTGACCCGTCCTCTTCCAGAGTTATCGACTTCACGAAGCTCCGGTCGATCGATCCGGAACCGTTGTCGTCCCAGCCGAACGTCTCAAGCAGTCCGTTCCCGGAGACGGAGTGGGTTTCCTGACCGCTCAGCGTCCACGGAGTGGACCCGCTCGCACTGAAGTCCCGGACGCTGATATCTGTGGTAACCGTCGTACCGCCATCGGCGTTCAGAACCGTCGTCTCGACAATTTCCGTCTCGTCGCCACCCTGTGCATCCGCATCATATGTCGTGGTTCTGGTCAGCCCGTCCGCACTGACGGTGACATTTTTCTGGCCCGCGATGTTTTGACCATCGACCTGGTAATCCTGGTAGGTTTCCAGGCTCGAGCCGTCGCCGAGGGTCTGGAAGACGATATTCTGGTCGTCCACGCCATCCCCGTCGACGTCCTTGACGACGGTGACAACCCGGCCGTTTGCCGACGTATCTTTGGTGGCGCGGCTTTCCAGCGAACCGTCTGCGTGCCGGTATTCGCTTTCCTCCGTGGTGGAGCCGTCCTGGGCGATCAGCGTCTGAGCCTCGAACGAGCGAAGCGTTGCGCCGCTCCCGTCCTCGTAGACGACGGACTGGCTGAGGCCATCCGCGGAAACCGTTTCGCTGGCTCGTTCGACAAGGGTCGAGGAACCTTCGAATTCCGACTGAACCGTCGTGACACTGCCATCTGAGCCAACCGCCTTTTGGATGGTTCTTGTGAAATCGACTGTGCCGTTACCGTCGAAATCGACGGACTGGGACGAGACAAGTCCGCTTCTGGACGTGTCGATCGTGGCTTCGCTTTGTTTGACGCCGGCTGAGTTCCGCTCTTCGACGGTTGTGCGGGTCGAGCCGTCCGCGAACGCCTGTTCGGTTATCGCGACATCGGTCAAACCGTTTCCGTCGCTGTCCAAAGTCTGTGTGCTCAAGAAGCCGTGAGCGTCCGTACTGGTCACAGTCTTGGATATCAAGGTTCCGTTTGTGGCGAAGGTCTTTCGCTCGACATCTTCGGAGCCATCGGCATTGACGGTCCTCGTAGTGGTGACGGTCTGGTCGACAAGGCCGTCGCCATCGGCGTCCAGGGTCTCTGTAGATCTGAGACCGTCCGCCGAAATCGATTTTGTAGCCGTGGTTACCAGGCTTGTACCCGAAAATGTAGTCTCCGTGTTCGTTGTCGAGCCATCGGCATTCACCCGGGTCGAGATTTCAACAGTCGTGTCGATATCTCCGTCGCCATCGGCGTCCGTCTCAGTAGTCCGAAGCATTCCATTGCCGGATTCCGAGACGATTCCCTGTTGCAACAGACTGCCGTTGCGCGAGGTAGAGGATGTGGTCGTGGTCGTGCTGCCATCGAGTTCAAGGCTCGCTTGCGTCAACGTGGTGATATCGACATTACCGTCGCCGTCGAAATCTTCAGCCAACTGGACAGACAATCCGTTAGCGCTTGTGGATTGCACACTTTTGGAAAGCAGGACGCTTGTGTTGGAAAGGTTCTCGATTTCGAGCGTTTGCGATCCATCCGAGGCGATCGTCAGGCTTTCTTGATAATTGTTCTGTCCGCTGCCGTCCTCGTCCCGCACCAGCACCACGGACCGGCGATCCGTACTCGTGGTTTTCATGGACGTAGCGAGGAGCGTGCCGTCACCGCTCCGCTCTTCGACCACTTCCGTCTGGCTGCCGTCTGCATGCAGGGTTCTTGCCTGTGTGACCGTTTGATCCGCCAGTCCGTCCCCTGTGACATCGGATGACTGCGTGACCGTCATCCCGTCGGCACTGGTGGTTTCGACGGTACGGGTTACGAGGCTTCCGTTCTCGCTTTCCAGTTCAACCGTCTGCGTCGCACTTCCATCCGCATTGTAGACCAGAGTATCCGTGATGATCTGGTCGAAAACATTCTGGCCGAAGCGGTCGATTTCGGTGGTGGTCGAAAGACGGTCTGCAGACGTTGTCTTGACGATTTCGGAAACCAAGCTGCCATCGGCACTCAGGTAAGTCGTGGTTTCGGTGATCAAACCGGCCGCGTCTTCGGCAACATCCATGATCCGGTCGATCGTTCCGTCGCCGTTGAGGTCCTCGGTGATGGTACCCGTGAACCCATCGGCCTCTCTCACGTCGATTGTTTCGGAGAGCTTCGTGCCGTTGTTGCTGGTTTTCGTTATCGTGCGAGTTTCGCTGTCATCCACACCGATGACCGTGACATCGCTGGTTGTGAACTCGATCGCACCGTCGCCATCGAGATCCGTCAAAACCGATTTCGACAAACCGTCTTCCGAGATGGATGTCACCGTTTGACTGCTTGTGCTACCGTCCCGCGCTTTGCTGGTCTCGGTCACCGTCGACGTGCCCGACAGATCGCGCGCGGTCGTGGATTCCACAACGAGATCGGTCAGTCCGTCCCCGTCAAGATCGATTGTCTGGGTACGGGCCAGATTGTCCGCGCTGATCGCAAGGTCCTTTCGGGACAGAAGGGTGCCGTCCCCTCCGAAAACCGTGTCGGTTTCGACGCGCGAGCCATCCCCGTTATGAACTGTCTGATGCGTGGAACTACGCTCGTAAGACCCGTCCCCATCCGCGTCTGTGCTGACCGTTCGGGTGAGCCGGTCCGCGGAATGTGTGGTTGCGGTTTGCCGCAGGATCGAACCGTCTTGAGCAAGGTCAGATCGCGTCACGGTCAGGCTGTTGTCAGTGCCGGTAAGACGTGTTTCGATCTCGGTGACGTAACCGCCGCCTGCCAGATCCCGCTCAATCGTAATGCTGGCCAGGTCGGCGCTTGTGGTCGTGATTGTCTGGTCAATAAGGGTGTCGCCGCCGTCACGATTGATTTCCGTTCGGACACGGCTGCCGTCAAGCTCGATCGTTGTTACGTCGGTTAAGACCCTGTCAACAACACCATCGCCGTTGTCGTCAAACGCGATCTCTATGTCGAGACCGTCAGGAGAGGTCGTTCGGGATATGGTTGACGCCAGAGAGCCATCTTTCGAATAAACTGACTGGGTAACTACGGAATAGCCGTTCGCGGCGGTAGAGACGGTTTCTTCAACCGAATATCCGTCGTCATCAATGGCAAGGGTTGCTGTGACCGCTGTCCCCGTTGTGCCGTCGGTGCGGCTGAAGGTTGTCTCGCCATTTATTGAAGAACCGTCGGAGTAGGAGATTCTCGTTTCATCAACATTAAGGTCAATGGACTCGATACCGAGCTCGGCAAGTGTTTTTGCGATAAGCCGTCCATCTGCACCGGTAACCATGACCTTGAAGTTTGACCATTGCGCGTCGCCAGAATCTAGAAGCCCATTTTGGTTGGTATCGAAAATCTGACGAAGAGCCTGTATGTCCGTCTCAGCAGAAGGGTCCCAATCGGTAAACACAACCTCTTTTCGACTGGAGATCTCGCCATTGTCATCGGCATCGATGATGAGTATGCCATCACCAGATCCGACCCAAGCTGTTCGGTGTTTGTAGTTGTCTTCGCCAATATCGAGGTAGACGGTAGAGTTAGCCCGTGAAACGAGATCAATACCGTTATCATCCAGGTCCATAAGAACTGGTTTGCCAGAACCACCTGAATTACCGGCTCCACCGGAATTTCCTTCCCCTTTGCCGGAGGAACCGGTGTTGGCCTCTTGTTGATGATCGTTCCCGCCTTTGCCAGACGATCCGGTTTCCTGCTTCTCCTGTTCCGAAGCAAGTGCGTCTTTTCGGCCCTGTTTGATGGCAAGCTCGGCTTGAGTGAAACCACGGGCGCTCGTGGTTTCGCCGCCGTTCAGATGATATTCTCTGTATCCAGCTGCTGTTATATCAGTGAGACTGTGACCTGACTTGGCAGCCGTATACGCCGCAGACTGTGCTTTCCCCCCTGCTGTTGAACGGTAAGATTCACTCAACTGTAGCTGGTGCTCAACAAAGGCCTCACCGCTAACTGAGACCTGCCTGCCATTATGCAGCTCTACGTACGCCTTATCGTCATGTTGATCAAAGCCGTGATATTCAAACCCCGCTCCATCATTGTAAGAATCGTTGTGAACCCGGACACCGCCTGCAACGTAAGTGTGATAATCCTCGACCTCGAAGTTGTAGGTTTTCCAGCCCTTCTTGTAGACGGGTTTTAAGGCAAAGTTGCCGTTTTCCGGATAAACATACCCTTCTGCCTGTTCAAACAATTCGGCAGTTTCCGAATTGTAAAAGACTCTCTTTGCTCTAATATTTGCAAAAGACCCGTCAGACAACACTATTGAAGCGTCATTCGCTTCGATCAAATCGGATATATTTACGAATTTTCCATATTTATTGAGGAATTTATGGCTTGGAGTAACATGAATTACCTTAACGGAGCCACCACTATCGTAGGATAGTTCAATCCATTCATCTGTTATGTTTTGGAAAACTCTCGTCACTCGTTTCTTTGCGAGTTTTCCAGTCCCAGACTGCTCCCAAGGACTAAAGGAGAGAACGTAGTCTCCTGGTTGTACTTCAGAGATTTTGGTCAACCCGCTACTAGTAGAAATAAGAGTGTTTCCTGAAAAGCACTTAACTAGATGCGTGACCCCGTTAGGACTGTAAAACTTGACGCTGCCATAGTTATCGTATCCGATTGCAAATGACGCTTCGGCTGCCGCGCCAATATGTAAACCTGGGCCATAAGTTATTGAATTTGGTGCATATGACCGAAGATTTCCAAATTCATCGACGCTCCAATATGCACCAACTCCTAAAGGGGTATGAAACCCTATAGAAATATCAACCCCTGTAAAGTAATCTTCAGGCGTTTGTTTACTCGAAAATGCTTGAACAACAGCTCTTGCACCAAATGAATATTTTAGATATTTGCTTAAATTTGAATAATCAAACCCGACGTGGGGTCCAATCTCCTTTCCTGGGTTGCCATAGTCGCTAATATCGTATTCACCAACTTTATTTGTTCCGATAGTTAAAAATAAACCTTTTTCCTCTACTCCATATCCGCCCACTGCACCGTATTCATAGTATCCAATTGTCGCAGAAATGTTTTTACCTGACAGCCCTCCAACAATAGGTGCCCAGTCGAAGCCAGAAGGGATTGCCAATCCAACAGTAACTCCGACACCTTCAGTCACAGCAAGATTTTTTAAGGACATTATAAAGCTCCGAACTTGAATTTATTACGAAATTTTCTTCAGAAGACTTTTCCGAATTCTTCAAGAAAGATATCGAGAGATTCATTCATTGATAAAAATACAATAAAAATTAATCCAAAACCCAAAAATAAAGCAGTTATAAGAATAAATAACCTAAGGTTAATGTAAATATACTTCTCTATAGTAGATTTGTTTTTCAGGTGTTTGTTTTGAAATGCAAAAAGGTAGGCTAATATAGTTAATATTACAATTACAAATAAAATCATCTCTATAGCCCTCACAGAATACTAATGTTCCTCCAGAAAAAGAACTTATCGGGTAAACCTCTTGAATAAAAAAGAATTTTCTTTGGGCATAACAATTGTTTTTTCCTTAACAAGGACTCCCTTTAAATCATAGTAACGAATATTATAACTATAACCTGTTGGTGATGTTGAATCGCGAGCAGGAAAATATTCCTTCCTTCCAATTCTTTCTCCATTTTTGTCAAACCAACCAGTTACTTCCGGCTTTGCAAGGGCATCGAAATTTGTCTTTGGGATATTTGGATTCGCGGAAGCATCAGCTGCAGCAGACACGCCCCATCTTATAAGTGCTCCGGGGAGAGAGCCGATTGTGAATCCTGCAACGATGCCTGTTATGGTTCCTGATGAAAAAGCGACCACGTCGTCTGAAGTAAATCCCTCATCATCCATCGATCGAGATATTGCGTCTATCGGGACAGCAAGCGCACCAATCGTTTTTCCCATCGGTGCCAGAGGTCTTACGTGTTCAAGCGCCGCGCCACTAACTGACACTATGGAACTAAATTGACTTTTTAGGAAATCTAAGACAGGACCATCAAAACGCTCTAGTCCGAGAGAAAAATTTGATTGATTACGAAGAGAGCCAGGTGGAATAATCGTAATTCCGCCACCACCAGGACCTGTGCCGGTAATAATAACGCCGTTGCCAAAGGTGCCTATAACGCTTTTATTCGTGCCGCCCATCAATTTTCCCTCTAAACAAAATTTTCTGAAACTAATATTTATTGCTTTCGGTCTGACTTTCGCCAAAATAAGTCGATTGATCCATTAAGTAATTTCTTACATAGATTGCTATTTAGCTCAGAATCATCATATGGTAAGTATATTTTGTAATTTATAATACTATGACTATTTGTGTTTTTTGAAATAACGCAATAAAATGAAGGTATTCCATTCTCTTTTTCGTTTGAGAAAACGCTAAGTTTAGCAGCTTCAAACTTCTCCGATTCTTGGAGGTATAACTGTGGGATTTCTTCCGAAAGACAATTAAATATTTTTCCGTCGGTTCCAACAAAGACGGTCTTATGTGCGCCCGTGTCATCTAGAGCTGCCAATTCTTGTGTCACCTTTCTCACAATTGTACCCCATTGATCTGGGCACGCCGCAGGCTTTTCAGAATCAGCAATAGATACATGTGTTTCGAAGACAAAAAAAACAAAGTAAGTGAATATTGTTCTGATTAACGTTTTTCTACTTACAGGATTTTCCGCGCCCATTTCTATTTACCTCATTATAGTTTGTACGACAATTTTTTGAACATGAGAGTAAGTATTTCTTATGAATAATATTTGCCGACATTTGTTGCTTATCTATATAGGGAAGGATTTTGAAATCATGTCAATTCTAATACGGATTTTGATGAATTTGTTTTAAGTAACTTTACATCAATTACTATAGAAACATGCTTGTGGTGTTAGTCTTCGATTGCTTAGTTGAAGCGCATTAGATTTACCTTAACAAATTAGTTTTGAAGCTATACTACATAGGCTCCACCAATGTACTGAGCACCAGAAGCACGCATTAGTCTGTCTGTTGCTTTCAGGTTCGAACCTGTCGTCACATGAATAGTGCTATGAGTTGCGTTCAATGACGCTGCCCAACTTCTTATGCCGGCAACCAGCGCGAGAAAGCTTTTTGCGCGCCGTATGGGGTGCTGCTCAAGATCCACAGCGATGACATGAACAGTCACAAATAGTGGGCCATCTGACAACATGTAGGAATCAGCGCTAGCCCAAGCGACCCCGACGGGCCTGTTTTCCCATTCTGCAACCATGCACGCCATACGGGGCGGTCTGGCAAGGATCTTCTTGAAATGCTGATCCAGCTTCCAATCGGAAAATGGCTGGTTGCGGAACACTGTGGTTTCATGATGTTGCCGCATGATTGATCGCACTATCGGAACATCTCGCTCTTCCAACAGCCGTACTTTTAAACCGGCAGTTTTCTTTGAAGTATTTACCTGCCTAACGACTTCCGTAGTTGTTATTGGATGTCGTTCAATTGTATCGTTTGAAAAATCCATATTTGACGTAACTCCTGCTCAAAAAAATGAGGACTTACAATCGATTTTCATTGCAGGCGTATGATAAGCTGCTTTAAACAACCGGGCAATCGCAAAGGTTGCATCAATTTTAAGCTAAACGAGAAATTTTTAAACAACCTCTAATTGGTTTGCAGGATCTGATGGTTCGATTTTTAGTCTTGTAGAGGCTGTTCACGGTTGCTGTGACACATCGGCATTGGCATCGTTAAGAACGACTTCAACGAAATAACTTACCTCTCCCGCAACGCATGAGCTATCTGATCTCGTATCGGCTTCACCAGGTAGCTGAGCACCGTCCTGTCCCCGGTCTGCAGGAACGTCTCGACAGGCATGCCCGGCACAAGGGCTTGGTCGCCAAGTTTGGTGAGTTCGCTCTCATCGATCACAAGCCGGGCAACGTAGAAACTCATGCCCGTTCGCTCGTCCTGGTTCAAATCGGCGGAGATGGTCAGCAGCTCCGCATTTAATTCCGGCGTTGTTCGCTGATCGAAGCTGGGAAAGCGAACCCTCGCGTGTTGGCCCGGGGACATTTGATCGATATCGACCGGCCGAACCTGGGTTTCTACGATGAGTTGGTCTTCACGCGGCACAATCTGCATGATGGTTTCACCGGGAGCAATGACACCACCGATCGTGTGGACGGCGAGTTGATGCACATAGCCGTTGCGCGGGGCCAGAATATCGACACGGGTCAGCTCGTCTTCTGCTGCGATCTTCTGTTCTTCAAGCTGCGCGATGCGGGAGCGAACTTCCTGCAGGTTTTCCAGGACCTCGGCCCGATAGGTTTCCTCAATTTGAAGGATCTGGATATGCCGTTCGCTGATCGCTTCCCTGGTGCGCGCAATCTGCGCAATCAGGTCTCCATATTCCCCGTCGAGACGCGCCTTTTCGCGGCGCAACGCCGTTACGCGGCTCTTTGACACCAGCTGCTTGTCCAGAAGGCCACCGAGATCACCAAGCTCTTCCCCGATCAGTTCAATTTCTGATGTCTTGGCCGCAACCTGAGCTTCGAGTCCTTCTGTCTGCTTGTTGAACTGACGGATCTGCTCTTCGAGCTGGTTCTTCCGGCCTTCCTTGGAATTTTGCCGAGCTTCCAGCAGAAGCTGCTGACCTCTTTCAACGTCACCAAGACTAGCGACACGCTGTTCAGGCCATTCAATGGCTCGCAAGTCATCTCGTTCCGCTGCGAGGCGCAGTTCCTGCGCAGTCAGGTCGGTCAACTGTTTGGTGATGACCGCGAGATTGGCTCGGGTCACCGTGTCGTCCAGTCTGATCAAAAGATCCCCGGCCTCAACAACGTCACCATTTTTAACGCGGATATCACGAACAATACCGCCTTCCCGGTGCTGGACCTGTTTGATGTTGCTCTCAACGACAATTGTGCCGGAGGACACAACCGCACCGGAGATTTCTGTAAAGGCTGCCCAGCCACCGATCCCGCCGATGATGACGATGGTCAACAGGAGCGCAAACAACATGTGATTGCGCACCGTGTGACGCAGCATGTCGTCGGCGTTGGTAGACGTAGAGCTGGATTGAGGTGAAGCCTCGACCTGATCAAACATCGTCATCCCCTCGCACCAACACTGGTGCGCGTGTTGGGAACAGGCTGGACCACTTGCTTGAGCACTTCGTCCTTCGGTCCGAATCCGGCCATCTTGCCGTCTTTCAGGCAAAGGATCTTGTCGACCGTTGCAATTGCGCTTGGACGATGGGCGATCACGACGACAATGGATCCCTTGTCCCGCATGGCTTTGATGGCTCCCGACAGGGCGCCGTCGCCTTCTGCATCCAGGTTGGAATTCGGCTCATCCAGAACGACAAGAAAGGGATTGCCATAAAGTGCCCTCGCCAGGGCGATGCGTTGCCGCTGCCCGGCAGACAGCATGCGGCCGCTGCGGCCAATAACAGTGTTGTAGCCTTCTGGAAGGCCGACGATCAGATCGTGCACATCAGCCAGCTGTGCCGCCTCAATGATGAGGTCAGGCGATGCATTTGTTCGGAACCGGGCTATGTTGTCGGCGATGGTGCCATCAAAGAGCTGAAGATCCTGAGGCAGATAGCCAATGAACTCTCCGCGTTTCGCGCTCGGCCACTGGCCAAGCTCAGCCCCGTCGTAACGGATGACACCCTTGAGTGGCGCGAGAGCGCCCACCAGAGCCCGCGCAAAAGTAGACTTGCCGGATCCGGAAGGACCGATCACTCCAAGGCCCTCCCCGGCCTCAAGGTCGAGCGATACACCTTGGACAAAAGGCACGGTCTCACCGAATGGGCCGCAAAACACCTGCTCAACGAAAATCTTCTTTGTCGGCAACGGCAGATCCATCTTGTCGGCCTCGGTCTCGGCAACCAACAAAACCTCACGCAAACGCCTTAGAGATTGGCGGCAGGCAACAAACCCGCGCCATTGGGAAACGGCCTGCTCGATAGGCGACAGTGCTCTTGAGGTCATGATGGAAGAGGCGATCATGACGCCAGGTGTAATTTCCTGCTTGATTGCCAGCCACGCGCCGACACCAAGAATGGCTGACTGGAGAATGAAGCGGATGGTTTTGATCGCTGTGCCGAATAAACCTGTACGATCGGCAGCCCGCCGCTGGGTTTCCAGATAGTCGCTGTTCTGCGTCTCCCACCTTGATGTCAGGGCATCCTGCATGCCCATCGCGGTAACGACCTCGGAATTGCGCTGTCCAATTTCCACATCGGCGGAGCGACGCCCTGCATGGCTGGCAGCCTCTTGTGCCGGCGTCCTGGACATCAGTTCATTCAAGGCGATCAGGACAACGATCACCAATGCGCCACCAAGCCCCACAAACCCAAGGACCGGGTGGAATAGAAACACGATCCCGAGATATAGCGGCAGCCATGGAATATCGAAAATGGCCGCGGGCCCAGGTCCGGACAGGAATTGCCTTACCGTATCCAGATCCTGCACCGGACGCAGTTTGGCAGCCTTGCGTCCCAGGCGTACTGGAAGGACATTTGAGATGCGGTAGACCATCCCGGACAGTCTTGCATCGACCCGCTGCCCCAACCGGGCCAAAAGTCTGCTGCGCACACCCTCAAGAAGGCCATAAAAAGCATAGAGCACGATGGCCAGCGCACCGATCGCCACAAGTGTCGGAATGGATCCGCTGGCAAGAACCCGGTCATAGACCTGCAGCATGAAGACAGGTCCGGTCAGCATCAGGATGTTGATGACGAAGCTGACGAGCGCGACGCCCCAGAAAGCTGCATAGACCGGGCGGAAGGCCGAGGTAACCGGGTTCTCCCTCGACGCCTGGGAACCGGAAGAAGATTGCTTGGAGTTTGGCATGGGTTTCAAAGGTCTTCAGGTAGCCTACTTAGGCAGACTCCTTGGGGAATAAGGCACTCAGACGTGCAAGAAGGCATTGTCGTTGAGGGACATTCCAGGGGAAGAAGTCAGACGCTCCTCAGGGCTTGAAGAGCGTCTGACAGGCTCAGCTTCGTTTATACGAACTGGAAGTCGTCCTGGTGCAACTGGCTAACGAGGACGTTCTGCAGAGTGATTGACGTGTCGTCGTCAATCGCAATGGTCGTGTCCGTGCCATCGTCAGAGGCAGAAGCGATGACCGCCGCCATGTCCGCGAAAATGCCTGTTTCGAACTCCAGAACATCTGCCGAGCCAGCGCCAGCCAAGAAGTCAGTGATGATATCGTGACCAGTTCCACCAAATGAGAAATGGAACGTATCGGTTCCAGTTCCGCCTGTGAGGGTGTCGCCTCCGTTGCCACCATCAATGAAATCGTCCGTGCCAAATCCAACAATTGAATCATCTCCCTCGCCACCAATAAGCGAACGAATTTTCAAGTCGGATTTGCTCCAAACGGTTCCGTCGGCAAAATGGATCTGTTCAACGCCCGCATCAGAGATATTCCAGAGTTCCTGATCCATGAAGACGGAGCCTCCATCTTTAAAAATCAGGGTGATGTCGTTGGAATCTTGAGTGCTTCGTACAACCTGAACTTCATCGACCAGTATGCCTTCACCGAGCATGAGCTTGTCAGCTGACCCGCTACTGTAATTCTCGAAAATGGTATCGTTTCCATCACCCAGATCATACAGGTAAGTGTCTGAGTATTTTCCACCGTCGAGGTAATCATCGCCCGCTCCACCACGAATGGTGTCTGTGCCACTATATCCGTAGACGGTATCGTTCCCGGCACCGGCATCAATTGTGTCACCGGCGGCGTCCCCAAATCCATAGATGGTGTTTTCAAGGCTGTAGTCGAAACTCTCGAAATACTTCGCCTGAAGAGCGGAACGGTTCCATTGGGTTCCGTCAGCAAATTCAATTAATTCGACACCGCTGTCTGTAATACTCTGGAATTGGTACTTGAGCAGAACGGAGCCACCGTCGCTGAACGTAAGCGTCGCTTCGTTCAAGTCGCTTGTGCCACGGGTGACAATGACGTCACTTTCCAGAATGCCGCTTCCGAGGATTAGCTTATCCGCGGATCCATTGCTGTAGTTTTCGACGATGGTATCGTTTCCATCCCCTAGGTCATACAGGTAGGTGTCTGAGTATTTTCCACCATCGAGGTAGTCGTCCCCCGCTCCACCTCGGATGGTGTCTGTGCCACTATATCCGTAGACGGTATCGTTCCCGGCACCGGCATCAATTGTGTCACCGGCGGCATCCCCAAATCCATAGATGGTGTTTTCAAGGCTGTAGTCGAAACTCTCGAAATACTTCGCCTGAAGAGCGGAACGGTTCCATTGGGTTCCGTCAGCAAACTCAATCAATTCGACGCCGCTGTGTGTAATACTCTGGAATTGGTACTTGAGCAGAATGGAGCCACCGTCGCTGAACGTAAGTGTCGCTTCGTTCAAGTCGCTCGTGCCACGGGTGACTATGACGTCACTTTCCAGAATACCGCTTCCGAGGATCAGATTATCCGCCGATCCATTGCTGTAGTTTTCGACGATGGTATCGTTTCCATCTCCTAGGTCATAAAGGTAAGTGTCCGAGTAGCTACCCCCTTCAAGGGTATCATTTCCAAGCCCCCCGATGATGGTGTCGGAACCACTATACCCGTAAACTGTGTCATTGCCGGCGCCCGCATACAGGAAGTCGTTTTGCCCGCTGAACCCATAAATAGTGTCATCCCCCTCAGTCCAGGCGTTGTCAGCGAGTTGAACGGCCAAGTCATCCGCGGTCCAAACGGTACCATCGGAGAATTTGAACAACTCGATACCGTTGCTTGGCAGCAATGAGAATTGTTGTTCCAGCAGGATCGTACCGCCGTCACTGAATGTCAGCAGAATATCTTCGAGATCACCTGGGGTACGGGATACCGTAATATTGCTTGTTGTGATGCCTGCCCCAAATTCAAGCGTGTCAGCGGAGCCGTTCCCATAAGCCTCAATGATACGGTCATGACCATCTCCAAGAGCATAGCGATAGGTGTCATCGCCCTTCCCGCCGTACAGCGTGTCATCCCCGAGACCGCCGATGAGGACGTCATCACCGTTCTGGCCGTAAATAGTATCATTGCCTGCCCCTGCATCGATGACATCTGCAACCGAGAATCCGGACACGATATCATCGCCGCCTGTGACACCGTCTTGAAGGTACTTGGCAAAGAGGTCTGAGGTTTGCCAGACGGTCCCGTCTTGGAAGTGGAATTCCTCGACAACGTTGAATAGCAACGACCCGGAGCGATAATCTTCGATGGTGATACTATCGTCGAGGCTCAAGGAGAGTTTCAGGTCTCTGAAATTGTTGTCAGCCCAACTGACAGTCACATCTGCGACTGTAATACCATCGCCGAAGACAATCTTGTCGGTGTTGTCGATGAAAATTGAGACTTGCTGGTCTACAATTCGGTCGTGGCCGTAGCCAATGCCGAAATGATACGTATCGCTGTATTCCCCGCCATAGTAGGTATCGTTACCAGCGCCGCCATCGAACACGTCTTCTGAGGCAAAACCATAGAGAACATCATCACTGTCTGTCCCTTGCAGTAACAGAGGTTGGATGTCCCAAATGGTCATTGTCTGGCCATCCGCGAATTCGAATTGTTCGATATCGAATTGACGGTGACCAAAGTTGTTGTAGCCGAACTGATCTTTGATTGTAACTTGGCTACCGTCCACCAGGGTTGCGATCAGGTCGTGAGACGATCCATTCCGGGACCAGACGACGTCGTCTTTGCCAATCCCCTCACCAAACAGCAATCGGTCGTTATCATTTGTAAAGACGGATACGAAACCGTCGTAGATGACGTCTTGTCCATAGCCAAGACCGAACAGATAGGTGTCGTTGCCATCTCCGCCATTCAGGTAGTCGTTGCCGGCACCACCGTCCATGACGTCATCGCGCCAGAACCCGTAGAGGGTATCGTCACCGTCTGTGTGTTCCAGGAAATGATTATAAATGTATTCCTGGTCCCAGTAGGAGCCATCGGCGAATTCGATTGTCTCGATCGCGCGAATGTGGCTCCCGGAGGTATTAAGACCGTAGAACTGGCCCTGAATAGTGAACTGACTACCATCAGACAGCTTTACAACGAGATCGGCACTATTGCCGTCACGTTCGAGAGTCAGATCGTTTTGGGTTACAGACGCCCCAAGCTGAACCTTATCAACGCTGTCGAAATTGAGGTCGAGAATACCCTCATCGAAAATGTCAGAGCCGTAGCCGAAATCGAAGATGTAGGTGTCGTTCTTGTCGCCGCCACTCAGGAAGTCGTTACCAGCTCCGCCGTCCAACACGTCATCGAAGGTAAAGCCGTAAATGACATCATCACCATCGGTTTTTCCCTGGCTAACAAGCCCCCGCATGATGTCGGCATGGTCGAAACCCTGATCACCCCCTGTAAACTGGAAATACTCGATCCGTTCGATCCAAATTTCCTCTCCCAGAGCGAGACCCCCGTTAAACTGGCCTTTGATGGTGAGAGTGTCGCCACTCGAGGAATTGATGATCAGGTCGCTACTATTGCCGTTTCTGTAAAACGAAATGTCGTCCCGGGAGAACCCTGCACCGAACTGGACGAGATCCTCTCCCGGTGACAGCACATTCATTTGGCTATCGCGAATGGTGTCGTTTCCATAGCCTACATCAAACCTATAGATGTCAAAGCCGTTGCCCCCTTGCAGGAAGTCGTCGCCGGCACCTCCGTCGAGAACATCCATGTGATCGGTGCCAATCAAGCTATCGTCGCTCTCGAGAGGATGAGAAACGGCTTGGGCTATTTCTCCCTGTCCCCACACTTCGCCATTTGCAAAGACGATTTCCTCAATGCCTTGATATGGGCCGACCATCCCTCCAAAGAGGGAATAATTCAGATTGTGGAATTGTCCGGTAACGCGAACGGTGTCACCGGTTTCGATAACCGTAAGGATCAAATCCTTGTCTTCACGCGTTGCGATGATATCGTCTGGCGTCAAATGGGCAAAGCGGATCGTATCGAAACTGTCACTGCCTTCTTCATAGTCATTTATAACGTCATGACCAAAATTCTCACCGAAGACAAATACATCGCTCCCAGATTTGCTTTCGACAACATCATCTCCTGAGGACATATAGAAGATCTGATTGTCGTTGGTGCCAGTACGCTCCCCGGAGCCGTAATCGACTACGTCTTGTGAAATGCCAAGACTTTCAGCCGCTACTGCAAGACTGACCGGAAGCCCGATTGTCTCGTAGGCTGCCACAACATTTGTGAACAGGAACGGTTCGGTGATCCGGTTGCCGCCAGGCCTGTCATAGTCAGAAAGAAGTGTGTCGATCAGCGGCTTCCAGGCTTCGAGCCAGGCATCGGTGCCAGCGGCGTCACTAGGTGAAGCTTCAAAGATCTTTTTGAAGAAAGGGATAAGTTCATAGTCTGTGGTGGGTGAGAACCTGTCTGTTTCGACAGAATACTCCACTCCGACAAAGTAGTCTTTCAGCCCCCCTTGCATCGCCAGGCGAAGCGCAAGCTGTTCAACGAGAAGTTCGGTGCGCCCCAGCAAGTTACCGAGACCTGCAATGGCGGATCCCGTTAAAGCCTCCGCGCGGTCAATCGGGATGTCTTCGCCGAAATACCGCTCCATGAAGTCGAGTTCGTCACTGGAAACGATTTCCCAGGAGACCTCCTCTCCACCAGGTTGATGAGCCATGACCTGCTCGAAGGACGGATAGTCGATGATATCACCGTTCTCATCGGTGATTGTCGTGCCACCGGCTCTCTTCCAATAGGTCACGGTTTCTGTGGAACCGTCCTGATGAGTTATTTCCTCCGTGACGTGGATCGCGAAATCAATCACTTCGACGCCACTATCCGATCGATTGATCAGTACTGGCGTATCAGGATTGGGGCCAAAGGTTTGTCCTGCGGGTGGGGCTTGCGTCCAGGCGGTCAATATGGCGAACGCGCGTTCTGTCAGTAGATCGGTGTCGACCACGTTAAGTGTTGGCAAAACGTTGTTGATTGTCTGCGCCAGTGATCCACCGGCTCCATCCAATGTGATCGATACCTGGAGATCAGCGAGCGTGCCGTGCCCTTTGAGCTGCGGCATGGTCGCAGCGACGCCCGGGTCGATGGAGGTATCGCCTGTAAAGGTGGTGTCGTAGTTGTTGACACGGAATTCCACGTCTCCAACTGTCCCGGTTGAGCCATCACCGCGCGTAAAGCTTCCGGTGCGTGCAACAACATTTGAAGCGTTTTGACTACCGTTGTCAGTCGCCGTCAGGTTGATTGAAGCGATGTCGAGTTCGGCAAGCGTAAACAACTCGCCTTCGTCTGTGACCGCATCACCATCGATGTCTCGCCAGATCCGAAGGTCGGAATAAACCGCATCCTGATTGTCAATGACGCCATCTTCATTCAGATCGTAGGCGGAAAGCGCTTCAAATCCTGATTGCCCGGCTCCGCCAAACAGTTCGTTGATATCGTCGACGTTTCCATTGCCGTTTGCGTCGAGCGCAAGGAAACCGTCATCAGGTGAAACCCATCCGCTATGTTCCGCAAATCCATCCCCGTCCATGTCAAACATAGGGCTGACACCTGTGACCATAGCAGAGAGTTCGAGCCCGTCGCCGTCGAGATCGAAGACGAGAGGGTCAACGCCCCCTACGGCGGCATCTGAAAAAATATCCTTGATAAGAGCGTGTAGGTAATCCCACATGCTCATCTGCGCAGCTGCACCGATCCCGCTTTCTGGAAAATCGGCAAGTCGCCAAGAGTGGAACTCGAACTCTCCAGAGCGAATACCTGCTGTTAAGTCTGCGGTTGATGCCAAAGGATTGTTGTTATAGTTAGCAAGAGTTACGAAACTGCTTATTTCGCTTAGCGTCGAATTTATATCGCCTACAGCAAGTTCACCAGCGCTCGTTACTGCTATTTTTACAGCTCCCCCCTTGCCATATAAAAATGCGCTTTCGGAATCAATGTGGCGAAGATAGCTGCCAGCAACGTTAAGAAAACCGTAAGCAGCAACTCGGTCGTAGCCGTCTGCTCCCACAATCTGAGCACCTCGGGATCTGCTCAGATTAACTATATCTTGATCATCATTTCCGCCAGGCCCCAAGTCCACCCGAGAGCCATTTCCCGCTGCTTCAAGAATATCTCCACCGCTACCAAGGAATACATTTGCTGAACCTAGGACATAAACGGTATCTGCTCCATCCCCAGCGTAAACGTTCATCTCCTGTCGTTCTGATGCAATTGTTTGCGAAACATTGGGGTCGACAATATTCTTCGCGTAGATTAGATCATTTCCTGCGCCGCCATATACTTGGATGTCCGAGCCGCCGGTGACAACTATCTTGTCGTCACCCTCGCCGCCATTTACGCTAATGCCTGAATGCTGGACTTCTCCCACTACACCAATTTCATCATTGCCTTCTCGACCATCAAAATCTTTCAAGTCTGGACAGGCACTGAGGCTGTTGAAAATTCGATCGTCAAAATCAGTCAGATTTAGCGTTTCAACCCCAGCAAATGTGACGCCTGTTCTGGTATCTTCAATCGAAGACCCACTTGTTACTGAGGCGTTGATTTGAGATTGAATTAGCGTATCTTCAGCCCCAAGGCGTACTGCTTCGTTTGCATATTCAATGAGTAGGTTCACGTCACTCTTGAACTGATCTGTTATCCAGGTGAAAAAACCAGCCCAAGGCGCTCTCTCATCTCCAATTGTATTGTTTAATATTTCAACACCATTGGAACCTAAAAAATTTACGGTATCAGTACCAAGTTTCATATCAAACGTGATACGTGAAGTGGCCGAAGCTGAAAGATCTGATACGTTTATCGTGTCCGAATAATCAGTCAAACTCATTAGTTCAACTTTAACTAATACATCAGAATCCAATTCAGGCAAATTGGATTCCAATTTAATACCAAACTCTAAAGTATTAGGAGTTAGATCGTTAGAAAGAGTTAATTCTAACGAAGAATTGAGCGTAAGTTCAGTTTGAACGACATCGTAGCCTTGACCACCGTTGAGTATGTCTGCGTCCATCCCTCCTACTAAAACGTCGTTACCTTTGCCGCCCAACAAACTATCGAGCCCAGTTGTGCCGAATAGGAAATCGTTTCCATCTCCACCATTCAGTTCGTTGTCGTATTCATTTCCGATGAGCAGATCGTCTGCGTCGCCTCCGCTCGCGTTCTCCACAATTGCTCCATTAGCAATCGAAAAACCGCCGTCTATTGCCGCGTTCCCCAGACCTTGACCGGATAAAATTTGGCTAAAGTAACCGCCTGCATGAATGTTTGGATCCTGGATCTCTAGTTGCAAAACTGAGTTGAGTCTCCCCCACGCAGAAGTGTTCTGCATAGCATTGATTATATTTTGACCTTGATTGTCTAAATTAGTATCTAGAGTAGCGTCGTTGAGGTTTATAAGAACAGAATTTTGACCAGAGTATACAATTGAGTCTTTGTAATTTGTGTCCTGAACATCCCAAATACAATAGTATGCACGGCCGATCGTAATGCTCCCATCTTCACCATTCAGATCCAAGTCTGCAGTACCTGGATCTGTTAAGTTATATGTTGTAGCGCCAGTGTGAGTGCCTGTATTTGCACCGTAAAGCGCCTGCAATGCTGCGATATCTAGTGCCATGGGAGTGACCGGAAGACCGTAGGCTGATCCTGATACAACTCCTGAAGGAAGTGTGTAACTCATCACGGTTTGACGCACAGTGTAAGGTTCAGGCAGACTAAAGTTAGTCGCGGCAGTACCGTTTACATCCAAAGTATCGGCGTTCACTCCGACATCATGTGGATGTGCTAGCCCAAGTGCATGACCAAATTCGTGCAAGAATGTGAGTATACGATCATTGCCACCCCCTACTTCCGCATTTGTCTGCATCTGGGAGAGAGTTGTGTTAAAACCAGCTGTCTGTACTGTTGTGCCTGGGCCGGGAGGATTCCAGAACCCATAATCTGATCCGCTAGTCGCTCCAACTAAGTAATTAGCACTTAGATCTTCAGTATAGTTTACTTCAAAGTTTACATAACTTTGAAAAATAGAGACACTGTTCTGAATTTCTTCTTGCCAGACAATCGGAATCGAGCCCGATGCGGGGGAGTAATTGCTATTCGTCTGGGACAAATATGCGTTTTGTTCTGCAGCATTGCCAGGATCTACGAAGTTTATGTCGATTGACCCGTCCCAGTAGTAGGTTCCCTGTATGGCTGCTAACAATGGATTGCTCGTGCCAGGCTTTGCTTTACTTATCGCGACCATTATTTTCCACTCTCAATTTCGGAGACTATGCGACGGGCTTGAGCCAAAAAATCTGCGCTGTTGCCTGATGATCTAGTTTCGAGGTACCAAAAATTTCTACTTATCTGGGTCCAAGAAAGCTGTTCTTTTCCACGAAACACTATGAACAACTTTAAGTTTGGTTTTATCAGAATTAAAGTATTGCAATGGTTCGAAACATATTTCTCGAACCCACCCTTTTGAAATCTTATGATCGTCGGCGCTTTTAAAAAGCTTAATCTTTCTTCAGGGGAGTTAATTCCACAAAATCCAGGAAATTTCTCTTCTAGATAGTAAGATAGTACAGAAATATCTAACGCCTGATGGTTTTGATTGCTATCAATATTATTGGATAAATAGTCTTCCGCCGCTTCTAAAATAAAGGATTCGATTTCAAATCTATTTTTTTGGACTATCTCTTTGTTTTCAATTGAATCAAGAAGTAGTGTTTGCGCATCTGTATTTGTAGTAACGTACTCCGAAAAAAATGTCAGAAAAAATATAATTAGAGGTGTAAATGGCGATTTTACTAAGTTATACTTGTTTAAATTTACGATTCGTTTAATCACGATATTTATCTAGTTCCGATGATAAGCATTAAAACTTGTTATCTTTGAATTAGACCCACTGATGACATCATTGTCGCATTCAATTTACTTATTTAAACGCTGCGTATACGGTATACATGCCCACGATGGCAATCTTATAAAATTCTCCCTTGAGTTTCAACTATCAACTTTTGGTAGTAAGGAGAAGTGCTTCTTCGGCGTATGTGCCGGACGATTATGTTAGATCTCTCTGAGCGGGATTACTAACTTTTCTTGTCCGGTCCGCATGAGTCCCCGTGTAAGACGGATTACAGGCGTTCATCTCACCGGTGTAGTCCTGCCATAGTGCGAAGGAATCTGCCCTTGCATGTCTGCACGAGGTGGTCGGGTGCATGACGACGGCCCATCGACACTGTCATCGATCTGACTTTTCTCGAGAGTATGCGCTGCCCATCAACAACCATTGTGAGGCAGAACATGCTAGAAACGGAGCGTCTTCTCCTTAGGCATCCCAATGCATCGGATCGCTCAGCCTGGACTACTTTTCTTTCTGATGCCGAAGTGACCCGGTTTATCGGTGGACCACGGGACGCCGCTGGGGCGTGGCGGAACTTGTGCCTTTTTGCCGGCGCATGGAGTGTCCAAGGATACAGCAATTTTTCTGTAATAGAGAAAGCAACTGGCCGGTGGATAGGCAGAGCGGGAGCGTGGTTCCCTCCAGGTTGGCCCAGCAAAGAGATTGGGTGGGCATTCAAACGCGACGTGTGGGGGAAGGGATATGCCACCGAGGCGGCAACCCGGTGCCTGAATTGGGCTTTTGATGACCTTGGGTGGTCTGAGGTTGTGCACGTCATTCACCCTGAGAACGAAGCCTCAATTGCGGTTGCGAGAAGGATTGGTGCGGTTCTCAGCACTTCTGAGACATACGAAAATAGTCTACTCTATGTCAGCACCAAGAAAACCCTTGCAAACGGCGATAGGCGATAGGCGATAGGCGAGCGGCGATAATTCGAACTATCGGGTAGAGTGTAACGGTCAAGTCCCTTGAGCATAATCAGGCCGCTTTTCGCGTAGTTGGACTTCCTTTTCCGCCCTATTCACAATCTCCAGAATGAAATGGCGTTTCTCCGACGTATAGCGATCTCCATCAAATGGAAACCGGTCGGCAAGCTGCTTTTTCAAGGAAAAATACCTGGCAGCGATCTCCTGATGCTGACGAAGGTAGTTGCGAAAAAGCAGACGACATTCATGTGTGCGATTTGCCGGCGGACAGAGATAAACTCTGAGTTTAGGTGATGTGGATGTCGAGAGAAACGCCCAAACACCGTCGTTATAGCGATTTCCGCGAGGCTCATATCCCTCGCTGACCAAATCCGCACTGGCGCTCGGGATATCTTCTGAACTCGCCAACGTGATATCAATGTCAATGATCGGTTTGGCAGCCAATCCCGGAATCGCTGTACTTCCAATATGGTCGATAGCGATCACACGTTGTCCGAGTATGGCTCTCAAGGCAGCTTCAGCGGCGGAAAATTGCCTCGCCCAATTTGGGTCACGGGGAACAAGTTCGACCAATGTTGGCTTTGCATCATCCTTGGAAAAATAGCTGCAAACTCAACATAGCGTTGTGAGGCCCGCCATACCATGTTCAAGCCTACAATCTCTGGCGCCCACCTACTCTAACAGGCCCAGTGAGCAAAAACTTAAATGTCGCACTGTCAAGCTGCAACCCTGTGAGCCACAGACAGCGCACACGATGAATTAGGATATTGGCATTGGGCAAAACGGCACGCTCGCCAGGTTTGCCGGGATCAAAATATTGACGGCCAAGATTTGCTCGGCTCATGCTGCGTCAGTCGGGAAACTCCTGAATTTCGACCGCCGCAAAAGTCAGCTATAAAATTCCCAACAAATCTCGGGACTTTCGCAACAGAAGATCGCAGAGAGCTACGAAAGTGTGGTTCTTGACGATTTCACGTGAATTTTGCAATAGTGAAATTGCGCGCTACGTAGGGTGCACCGGCTCCGAGCCGACTGGGCAATGCCCGCCTGCGAACTTCAAAGGTAGCGCTATGCCAAACCTCGAAAACCTTAAGAAGCAAGCCAAGCAGTATTTGCGCTGGCATCGCGAGCGATACTATCCTGTGGCGGCCCATATCCGGGCTGCTTTGCCTCGATTTCAGCACCTCAACGATACTCAGATACTTGAATCCAGCTTCAAGCTAATGGACGCGCAAGAACTTGTCGCACGTCAATTGGGATTCGAGGGTTGGCAAGCTCTCAAGTCCGGAGCCCATGCCATGACCACTCAAAGCAAACAGTCTGCACCTCGTCCAGTTCTGAGTTCCATCTCCGCGCCACTCTTTGTCTCCGACATCAATGCGTCGTGTGACTTTTTTGCGGACAAACTCGGCTTTGCAATCGACTTCGTTTATGGGGACCCACCGTTCTACGGGCAAGTTAAACGTGACAAAGCGCAGCTCGCGCTTCGGCGGGTCTGCGAACCTGTGTTTGTTGATGATATACGAGAACGCGAACATCTGCTCTCCGCCTCAATTACGGTCGATACCACAAGCGAGATCAAGCAACTCTTTCTGGATTTCCAAGCCTCCGGTGTGGATTTTCACCAGACGCTTAAGAAAGAACCCTGGGGTGCACGAAATTTCATAGTTCTGGACCCAGACGGAAATCTCATATTGTTTGCTGGTCCGGCCGACTGAATATCCTCGAATCTCCACCCACCATCCCAGATTGTCGCAGAACTCCTGATTTATCAGCGTCTCAAACGCTCACTGAAATCATTCGGAAATTTTTGTCGCAAAGCTCGTACGCATAAATGAGTGAATTGCTGGGGAGTTTTGCGACAAGTTTCCAACCTGTGGCGCATTTGGGTGTACCCAATGGTGACAGCCGAGTGTGACGTTCCCTGCCTGTCACAACGGGTTGATTTTGCCATTCTGAGACAGACGGACGCGGAACCCACCCAAATGTGTACTTCGAGTTGACCAAAATCGCACATTCGGGCCGACTGGGCTTATGGCAGCCAGGCTTTCCGAGCTTGTGGGCTCAATCTCGTCGTCAACGCCATCGTGCATTGGATTACCGTCTAACTCAGCCAGGCCGTGGCTTGCTTGCGCCAGCAAGATCAGATTATTCCCGACGACGTGCTCAAACATCTCGCTGCTCAGACGGGAGCAGATCTTGTTCTGACCGCCTGGTCAGGGGGCGAACCTCCCCGCTGACCAATTGACGTTCATCAAAACAGGTTGCGCCTGTTGCTCTTTGGATCATTTTCTACCTGATGGGGAGCGTAGAGATCGGCACGAGCCTTTCGCCGCCACAGTCGAGCAAGATTTGCGGAGTCGATGGAAATATCCGCTACGACAATTGCGGGGGCGCCATCCGCTGAGCACCGTGCTGTCCATTTTCCGTTGGGTGCAGCAATTCCCGAAGGGGCGACCACGCTCTGAGGGGCGTGAGCGGAATAGCTGACCCAATATGAATTGCTTGCAGCGTGTCCCAACACCTCCGCTACAAAAGCTGGTGCGGCGGAAGGCGTCTCGCCCGTGGTCGAAAACAGAACGCAATCCGCCTCAAACCGTTCGTACTCGGTAAATATTTCTGGATAGTGTGCCTCCATGCCGAGCGCGCAGCCAAAGCAGACACCATCAACGTCAAATGTCACCGGACCTTTTCCCGGCGAATACATGAAAGAAATTTTGGTATTTGATAGCATCCGTTCATCGTAGCGTGTCGCCAGCTCCCCACGATCTGAGATGACATACAGGCTATTGTGCGGGCGATGCGGCGGAGTGAGTTGATGGACGGACCCGAGCACCGTCCATAACTTCAGCTCCCTCGCAAGCCTGCGGATCGCTTCCAGTTCCTCACGTAGAACCATCCATTCAAACCGGGTCCAATCAGAAGGACCTATTTCTCCTGGTCCGTTTTCGGACAAAACCCGCTTGTTGGGAGAGCACGTTGCCCCCTCGGGAAAATGTATAAGCCGCGCACCGGCCTTATGGGCGTCGCGCATCAAGCCACGAATTTCCATACCGGTGGTGCGGAGCCCGGATACTTTACGAGGATCGTTAAAGAGCGACGTTTGCGCGACAGCCAGCCGCACCGATTTGATGTCCGGGTGATCCGGAGATGCTTGCCGAATGTGTCTCAGAGCTGCGGTATAGGATTCGCCTGTTTTTGCTGCGCGTGCACGAACGCGGCGCTTGAGATTCCCGTTTTGCGTCATTGTCAGGGCCTTTCACGTTCCAGACGCAAGCTCCCCAGCAACCCGCCCGGAACGATCGGACCAAGACAAGCGACCCGAGACGGAAGTCCCTTTGCCTCCGATTAAGACCATGCTGGGGAAGGTCTTGGGAGGTTGGGCGCAGGTCACGCCGATATCCAAGATGTCGCCACAATGCCGATTCGTCAATTGATCGCAAAAATCGACTAACGTGGCAACTTCGCGCCCGTCCTTCGAAACGTCAAATCGGTGATGCCCTTGGCTACCATGGGTAACTTCGAATGTTGTTTTACAACCTGGCTACGTGGCGGAGGTTTTAACCTCAGTAGTCCCAGCCACACTCCAGTATGGTCAACAACCTTTCAGCCACCTTTCACAAGATACCTCAGGCCCTGTAGCTGTCTCGGCCTATAAGCTCACGGGCACCGGCAAGGCAGCTTGGGGCTCTCAGCGGTCCATTACCAACGGTTCGCAAATTGCTCCGTTCGCGATCCAGACGATATCACCAACGCTTTCGACGACATCGCCATTCACGACGACACCATCCCCATCCCTACAGGCCGCTATTTTCCTTGAGGTTTCGGTGGAGTAGGCCAAGAGCTGTGGCAGATAATCCGCGCTTTTGTTCAAGTGAGGAAAGAATTCGAAGGGAACAAGGTCCAGCGCCTTGCTATCGCGAACGTCCCTGGGGTCTTCGCCACTGAACATGGCATCAAGGGCCACGGTAGGCGTCATCAGTATCGCGCCGGCGCTTGTCCCGATCAAAATGCCGCCACTCTGCGTCCATTCGACTAGGGCACCTAAGAGACCGCTGGCTGTAATTAGATGCAGGAATGCCCTGGTATTCCCGCCTGACAGATGGATTGCGTCACAGTCCAGCAGAGACGCTAGACAGGCCTCATCGAGAGGGCCCGACGTGTCGAAGAAGACCGACAGATCGAGATCCAGCTTTGCGTAGTAGTCTCGCCTTTGGCGGTAAAACCGTCGATCTGGTTCCGGCCCTGATGCAACGTATCCGATACGGTGGCCACGGCCCGCCAAAAGGTAGAGCAGATGTGCATCAACCTTATCATTTTCTGGAATGATTTGGTCGCTATACATCACCAGTCTCACCATGCGGCACCATCCTCTGAATTCATCTTTAGTAAATTAGTCAGAAGCTGAACGTGCCTTGAGTTTTGCCGCAGTTCAATGGCAAGAATGGGCTGTTTGTATCGACCAGACACCAGCTAAGTTCAGGGTTGGGACAGGTGTCACCACCTGGAACCCGAAGTGGTCAGCAGGCCACCAGGTTCATTTTGGAGCACATGGCTTGCTTCCGGGGATTGGGCGGAGTGCAATTTCTCCTGTCTGGGACACTTCGAATTCTAATGCCCTTGTCTTAGGGCCACTGCCGACGACGACGACCGTGTAGTCACCTTTTTCGATATTGCTCCTGTGCAGTCCGGAAGCTGAAATCATGGCTTCCAAATCCGACAAAGACTTATCGCGCAGGAATTGCCGTAAAAGCTTCTCGGAACTCTTCAGGGCATCAGCCTCTCTAGCCAGTTGGTCGCACCGGTAGGTGTGCGAAATGCCTTTGTCCAATTGCTCTGCCCCTTCCGAGACAAGATACGTTATTACCCACCAAGCAGCACGCCCGCCAACACCAGTCCGAGTGCACGCATCAGTCATCGTCCTTCGTCTTCGAACTCAAACGCATTATCTCCACTGGAGATGGTTACGGCGGGTCTGTCACGCGTTGCAGTCACTCAGGCGTTTAGAATTCTGCATCTTGCATAAATGACCGCGTCGGTGAAAGCCGCGCAGCACAGCCGCATTGAGGTTGATCCGGGTGTCAGATTTAGCCGTTCGGGGAGACTACGCACCTTCCAGATCAGGATTGGAGCGCCACACCGCCAAGAGCCCATATTTGCCGAGACTGCGTATTACAAGAGCGGTTGCTTTTTAAGTTAAGTTTGCCGGGGTACAGTGAAGTCCTGCGAGCGAGACACGGCATTGGGATAAAGAACGTGCGCAAGCCACAAGGTCGCCTGACTGACATTTTCAGCCTGCCAGAAGATGAATCTGGGAAGCCGCGAACTGTTCTGATGTTGGACCGGCTCACGCACGTTCCCGAAACAGGTGACGTATTGCAGATTGCAGACAATACTTTGCCCATTGTTCAAGTCGACGGTCGCCGGATACGAGATTGTCTGACCGGTTGGAAGATGGCGGGTCTTGGCGGTGTTGCTGTCTTGGTCAACGAATCTGCTGGCGATCTAAGACCTTCGGCACAGGATCCCAATCGTCTTTGGATCACTTGGACCCCAAGAAACCAATTGCCTTGGCACTTTCAAGCTAATGATCTGCCGACTTTCACGCGCCTCAATCAAGATTGGAACGCACATCCAAACCATGTCGATCTCAAGATTGAAAACCTTGGACAGACGCTGTTGGCCCGCATGAGGCCAAACCCCTATCTCAACCGTAATTACGAAAAAACACCCGAAATTACAGTCCGCTTTGATGGCTGCGCCAAGTATCGTGTCACACCAGTAAATGACAAGGGTTGGTTTGGTGGCCAGTGCCGTTTCAGCGGACTTGCACCGTCTTGGGGTGAATTCTACGAAGTTTCAGGTGATAGCCGAGACGAAATGGACCCGACGCCTTGGACCAAGATGGATGGGCGTGGCGTACGGCATTTTCATTTTTATCTGAGGGATGAAACCCTTGAAGTCAAAGCGCAAGTCTGGTCGATGAAATCTGCCAGCTGACCTCCGTGTTCACTTTTTAATGGCGGCGATGACTGCTTTGTCGGCATCTAGCGACCACCCGTTTTGGCAAATACAAAGAAATGACGGCTTCGGCGGACTACACCGCAGCAGTGCATCAGCGAGTAAATGATCTGTTTGGATCGGATGCTGTTGGTAACTGCTAGGCCTTGCTTCACGTGCCTAAATAGGCGGCCCAATTTCCTTGATCAGGCGTCGAGAAATTTCAAAAGCGCGACCTTTTCAAGTGTGACACACAATATCGGATCATAGTCGAAACCTCGCCAAGTTTCGTGATACCCAAGATGTAGATATAGATCGAGAGCCCTCAAATTATCAGCGGCTACCCGAATGGACGCTTCTCCGAAGCCCCGGTCACGGAATTGGGCCTCCAGCGCCGAAACAAGCGCAGTACCGATACCCTTGCCTTCATGCTCTGGCGCGACCCAGATATCGCTGATGTAATTGTCAGCGTGCTCTGAAGCACCGATTCCAGCCAAAGCTCCATCGGCTTCAGCTACAAGGATGTTCCCGCCTTGGTCTTTCAAGAACGGGACGAAAGGGTTTTCCTTCTCTATTCGAGATGCAACCTCAACCGGAACAAGAGGCATGATACCCTTTTTCCAGGAGGCCAAGCCAATGGCGGCAAGCTCATGGATTTCTTCCGGTCGAGCGGGTCGCACGCTTATCAACACGCACCTCACGAAGCAAAATAACCTTCTCAAGTTCTTGCCGAGGTTCCATGATCCGTCAAGGGATTGCCCGCTCGATCAAAGTATCGCTGTCAAGGTGCCGTTGGGAGAATGCTTACAGAATTACTAGAGCTCTACGCGAAGCAAATCCGTCGCCGGCGCTCTTCGCGCCGGGACGTCTGGCACCTGGACGAGGTGGTGGTTTCCATCGCTTGCCGCAAACACTGGCTCTGGCGTGCGGTTGACCAAGACGATTATTTTCTCGACAAAATCGTTCAAAGCCGGCGCAATACGAAGGCCGCGAGGTGTTTGCTGGTCAGGCTACCGAAAACGCAAATCCTGTATTGGCATCTCGTGAGATGAGAAGATCTATAAAGGTATTGGACCATTCATGTTTTCTTGCAAAATTTTAACATGTCTCTTAGGTCGCTGTAATTTTCCTTTAGAACGGGTCGGTATTCGATGCTGCCGGATTCTTTTTTACTCATAGAAAGAACGCCGTCAACACAGCTATTTTCGAGCTTTTCCCAATAAAATAAGAAAGCCTTTTGAAAACATTGGCTAGTCTCTGGAATGGATGCTGACGAAACACGAGGCTTTCCTGCGTAGTTCCAATAAAGATTTATATAATCGTCTCCCAGCAAAACTTTTTGCACCTTTTGAACGATGCTCAGCATATTGCCTGACGAAAAATAGGGTCTGACTTCGGTTTCGCCTAAATTGGCGTCTCTGGATATATGCTCCAACAATGAAAGCATGGACAGGGATGTGAAGACCGCTTCGCAGGTATAGATTTTGTCTTCGTTCTTTTTGATCGTTACGCCCGTGCGGATTTGTTTGCTGACTGATGGATCAATTGAATTTTCTAAGAGCGGATCATCTCTGAAATGCTGACAGAAATCTGCTACCTTGTCCTTTCTCGTAGGAAGGCCTGACTGATTTTCTGACAATGGACGATTGTCGAAGCATAGTCTTATTTCCGTTATATCAGTTTTAGAATTGTCATCTGCTAGTTGGCGAACATTGCTGCGCTCGAATCCTCTGTAGTGTTCCGAGTGCCAATATTTAATCTCGCTAGAATTTGCGCTCGCTATGCTAAGGGCGGTGAGGCAGAGAAAGCTAAATGCAGATCTTTTTAACATGCATATTCTCTAGGAAATAATAGAATTCTAATGATTCATGGGGGCGTGTTGGTGCTGTGTGTCAGTATTCGTGTAGAACGTGTTCTCACGTTGAATGTAAATTTTCTAGGCAGCGAATATTGTGGCCGAAATTGGCGATCTGAGGGCCAAGATATTTTTTGTTCACACCTGCCACCCACTCATCTTCTATTTGAATCCGTCGTTACGCATCGATTCCAATCATTCATTGGACCGCTGTTCGGAGATCTTCGACACTGCGGTCATGGAACCAGATGACGATCTCCTTCTCCTCAAACGCGTGGACCCGGGCCGGAACATGAACCGGTTCTACCACCTGTCGGTCGAGCCCACCCTGTTCGGCGGATTTGCCGTTCGCCGGACATGGGGACGCCTGGGCACCTGGGGTCGAACGCGGCTTGATCTGTTTGCGGATGTGTCATCGGCTCTGGCGCATCAGCAGAAGCTGGCGGCACAAAAGCATAAGCGCGGCTATCGCCCGGAATGAGGCTGTGGCGTTGTGCCTGATCCCTAATCCCTGCCCCCATGTTCCATGGGATCTTCCCCGGACAGATCACTCAATCAGACGTCACAGAATCCCCCAGGCTCTGTATCTGTCTCGGCCTGTAAGCTCGCGGGGAAGCGCGGGGCCGAGTTGGCGGATCATGCGGTCGACGGCGGCGGCGGTGACACCCAGGTCCTGGCGGGCCATGGGAATGGTCACCAGGGGCCGGGACAGGAACATCCGGGCAAACTCCGGCAGCCTGGAATGGCTTCGGCAAGACTGGCAATGACGTGCCAATTGCTCCTGGGCAATCGATAACCGGTCCAGCTGATCCATGGTTTCCTGGGCGGCTTTTTCAAAACCGGACAGGAAGCCGGCGATACGGACCTGGAACGTGTCCTTGCGGCGCCAGCGAAAGGGCGACTTTCGCAATCCCGCTGACAGGCTCGGCAAATGAGACGTGGTCACCTGTGCTTTCAGGAAGACCGCCGACAGCAGGCGGCCAAGTTCCGGCCATCCGTCCAGCGGCTGCAGCACTTGCCATGCATCAAGCAAAATCGCCGCTGCCAGAACGGGCGGCAATTTCTGGGCTTCAGCTTCCTTTTTGACAGTGAGCCAGTCGTCCAGACGGTCACCCCGTTCCGAATACCGAGAGAAGTGTACGGAAGGTATGTCTTCGGATTGGCGGGACGAGACAGGTCTTTCCGGGACGGTTCCCTGCGCAAGATGTCTGGAGCGTTCCAGAACGGCGTCGATCTCGGCAAAGAGAGTTTTTTCCGTATCGACAATGTCCTGTTGGGCCGAAGCTGAGGCAGCAGGTCCCCTCCCCTCCCCCGAGCTTCTGATTGTCGTTGTCTCGAACTCGGCGTCATCTGTCGGCCGGCCCACAAGTTTCAGAAGACCGTCGCGGCTCAAGACAGTGTCCGGGGTTTGCCGGTCGACCCGTCTGCGGAGCGCCAGGAACCTGGCGGCCCGGGTCAATTCGTGGGTGGGCGCGCGTCTGTCGGTGCCGGCATCGTGCAGGACAAGGTCCTCCAGATGAACGAGGTCTCCATCGAGGGCCATGGAGGCACAGGTCTCAAACAGGTGGGACCGGCTGCGCACGCCGTCTTCCAGCGCTTGTGTCCGTCGCAATCTCTCGTCGGCTCTGGTCAGGTACCGGCTGGCGCGATCGAGCGGGTCGGCCAGATCGAGCCAATCCAGTGATTTCAGGGACTTGTGAAGATCGTAACTCATTGACATCGGCTGATAATATTTCATTAACGATAATCAACAAGCAAAAAAGTATCATCACATGGATATCAGTCAACTAAAGATCATAAGCAATGATAATTATCGCTTATCGAAAGTTAGACTTTTCAGCGACCTCATGCTAGACATTGGCCCCTGTCCCGACCCGCAAAAGCCTGTCAGCCATGCCCGAAAGCCCCCTCCCCGCTTCCCGTCTCTCGTCGCGGCCCGCACCGAACGAGGCTGCACGGAACGAGGCTGCGGACCAGGCAATGCGCGACAAGATAGAAACCCTCGACACGTTGTCCGCCATTCTGCCGGCCCTTGCCGGGTCAGACCGGGCGGAGCAGCTGGCCCGGCTTTTGACCGATGAGGACATCGACACCCTGCGCCACCTTGCCAGGGAAGGCATGGGCGAGAATTCGCTGAGGGCTCTGACCTCCGATTTTTCCTATCTGGAAGGCTGGTGCCTGGCGGCAACCGGAAGCCCCCTGCCCTGGCCCGCACCGGCGCCGCTCATTCTCAAGTTCATCGCCCACCACCTGTGGGATTCTGAGAAGAAGATGTCTGATCCCAGTCACGGGATGCCTGAAGACATTGCGAGGCAGCTTGAGGCGCGAGGATTGCTCCGCAGCGCGAAGAATACGGCGGGCCTTCGGCCCCCACATGCGCCGGCGACTGTGCAGCGGCGGTTGGCCTCCTGGTCGACCTTGCATCGCTGGCGGGGTTTGACGGGAGACTTCTCCGCGGCGGAAGTGCGCTCCGCCATGCGTCTGGCTGTTCGTGTCGCCGACCGGCCGCGGGCGCGGAAAAGCCGCAAGGCCATCACGGCCGATTGTCTGGAGCTGCTGCTCGCGACATGTAACGGCACGGATTACGCCGCACCAAGCCTGATGGACATTCGCGACAGGGCCTTGCTGCTGGTCGGGTTTGCCTCCGGTGGCCGCCGGCGCTCCGAGTTATCCGGAATGCGGTTTGGTCAGATCACCTGGGAGGACTTTTTGCCTCTGGATCCGAGTGACCCGGAGAGCGACCTCCTGCCCGCCGCCAGCCTGCGACTGGGGCGCACCAAGACGGAAGAATCTTCGGACGACAATTCGGTTCTTTTGATCGGACGCAGTGTCGATGCGCTGAAGGCCTGGCTGGAAGCGGCCCGGATTCAGGAAGGGGCCGTCTTCCGCGCGATCGATCAGTGGGGCAACCTGAAAACCCGCGCCCTCACCCCGCAATCGGTGAATGCCATCGTCAAGAAACGCTGTGCACTTGCCGGACTGGACCCGCAGGACTTTTCCGCGCATGGCTTGCGCTCAGGCTTTCTGACAGAAGCGGCCAACAGGGACATTCCGATCCAGGATGCCATGCTGCAGTCCCGGCACAGGTCTCTCGCCCAGGCGTCCAGCTATTACAGCGATGCCGGGCGTAGCAGACGACGGTCGGCCAGATTGTTGGGGTGAGAATATGGCTTCGTTTCGATCTGGTCGGATGTCGATTGACGTCCGGCCAGATCTTTTTGTTGCAATGAATGCACGGAACCCTTGGCCGCTAGTAATGTCTTAACAATGTGTAAATACTATCAACTAACTCTGCGTCAAGAAAGCGACTGAGGGTTGAGGTGAAAGAGTGCCTTCGTGTTTTCGGTGCACTGTGATATTGCGCTGTTAGAAAAGGAATAAAATCCCTACTTCTCTTTTTCGCGCCAATGGAGACAGGTGTTCTGGGTAAACACTCGGCGCCACAAAGGCGGGAGCGTGTCCCGACAAGGCTTAGCAAATAGGGTTATCCTACTAACTAATACGAAGAGTAATCAAAATAAAAACAACTTTTAATAATGTAAAACTGTCAAGTTTTCGGAATGTGTTTTTAGGCTAAAGATTGATAGTATTTCTAGGCACCTTTGATCAAGTGCATTGTCACTGCAGCGTGCTCTGAAAAAAATCGCCTGTGGGTGAGAGCACGCTGCTTTTTCATTTTGGAGCAATTTTAAAGTACCCCGCAATGAGCAGTTTAAGGGGTAAAAATGCCCGCGAGCTGCCACAGCGCAATTGGTATTGCGGCTTGGACTGACCGGCGGCGATTTTTGATGGACGGTGCTGTTTCTAATCTCCGAGGAGTGCCGGGATCCAAAAAGATCGACTCGAAAATCTGTTGGTATGATGACTTCCGGATCACTCGCAACGCGCGATGTTGATATTGCGAGTTTTGAGCACTTGTCCCTTCCCCTCGCCTCACAAGAAGATTATAAGCTCGGAGCGGGGAAAGCTGAGTCTTGCGGAACTCAGCTTCGCGCCTTCTTTGCGTTTTTTTGACCCAGCCCCATTTTTTTGGCCAGCACAGATCGTGCAGCAGCATAGTTCGGTGCAACCATTGGATAGTCCAGCGGCAGGTTCCACTTGGCTCGATAGTCTTCGGGTGAAAGGTCGTAGTGGGAACGCAAGTGTCGCTTGAGCGATTTGAACTTCTTGCCGTCTTCCAGACAGATGATGTAGTCACCAGTAACGGATTTCTTGATCGGTACCGCCGGAACAAGTTCTTCTACCTTCGGCTCCTGGTGGCCTTCGACGGTCGACGTCAGGGCTGAGTGGACGCTTGCGATCAACCCCGGCAGTTCGCTGGCAGCGACCGCGTTGTTGCCGACATATGCGGAGACGATGTCGGCTGTGAGGTCAATGAAGTCTGGTGCATAGGCAATTTCGGTTTGAGCGTTGTCGGTCATGGAAGTCCTGTTGGGGTGTCTACTGTAGCGTTAAATCTGGTTTGGTTTAATGTTTGGCCGCTATGTTGTAAAATGGTTCGACATCCCAGTACAGGCCGGCGCCACATGCAGTGCTCTAGTAGAACCATGGAATGCTCACGACCGCAAAGCTTCGTCTCACTTTCGTGGATTATCTCAGGTATGAGCGGCGACAGCGAATTCGAGATCCTTTGACTAGCAACAATGAAACGTTCCACTCGGACTGGATCAGTCCGGCTCGAAGATGTGTCTTATGCCCAACTCACGGGCTTCATCGTGTGGACCAAAGTCATTCTTCATCACCGCCCAGGCTCAGGCTCTTCCTACTCGATTGGGTTGAGGCACGCTGCGTGATCTCCGAGTGGGACGAAGAGGCAGTTGTTCCGATTCGCTTCGATGCACTCCAGAAGGACCATAAAAAGAGTGACTGACGAGCGGAAGGCCCTTTAAGGTTCGTTTTCTACTGCTTGCTGGGGGACCGCAAAGATGATGTGGATTGCCATGTCGGAATGATGGGTTCAACCTAATCACTGTCGTAAATCGGGGGATCTGCCAGCGGAATTTTCTGCAATTTGGATGGCGAGCCCTCCGCCAGTCTCAACCTCGTCCGCTATCCGGAGTCAAGTTTCCCCCTGCCCAGCCCTCACGGGTTTGGGCAACGGCACGTTGTTCGCCGCCCGCTCGGTCGGCTGCAACTCCAAAGGCGGCTTCATCCTGGGCACGGGAATAGCCGAGACCACTTCCTTCACTTGTTCTTCTTCCTCGATCCGGGTCGTCCCTACACGCACGAACGAGTCCGGTGAAGGCAACTTGTCCGCTACCAGCTGAAACGGACCGTGCTCTCGCGCCAGCACCGTAACCGGATACATGGCGTCCATCGCCTCGGCGGAAGCGCTCAGGAGGCCGTGGAGAGCCGTTTTCACGATTCCCTTGTCCGAGGTCGAATATTCCACCCGAACGTCTCCAGAGGCGCTGGAAGCGTGCTGAATGCCCAATCCGCCCACAACCCCCAGTGCCGTTGCCACGGCGACTGCGTTGCGAATGCGCGAAGGCAAGCGCTTTCGGGTGATGAGACCGCCGAGGATCATGTGCAGGTATGCCGACACCTTCACGAGATGAAAGAGCGATCCCAGAAGAGAGAGCACGACGGCCAGGGTTGGTGCGACGACGGCCGAGACAGCCTGACGTCCTTCAAAGGCAAGCATCCCCTGATCCCGGAAATGACGCGGGTTCGCGGCCAACTTGTTGGCGACCGAACCGCCCTCCCCTTTGACGACCGGGTCGTAGATGTGCTGGCGGAAGTCCTCGTCCGACATCCATGGAGTGATCCTGATGGCGACATGCTCGATGTTCAGATGACCGCGGATATTCTCCTGGATGACCGGAGACTCGATGAATTCCTCTTTCGACAGTCCCGGCTTCAGATATCCCCCGGTCGACAGCAGGACACGGGATCGGTATTCGCGCTCGATCTCCTCGTTCGCACGAAGGGCGATGGCGCGTTCGAATGCCTTGTGATCGGTCGTTCTCCACTGACCGTTCCTGAAGAACTTGTTGCCCACCTTCTTGACGACCGACCGGGCGAAATATGCGTTCTTCATACCGGGCGTGTCGGGAACGTTGTTCTTCCATTGCCGAGCCTTCATCTCGGCCCATTCCTTTTTCTGCCGGACGGGGATCTTCATCTTCTCGATCCGGTATTCGGTCACACCGTCCCAGTATTTCGCATACGAGCCGTCCAGGTCGGCGGCTTCGAAGAAATCACGTCGAAATCGATCAGGCGAACCCAAAGCGGCTTCCGTGCCGATGAGACCGATTTCGTTGACGGAATATCCGATGGCGTCCGCGACAGAGGTGTCACCCATGAACAGGCCCGGTGCGACGGCGATCAGGGACGGTGATCCCTCCCCCGCTTTCGCGAGGACGGAACGTGCGAACGTCGCCTGATAGGCACGCTGGCGGAAATCGTCCGAAGAGAATTCGACGATGGCCTTGTTGAACGCGGTGAGACCACCGTAGACGAGCGCCATGAGGATCAGGCCTCGCACGATGTAGCCCCGGCGGAATCGATGTCCCCCGTAGAAGTCATGAAGGGCGCCTTCGTTTTCGGCCGCCATCTTTCCCCAGACGGCGAGAACTACGGCGACGCCGGACATCAGCTTTCCGAAAACTTCAATGCGCTCGATGTCTTCGGGCGACAGCGTGCCGGAAAGCGCGTCGACGAGATATCCCGCGAACGCGACCTCGACGGACAGATACGTCGTCGTCAGAACGAGCATGATGTAAGCGTAGGTCGGGACTGCGGGTCTCATCTGGTTTCCTCGGTTTCGGAAATCGACCGGGAGTTACGGGCCTTGAGCGCGATACATCTCCATGTCGGTTCCGTACCTTCGAAGATATCGATGACGAACCCATCGAAGGAGACGTCTACTCATGAAACCGGGAGTTACCCGCCTTATCCTTGGTGCCGCGACGATGGCCCTGACCGCCCTTCCCGCGAATGCGGCCGGAGGGAAAATTCGCATCATGAACTACCCCCCCCACCAAACTTTGTATGGAAGGGGTTTCGCGTGTTAAGCGGCGAAGGCCAGCCCGTCTCGCATGACCGGTTCCCGACCCAAACCTTCCATGGCCCAGTTCAGAACAACTCGCGCAGAGGCGAGGTCTCGGGGTTCCTCATGTCCGCAAGGGCATGAGTGAACCCGTTGGTCCAGGGTTTTCTTTTTGACGGTATTGCACGATGGGCACCTTTGCGACGGCTTCAGTTGCCTAGTCGGAGCCTCGAGTATCCAACACCAGCTTCTTCCGCTTTGCATTTGATCATCGTCATCAGTGCGCCAGGTGCCGTGTCCAGCACCTCGCGATTCAAGCCCGCCTTCTGACGGACGTTCCTGCCCGGCGCGTCAGCGGTTCCGCGAGCGCTGCGGGTCATGTTCGATGGGGTGAGCTTCTCGAACGCTACGACACAGGACCTGGATACAATGTGCGCCGAGGTTTTGTGCGCTCGATCCTTCCGGGCGTTCGCCAGCCTGCGCTGTTCACGGGAAAGCTGAAGCTTCGTCCGCTCCCGCCGTTTCGATCCGCGTATCTGCCGCGCAAGCTGTCGGCTGAGCTTTACGAGTTTTGCCCGGTGCCGCTTGCCGACGCGGTCGTTGTCGAAGATGACGATCTCGTCATTCGAAGACAGCCCGGTCACGTACGTCTCAACACCCCAGTCAAAGGCAAAAACATCTCCACCGGAGGTCCTGTTTGCCTCAACCTCCATCGTGACGACCACGAACCACTGATCGGCCTTGCGGGTGATGCAAAGATCCTTGATCGTTCCTATTTCCCGAGGGCGACCACGTGCCTTGATAAGTCCGGGAATGTCGCGGACATAGAGCCTGCCGTGCCTTCCGTCTTCGCCGGGATCAAATCTTGCACCATCCCGATGAACGCGGAACCCGAAGCCCTTGAAACGGTCCTTCGACTTGAACCGTGGAAATCCGCCTTTCAGACCCGCCCTGTTCCTCTCAAAGAATTTCGCAAAGGCCCGGTCCAGGCGCTCCAGCGTGTGAACCAGCGCCTTCCTCGGAAGTCTTTTGTATTCCGGGTCCTCGTTCCGGATCTGCGTCAGGCTTGCGGATTGATCGCCCAGGGAGATGGAGACACCATTTTTCCGGGTTGCCTCAATGCGCTCCTGAAGGGCAGCATTATACAGTGTCCGGTGAAGCTCCGTGTGCCTCTCCAGCTCCGCTAGCTGCCGCTTGTTCGGATACAGCCTGTATGTGACCTTGCGCATTGCCATGAAACAATGCTGAGCCTGCTATCTGCACGAGACAAAATTCTGCCGTTTCGCCGGCGACTATTTGTGATTTAGGCGGAGTGTCGGCCAGCTACTCCGCCACCAAACTTTGTTTGGAATGGTCCGCGCTGGCCCTCCCCGCAAACGAATTCCGCCACGAATTGGAATGCTGAAATCCTCACCCTCGGCGTCACTGCTACCGCATTGATTCCGGGGGTGTAGTATTTTTCGCCGGCGGAAAGTTCTCTCTCGAAATCTTTTCAAATCCCTTGACGGCGGCTTCGCCGATAGACGACAGCACTTTCCAACTGCACTTTTAAACATTCGGTCGGCGAAAGCGCCCTCCCCTGCCCCTTCCGACGTCCGTCGAAATCCTGTCGGCCCCAGACCTCGGCAGGCCAAGTCCAAGTGTGGCGGAAAGTACATGGTCACGTAGCCAAGGGCCGGTGGCGGTGGAGGCGCGACGTCCAAGGCCTGATGGGCAGGAAGAAGAGCATTGGAAACGGGGGCTTCGGCTCCCGTTTTTTGTTGGTTTGCAAACCCTTCAAGTGGATTTCGCAATAATTCCAGCCGCTTGCGAGTTTGCCAGTTGGCAAACTCCGGTCGTCAGCGGTTTGTTCCTTTCCCGGCCGAGGGCGAAAATAAGAAAAAGGAGACAACGAATATGAGTGCGCTTTCGCTTCCGAAGGAATACCGCGGACATCCCATCGTCGATTTGCTGGAGTACCGGGGATACCGCTTCCTCGCGGACGAAGACCATGCGAACGCCATCGGTGAGGCGATAAACGTCTTCATCGAATATCGGTCCGAGCGGACGGAATTCCTGCGCAGGATGCTCAAGCAGGACAGGTGCACGCCAGACGTCCTCCGTTATCGGCTGGCGGAGGGAAACCTCGCGGTCAACTTCATCATGGAAATCTGGAAGGATGCCTTCGAGTACGGTTTCTCGGACCGCGACGGCGCCTATCAAGATAAGCCGACCGAAGCTGCGAAGCGATTGGGTTCGATGCTCTCCGACTTCGAAGACGTCAATGTTCGGAGCGTCGGGGACATCAGGCCCCTGCCCCGTCTTCTCCGGATCATCATCGACGGCGTCCCCACCCTGTGGGTTCATTCCCGAGGTCTGGCAGACATGGAGGACATCCTGTTGTTCGGCCTGGACGAGATGACGTATCAGGATCCTATGGTTGCCGCGAGCGTCGAACTCGAGGACCTTGGAATCTGCTTCGACAGCATGAACGTGGATCATTGCCGACTGCTGGAGGAAGACGGCGACCGGATCAAAGGGGGGCACGCGAACACCAGGAAGCGCGTTCGTCGCGTCTGGGACACCCTTCAGGGCATGTTGTAGACGGGTTTGACAGGCCGTTTTCGTCAAGTTTTGAACGGCGTCAAACCGATTTACTTTTGAAAACAATGCCTTGCGAGTTTGCCAACTGGCAAACTCTTCTTGTGGTCGACAATCACACCGGTTTCGCTTCGGCTTCAACCCTTGCCCGGAAGCTGTCAGGCAAGGCATTTGGTGTCAGGACGTCCACCTTCACACCCAGCAATTCACGAAGCTTGAACCGGATGGCTCCGATGTCCATGAGGGATGTTGCCGGCGTCGGATCGATCAAGATGTCGATGTCGCTTTCGTCGGTATCGTCGCCTCGCATGACGGAGCCGAACACGCGAGGATTGGATGCCCGGTGCGACGATACGATGGCCCTGATTTCCGCTCTGTGAGCGTTGAAAGCTTCCAATGGTTTCATGCTGGTATTATCCATTCGTTTCCCGATTTCGTAAAGAACCCCGTTGCGAAGCCCTTAACGCGAAAGGCGGCTCCGAAGAACCGCCTTTCGTTGCCCGAACGAGCCAAGGAGAGAAGTCCCTCGAGCTGTTCGTTGTCTCTTAGACCCGAGCCGCCACGATGCCTTGGGCTTTCGCCATGCGCTTGCTGAACACCTCCGCCACGGCGTCCTCGATCAGGGACACGGTCGGCGCGTTGGTGCGGCGGTATTCCTCGCCCAATTTCCTCCATTCAGCCTCTTGCTCTGGAGTTGCCGGCGTGTTGAGTGCCTCTTCCAGCTCGTACATCGCCTTCAGGCCGTTATCCATGAAGGCGATGATGCGCTTCTCATTCCAGTCGAGGTATGCGTCCATCTCATCAGGCGTCAATTTCTTGAATTCATCCAGGGACAATTCGCGATCAAAGTGAATTTTAGTCATTGGTTCTGGTCTCCTTGCTACCTCCAATTATTATCCCACGGCCGATTACTGAGGACAAATCGCCGACGAAAAAGGATCAACGAAACCAGCCCCGCTTTTTCGGTTGCGGGTTTTGTCCAGTGGACGCTGGAGGCTTCGGCCCCGCCGGCCGCCTCGGAGGTTGCCGCTTTGGCGGTTGTCTTCCGAGTACGGTCGGACGAACAGGGTTGTCACCCTGCCTGTCGTCTGCGCGTTGCTGTAGCCGCTGCGCTTTGTTCTGGATCTCCTTCTCCGCCGCATACTGGGTCCGGCCGATTATCTCGCCCAGCCATTCCGGTTTCGGCTCTCCCATCTCCGCATACAGGCGGTTCATGGCGACCTGCTGGCGAAGCATGTCCTGAGCGGTCATGCCCTTCTGGTGAGCGAGCTTGTTGCGATACCCTTCCGCGATACCTCTTTGCGCCTCGCTCATTCCGCCATTCTTCGCATTGAATTTCAGGATATCCTCAACTGCCTTCAATGGACTCCGCAAAGAGGTATTCTGAATTCGAGCCTGCCAATCTTGGGCACTTCTCGTCCTCGCGGCGGCCATGGATTGCAGCTTGCGGAAGCGGGCTAAGGAGGCCTGAACTTTCTGATTATCGCCAATTTTGCTTGCGACCTGAATACGGGTAATCAAGACAGACTCCTGCTCCCGAACATACACCCGCAACTTCCTCACATAGTCATCGACCACCTGCTTCGCGAAGCCATTAACCATGTCCTGGGCGCGATACTGGTTTTCGATGTCGGGCAGGATCGTCTTGTATTCCTCGAACGCGTCGTTCGCGAACTGCTTCGCGTTGAAGACGCCGTTCTCGATGCTGTCGTCGATGGCCGTCTGAAGGTTGTCGAACTGATGGGAGCCGTCTCCCTTCAAGAAATACTCGCCCCAAGCCCAACGGGCGTCGTCGGTGCGATTCTTGTACATGACCGATTCACGAATGGCTGCTCGTTGCTCATTGGCATCGGGATCGTATACGTGGGGATCCGGTTCCGGGATGCCGGCGTCGGCAACCTGCCTGTCGAACTCAAGATCGTCATATGCCTTCATGACCTCCTCGGAGAGTCCGGTCATGGCGTGGTCGATCAGCGAATTGAGTTTCGCGTTCTGGATGATTGACGCCACCCGCGCCGCCCGGTCGATATCTTCCGGCGTGTTCACAATGGTCTGCGATTCCGCAGGAATGAACGACGGCGGCTGATAGCCGAATTCGTCGCTCATCATTCTTCGATGAGCGGTCGGATTGAATTCTCGTCCGGTTACGTTGAAGCCGAGCTGCGCGCCGTGGTCCATGTAGCGCATCTGCTCCGGCATGTGCTTGTACGTTTTCTGCCTGACGATATGTTCCGGAATCAGATCCGTGCCTTGGTCGGCGCCGATCTTCTCACGGTTCGACACCTGATGCTCACGAAGCGGCTTCATCTTGCCGTCGTAAGCCACCCGGTCACCAGTCAGTTTTGGGCGGTTGATGTTCACCATTGTCTTCGACCTCGAAATCAGTTGCCTCGAAGGTAGGAGGAAGGACGTCGAAAGGCAGGAGGGAAATCGGCCAAGCCGGGAGTTGTGGTGATATTGAGGATTCCGGAAATCGGGGTAGGGAGCTATATTGGCGGCCTGTTTGACAAGGCAATATCGCGAATATTGTTTGAAAACAGTGCCTTGAGAGTTTGCCAGCTGGCAAACTGTGAAAATTGGAGGCGAAAATGGCTCGAAAGCGAAGGAGCAGGGAGCGGGATCAAATGGCCCGTGAGCTGCTCAAACCGAACTACAGGCGTCGTCGGATCATCAAGTCCGCGAAGTCGTACAAAAGGAAGCCCAGTAACCGCAAAGACTCCTGGGCTTTCGCCTTTCCGAGCATTGAGTGGCTGCGGAAATCTATCTGGCGGCCGCAATTGGTTCCGGGGCGTAGCCTTCGGCGAGGCCGTTCATTCCGCCGCGATAGAGCATGAGTCCCAGATCCCGGTAAAAATGCTCGCGGATGAGTCTCTCGATCATCGATTTCGCCTTTTCGATCCGACGGCTCATCGTCTGTTCGCGGATCTCGTGTTCATCGTAGTTGCCGAACGCGGTGATCTCGGCAAGCTCTGTCAGCTCTTCGTTGACGACGGCTCCCATCTCGTGAGCGACGGCGGCGACAATCTCTGATCGAACGCGATGCGGGTTCGCTTCCAGTGAGCCGGAACGGCTAACGGTCCTCTTCAACACGGCAACGTATTTCCGCCCAACGAGATCGGCAATTTCTGAAACGCTGTCTTCGAGTAATAGGGTCATCTCGCACTTCCTTGCTTGATGACAATCTTGTCGAAGAGATATTAATGCCCGTTAAGCCCGGAAGGGGGATTTCCCCCGAGGCCGTAAATCATCTTGCAAGCGCGGTGACGACGGCGATGCTGGTGAGGTGCGAAAGGGTCTTCGCGTTATACTGTTTCCTGAGAGCGGAGAGGCGGTGCTCAACCGCTTTTGGAGTCAGGTCCAGAGCGAAGGCGATCTCCTTCGTCGAGTTACCCATCACCAGCAGGTTCAGGATGTCGCGATCCCGGCCAGCCAGCTTGGGCGGAGCGACGGGTGCCGGGATATTGATCTCCGGCAACGATATGGCGACGGCCCACTCACTTTTTTGGGTTTTCAGCTTCTTCTTTCGCGGCAGGATCACACGGTCGTAGACGACGTATTGATCGCGGATGCGGGTTGCAATGCGATCGATCTTCGGGTGCCCGGTATCGGCAGCGTGTAGATAGTCCCTGAGGACGTGCTGGGTGATGTATTGCCGATCAGGGAAACTGCCGAGGGTGTTGGCACCGTCACGATGGACGTCAAAACTCTCGACGATCAGGCTCATGGTGAAGCGCATCGGATCAGCGAAGTCCATGTCGAGAACTTGAAGGTTCATCATCGGGGCGCCGATCAGGTGACGAAACCTCTCCACGTCCTCGAATTTGTCTGATGGCCTGGTTGGATCCGAAGCCCATATATCTAGCGCCGCACGGACGCTTTCATCAAACGCTCCAAGCATTTCCTATTCCGCAATAACCCCTCGGTACTCACCTTGCGGTTGTTGGGATTAAAAAATCATGAAAATGAGGGATAGGTATTGTTCCTCTCCGCCGGTCCCGGAAGGATTGTCTCGAGGCGGTTGTTTCCTTTGCTGGCCGCCTCGGTGGACGTCGGTCGAGCTGATGCTCCCGGTCCGCCACTCGCACCAACTCGCCCGGCTCAGGCCGGGGGCCTTTTTGAGGGAGAAGAGCGAGCAAATGGGGGAGGGTCAGGCGGCTAGCTGCGCCGGCCGTGCCATTTCGAGGAGCTGAGATCCTTTCCTTTCGACGATGAGGGTCGAGAGAACCAGAATGCCGCGATACATGTCCGGCGTGATCTTTTGCATCAGTCCGAAATTTCGGGTGTCCACGATCCAGTTCCCCTGGACGGCGACCATGTGGCCTAAAGCCACATCCTTGTCGTGCAGAGCCAGCAGGGCAGGGGCGTTGAACAGCTCCGACGGCCGTTGACGGATCCAGTCTTCCCACAGGCATCCCAAAAGCTGACAGCCGCCCGGTTCCTTGACGTCGTAACCCATCCCGTCGAGAACGGCTTTGGTGATGCTCGTCTTCGCTCTCAGATCCTCAGGCGGGTAATCGAACCGATACACCCAATCGTCACCGTATTTTTCGTCCCGGAAATTGTCCTCGACGTTTTCCAGCTCATCGCCAGTGACGGCGGCGACGGAAAGCGGAGCACACCAGACCTTCGGCGCCGTTTCATCTTGAGCGCGGTCACCGAAGTAGACCGCTTCCAGCTTCGGATTCATTGATTTCGGTCCCTGTTACTGCCTACTTCCATTGTCCCCCGGTCGGCGGAAATACCGAAGCGATCGGACAAAGAAAAAGCCGCCGGATTTGAATGCCGACGGTTTTTTCAGACGGGGAGGGGATGAGGTTACGTGGTCCACTCGACCGTTTTCAGGACGCTTTCGAACTCGCGATACGCCGCCGTCGCCTCGGGCGTCAGTACACCTCGATCCCGGCCGTCCTGACCGTAGATGTCGAAGCCGCGGAACGCCCGCCTCAGCACTTTGACATTGGCTCTGATGATTTCGCGAACCCGATCCAGGTCGGGTCTGACGACGCCATCCGCCTGGACGCTCCAACGAAGTTTTGCACTCGGCTCGATGTCCTCATGACCCAATGAGGTGTCAGGCTCTCCATCCTTGAAGCCGACAGCGACGATACCTGATCCGTAGATCTCGATTTCCATCGTCGGGACCTTGCCTTCGGCGGCGAGGATGGTTTTGTCAGGATTTGTGAAAAGAAGTCTCATGCCGATCTCCCGGGAAGTGACGGCCTTCAGGCCGCCTCCTTTCCCTTAACCTTGAGGTTGGAGTTGATCGCTCTCAGGGCACGCTGGACGACGATGTCGTGCTTTTCCTGCGAGACCTCGAAGGAACGACGGGCAGGAGTGCCCGGGTAGACGCCCGCCTTGTCGAAAGACAGGATGCGCCAGCCCTTGGGGGACATCCGTGCCTTGAATTCGTTGGCGGTCACCGTGTACTTGTATGATTTCGTCGAAGGACCCGCCGTCGTGACCTTAACGGTGACGCCGTTCATCTCGTTGCGGGTGAATCCTCGATTGCCGAGATCCTTCTCGGCTTTCTCGAGAAGTTCAGTGACTTCCTCGTGGTCGACGGTCCAGCTGGTGGCTTTGCCGTTGATGCTGGCGAATAGCTCCTCGAGCTTCTCTTTTTCGTCCAGGATGATGCCGTTCTTGCCGAATGGGTTCTTCATTTTCGCTCTCCTTGCTTAGCGAATTTCCGGAACCGACAACTTCGTCAATTCCTATTTATATTATGCCTCACGTTTTTGCCTAGAACAAAACGTCGACAGAAAAGATAAAATGTTTACAGATAGATAGAAGAGGTCACATCTTGAGTGGTGGACGCGGCTCGACCCAATTCATGAAATGAAAATCGCCGACAATCGCGTGGGAATATCCTAGATCGACGAGCCTCTGGTCGACCTCATCGAGAGGTGTCGATATTTCGATGTGATCAAGCTTGACCTCCCAGACCGGATCAGCGGCGAACAGGATTTCAGGGTCGCCGCCGAGTTTCCGGATATCGATGACGGCTTTGATGACATCGGTCTCCGATGTGCCGTTGAAAAACTGCTGGAGGAGGTCCAGGTTCTCAACAACGTATTCCCGACCGCGCGCTTCCAGCAGATCCCGCTCGACGTCGGTGTATCCGAGGTCGTCCACGATCTGCCGAATTGTGATGTTTTTTGCCACGAAGTCGTCGGCCGTCATTGTTGATCTCCTTGCTGTCTCGACCAACGGTCGGCGGTCGCGACGCAAGGCACAAAACGATGAAAGGATTTGAGGGCGCGCAGACCCTCGAACGACTTCGAAGAAATGGAACCAGGCGGCTGTCCGCCTTGTTCGGATGGCAATGGATGAGGGGAAGCGGCAGATATCAAATCTCGCCGCCGGGCGTTATTGGGCGGCTATGAAAAAAGGCCGCGGTCGCGTGGAGATCATCCACCCTGCAAGCGCGCCTAAACCGAAGAAAACGGCTATGACGGCGCCGAACGGAAACTGCGTTTTCAGCCATACGAGAGGGTTGATCTGGAACCGCCCTTCCTGAGGCAGGGATGCTGGGGCCGGGTCGATCCAGACCTTCGTCGTGCAGATCCGGGCGTTGTTGTAGACCGTCACGTTTTGCGACGTGCACTGACTCAACGGATCTACGCCCTGATTGATCTTCCAGAGGCCGTACCATTGCCGTCCGGTATCGGTCGCGACCATTCGCTCGATGTCGGTTGCTTTCGCCGATAGCGTGCTCTGACCGAGCATGAAGCCGCCGACGACCGCCGACATCAGCATCAGAATGAGGACGATCCCGGCACCGAAGGTGAAGCGGACTAGCTTATGGACTTCGGCACGGTTGAGCCTGCTCTCGTATGCTTTCCTGAGTTCGATGAGCTGCGGCTCCGCCTTCTCCGCCAGCTCATGCGCGAGCTCGGCCGGAATCTTCGTTGCCGCCGTCTTGACGGTTTCACCGAAAGCGGCTGTCTGCTTCTTGATCGCGGCGCTGGCGATCTTCCGCTCTTCAACGAGACCGTCCAGAGCTTCTTCGACGGTTTGTCCGAGGTCGCCGTAACGATTGCCGAGAGCGTCGGAGACGTCCTGCGCCATCGCGAGTGTTCGATTGATGCTGTCGATGACCGCATCGATGTCCGCCGTCTTCAGGTGACGTGGATCCGTTTCGGAAACCGCCGTCTTTTCGAACTCGACGTCATCTAGCTCGTCTTCGGACACGACTGACGACGAAGCCTGGACGACGGCGGGGGAGGGGAGGGCCACCTGCATGGACGGCAGGAACTCGCGCATCGTCTCCCTGACGACGGTTTTCATTTCCGCCATCAGGGCTTCGTTGTTCTCCCGGCCGATTTCGGTGTTGATCTCCCGGAGGAGTTCAGGCAGCGACTTGATGTTCTCAAGCAGCATCATTGATGCGAGTTCGTGCTTGGCCACGAACGCAAGCATCCAGATCGACGGGTCGTCTTGAGCTATGGCCGCACGAGCCATGAAATCGCGGACGATTTTGCGCTGTTCGTCGTCAAGGTTCAGCGAGGTGCACACCTGCTCGAAATAAGCACCTCGCCCCGGATCCATCTTTGCCATATTCCGCCCCCTCGAAAGCCGCCCTTAGGCAGCTTTCTCCATCTGAATGTCCGGGAACCCGAGCAGTCGTCCGGCCTGTCTGAAGCTCTCATGCGCGTTTTCGAAAAACGACTGAACCTGAAGGCGTTCGGCAAAGGCCAGGCTTTTGTTCTGCATCGCCATCGAGTATCGCATCGGGAAAATCTCCATCTTTGCGGCGGCGACCGGATGAAGCCTGGGCAGCGAAATAACGGAGGCTCGGTGCGCCTTTTGAAGCTGGAGAATTCTCTCCCTCGTGTTGCCGCCCACAAACTTGTTCGTCTTCATGTCTTGGAAGCCAATCCAAACCGGACAATCCTCCTCGCTCTCGACGAAAGCGTTGTTGATGCAGACGACGTGCCGCACGTTGGTGACCTTTGCTGCATCCAATGCCTTGAACCAGTCACCGATATTCGTCGTAGTCTCGGGGTTGTGCGTCAGCATGTGGAGCAGGGTGACGTCGATACCCATTTCATCGATGATGCCGAACAGCCTGGAAAGCGCACCCGGGCCGCCGCCGAGAGTATTCGCCATATCATCAGCGAGACTGTAGCTGGCCCCGGTGTCATGAATGATCACGTCGGCATCGTCCTGAAGGGACTCGAGGAACCGGGACTGCTCTTTCGCATCCTGGATATTGTAGTGCTCCGCCGCGTCGTCGAACATCTTCTTGGTTTTCGAATTAACGGATTCGGCGTCGTACATCTTGATCCGGACGCCTTCCTTCTCAAGCGCACACCCGAGGAGGCAGGTCGCAGTCGATTTGCCGATGCCGCCCTTGCCGCTGGCGTTTGCTACGAGCGTCACACGGCTCACGTCACCGATGAGTGCCTGTTTGGTTTCGGTATTTTCCATTTCGTAGTCCTCTGCTGTTCGTTGTCTGAAGTGTGAATCGCCATTGCGCAAAAACAAAACGCCGGCGGAAATCATTTCCCGTTTTCGAGGTATTCCCGGAGGCCCTCGGCCGCGATGCGGAAGAAGAATGCGTCGTGGTTGGAAGGAGCGAGGCTGACGACATGCTCGGCGACGAACACCGGGTCGCGTTCCGTCTGCTCAAACAGCTCGACGATGGCGACGATCTCCGCGTCACGATCCCGGAAAAGCCGAATGCGGCCCTGGACGGGATCTCCGTTTTCAAGGAAGCCGCCGATATCGGCACCATGGCCGTCGTAGATCGGTCGGATGTCGATCAGATCGGCGTGTAGACGTCGCTGATTTTCACCGCTGTCGACCGGGTGCTGAACGATCCAGGCAATAATGCTCCGCAGGCATCCCGTCAGGCCCTCTGAAGCGAGTTCGCCCAGCTGTTGACGGACATCGCGGCGGAAAACGACTGCCGCCGGGTTGCCGACGAACGGGGTCACGATGATCCGGCCGTTAGCGAGGATGCGACCCGGGCAATCGATGGGATATTCGACTTCAAGGATGAACGCTTGCGTGACGACGTGGATCAGGACGTCGGACACGTGTCGGTTCGAAGCCGTCAGTCTTTCGACGTCGAAATCGCCCTGCGCGAGAATTTCGCGAATAGCCGCTTCCGCGTCGGTGAGATGCCTCTCGAAACGCTTCCTGTACCGCGTGATCGCGGAGCTGATATCGGCGATGTTGTCGAGATCCGACATGCCTGTCTCCTTGCCTATTGGACTTGAAGACAAGCTATGCGCGACGAATTCCCGTGTCGCTTTTCGCCGACGAATAACTCCCGGTCCGCCGGTTTTTCAGCGGTCCCGACGAGTGCGGAATAAGCGGTGTCGAACGGCGGATTTCCGCCAGCGAGCTTAACTCCCGGATGCCGATCATTCCCCCTGATATCTATCGATATCAGACCCCAGATCTCCTGTATGAGCCAGCCATTCGCGACCGCACGCAAGAAAATCACCGGCGACCCATTTGTCGATTTCCGCCGACGGACTCATCATGGAACTTGTGGTAAACAGGGAGTTAACATGATGGCTGTGGCGGAGAAGAAGGTTGTCGAGCCGTTTGCAACGCGGCGGAAGAACAGGGGTGTTCGCAAGGAGCGAGAAGAGCAGGAGGTGCTGGTCAAAAGCCTGAACCAGCAGGTCCTCGACTTCGAAAACGCCAAGGGCCGCGTCATGCGGATCGGAGAGAGCCTGGCGGAGCGCCGCATGGAGGCCTCCCGTCTCAACAGGCAGATCGAGGAAGCGAAGCGACGTCGCCCTGAGAGCGTCATGGACTACCTCGTCGAAAACCCGATGAGAGTGCATCAGCGCCGACAGGAGTGTGACCAGCTCGTCAAGGACTGCAAGACCAGGCTCTACGCCATCAACGCCGAAATCGGACGTCTGAAGCGCGAAATGACGTCGGCGAAGAACAATCTCGCCGAGGCCGAGGAAATCGAGAAGGCTCGCCGCAAGCGTGAGGAAAGCAAGCCGCTCCGGAAGACGACCCAGGAGCTACAAAAGGAATACTGCAACTGGACCCAGGAGGCTAATCTCGACCTCACGACCATCGAGCGTATTCCTGGGCACGAAAACCAATATTTCCAGCGCTTCCGTAATCTGGTCCGAGACGGCAAGCTGGAGGATCCGAAGATGGACCTCGGCGAGATCGAAGCAAGGACCGCGGTTCGGCGCAGGATCAATCCGGGTGCGGATCCGGCCTGGGTTCCGGTCAAAAGAATTCCGGGCGACAAGAACGTGGCCGCACTCACCGCTTGATGCCGGGGGGGGTCGATCATTAGGAGGGCTAGCGCGGACCCCTTCCAAAAAAGTTTGGCGGGTAGCTGGCCAACACTCCACCTAATCCATAAAGAACCGCCGGCGAAACGGCTGGAATTTGTCCCGTGCATGTAGCGGGCTCAGCATTGCTTTATGGCAATGCGCAAGGTCACATACAGGCTGTATCCGAACAAGCGGCAGCTAGCGGAGCTGGAGAGGCACACGGAGCTTCACCGGGCACTGTATAATGCCGCCCTTCAGGAGCGCATTGAGGCATACCGGAAAAATGGTGTCTCCATCTCCCTGGGCGACCAATCTGCGAGCCTGACGCAGATCCGGAACGAGGACCCAGAGTTTAATAGGCTCCCGAGGAAGGCGCTGGTTCACACGCTGGAGCGCCTGGACCGGGCCTTCACGAAATTCTTCGAACGGAACAGGGCGGGTCTGAAAGGCGGATTTCCACGGTTCAAGTCGAAGGACCGTTTCAAGGGCTTCGGGTTCCGCGTTCACAGGGATGGCGCGAGATTTGATCCCCGCGAAGACGGCCCAAGAGGCCCGAACGTGCACATTTGGGCGTCTTGAAGAACAAACAAGGATCATTTTCTTTCGCGTGATTTAGCCAGCAGCATGCCGATGATGTCGGATGAGAATTTATACTTTCGCCGG
>Ga0189275_100175_pt1 | contig 75542 bp, 64 predicted proteins | sample N19A6minimetaG_FD_130329 | JGI IMG/M metagenome (GOLD analysis project Ga0189275, IMG submission 130329) | Marine microbial communities from the Costa Rica Dome - N19 A6 mini metaG | ecosystem: Environmental > Aquatic > Marine > Oceanic > Photic zone | place: Costa Rica: the Eastern Pacific...
AGGTATTGATGCTTCGCGTATCGCTGCTGAAGGTAAAGGTGAGTCTGAACCTAAAGTAGATTGTGGCGCTAATTGCTCTGATGAACAACACCAACAAAATAGACGTTCTGAATTTAAAATTGTTAGTGGAGGTCCTGAAGTACAACAGTAAACGATTCAACTTTATAAAAGTAAAAAACGCTCTGAGAAATCAGAGCGTTTTTTTTATCGTAACGGAAAACCTTTAGCAGCCCACCAAGGATGGACTTCTATAATCAAACGTCCAGCTTTTACCATTGGATCAGCATTTGCTAAACTATCAGCCATTTTTATTGTTGGCACGTTGTAAATAGTAATTCCTCTTATATCTCCATCGTCACCAAAAGGACCAGAAATATCTGCATATCCTAACTCGTACATCTTACCTAAATGCGCCAAATGTTCATTTTGTAATTTATTTGCCTCTTCTTCGTTCTGATTTCTAATTGGTCCACTCTTCAAAAAAGCAATAAAATATTGTTGCATCAAAGTTGTATCCTTCGTCTTTTCATCTACATAGTCAAACACCTGATAACCTTTACTAATAAGCTCTTTTTTTAGTTCTGCTACTGACTTTCTTGATTCCTCGTTTAAAGGCTTTGACTTTTCAATTGGTGCTTCAACAGCCTCATTTTCTATAACTGTTTCCTTAATTTTACCTGATTTGTTGTCATTTTTACATGATGACAAAAAACAAATTAATATCAGCGTTAATAATGTATTTTTCATTTATTCCAGTTTTTGAATGGTTGTTTACTTAATTGTGAATTATAATAGCGAATATCACCTGTAACTTCGTTGCCTAACCAACCTGGTTTGTTAAACTCTTCGTTTGTAGATTGTAATTCTACCTCAGCAATAACTAAACCTTTATTTTCTCCAAAAAATTCATCAATCTCAAAAGTGTGGTTACCAAAGTTTACTTCGTAACGAATTTTATCAATTATACCATCTTCACACAACGCTAAAAGTTGTTCTGCTTCATGCTTCGTAATTTCAGTTTCCCACTCAAAACGGATTAAACCATCATCTGACGATTTTCCCTTTATCGTTAAGTATCCTATATCTTTTTTCAATCTTACTCTTACTGTGCGCTCTTTGTGGCTATTCAAAAAACCTTGTTTTATAATATAATTCTTTGATGCTTCTTTTTTAAAGTCATTAGAATTTACTAAAAATTTACGCTCTATTTCTACGGTCATTAAACGGTATTTAATGTCTAAATTTACACTATGCTAAACGATTTACCAATAAGAAAGATAATTCACGTAGATATGGATGCATTTTATGCTTCTGTTGAGCAAATGGATGACCCTGAACTTAAAGGTAAGCCCATTGCTGTTGGTGGAGGTGGAAAACGTGGTGTAATTAGCGCTGCTAGTTATGAGGCTAGAAAATTTGGCGTAAAAAGTGCCATGTCTGGTCGTTTGGCTGAGAAACTCTGCCCTGAACTTAAATTTGTAAGACCTCGATTTGACAGATATAAAGAAATTTCTAACCGAATACGTAAAATATTTTTTGACTACACTGATTTGGTCGAACCTTTATCTTTAGATGAAGCCTATTTAGATGTTACTGAAAATAAAATAGGACTTCCTAGCGCCACTTTAATTGCTAAGAAGATAAGACAACGTATTTATGATGAAGTGGGCTTAACAGCTTCCGCAGGCATCTCTATTAATAAGTTTATTGCCAAAGTAGCAAGTGATTATAACAAACCCAATGGACAAAAAACTGTAAATCCCGAAGATGTACTTCAATTTTTAGAAGATTTAGACATCAGAAAATTCTATGGTGTTGGTAAGGTTACTGCCGAAAAAATGTATCAAAAAGGCATATTTACTGGCAAAGATTTAAAATCTAAAAGCCTCGATTATCTTGATATGAACTTTGGCAAATCTGGCCGTTATTATTATTACATTGTTAGAGGAATCCATAATAGTGAAGTTAAACCAAACCGCATAAGAAAATCTTTAGCTGCAGAACGCACTTTTAGCGAAAATCTTTCTTCTGAAATTTTTATGCTCGAAAAGTTAGATCACATCGCAGAAGAAGTTTCGAAACGCTTAGAAAAAAGCAAAGTAGCAGGAAAAACCATAACACTAAAAATTAAATACAGCGACTTCACTTTACAAACTCGGAGTAAAACACTTCCATATTATGTGAATGATAAATCTATAATCTTAGAAACAGCTAAGGAACTTTTATATCAAGAAAAACTGAATAATTCTGTGCGTCTTTTGGGAATTTCTTTATCCAATCTAAATACTGAAAAGAACAAACAATCAGAACCAATTGCTGAGGATAAAAAATCTGTTAGTGTTCAGCTAAAATTTGATTTTTAAATTACCCTCATTTTTTTTTAGATTGTCTGTATGTTTTGTAATAAAAGTTACATAGATAAAAATAAACCTACGTAACTTTCGTTTAATTATTATTTTTTAATCATTATTAAATGAAGATAATATTCACAACCTTGTCATTGTTACTTTGTATTGCAATGACAAATGCCCAAGAGTGGCATACAGACTTTTCTAAAGCAAAAGAAATAGCAGCTACTAGTAATAAACCAATTGTTTTGGTTTTTCAAGGTTCTGATTGGTGTGGTCCATGTATAAAATTAGATAGAGAAATTTGGAGTACAGAAGAGTTTAAAACTTATGCGAACGAACATTATGTAATGTTAAAGGCAGATTTTCCAAGAAAAAAAAGTAACAAACTCTCTGAAGAACAAACCGAAGCGAATAAAAAACTAGCTGAAAAATATAATAAGCAAGGTTATTTTCCTTTTGTAGTTGTTTTAAACTCAAAAGGCGAAGTTCTTGGTGAAACAGGTTATAAGAAAACTACACCAAAAAAGTATATCGAAGAAATTAATGCTTTTTTAAAATAAATTTTGAAACATCTTCTCTCACTTGCAATATTTCTAATTGTTGTTCAAATCTGTTCAGCCCAAGAGACGTTTAAGAAAACTCTTAAATTGATGGGGAGCCGTTTTGATATTACTGTTGTTGCAAAAGACTCTATAGAAGGTGAGAAGTTTATTAAACTGGCTGTTGATGAAATTGAAAGAATTGAGAGTCTTATTTCTTCTTGGGATGAAAATTCGCAAACATCAAAAATTAATAGAAACTCCGGCATAAAAGCAGTAGAAGTTGACCTAGAATTATTTCAACTTATAGAGCGAGCAATTGCTATTTCTAATCTTACAGATGGTGCTTTTGATATCAGTTATGCATCAATGGATAAAATCTGGAAATTTGATGGCAGCATGAAAGAGATGCCGAGTGAAGATGAAATTAAAGCCTCTGTAGAAAAAGTAGGCTTTAAAAATATTATACTAGACAAATCTAAAAATACTGTCTTTTTAAAGCTTAAAGGTATGAAGATTGGTTTTGGAGCCATTGGTAAAGGTTATGCGGCAGATAAAGCTAAAGAGTTGCTTATATCTAAAGGAGTTACTGCTGGGATTATCAATGCATCTGGAGATATGAATACCTGGGGAAAACAACCTAATGGAAGTGAATGGAAAGTAGCTATCACAAACCCCTTAAACAAGAATAAGGCGTTTGCACTATTACCTATTAATAATAGTGCGGTGGTAACTTCAGGAAACTATGAGAAGTTTGTTAATTTCAACGGAATAAGGTATTCGCACATTATTGACCCTCGAACAGGTTATCCATCAAGCGGTATAATAAGCGTTACCGTTTTTGCACCAAAAGCTGAACTCGCAGACGCTTTAGCAACTTCTGTTTTTGTTATGGGAAAAGATGCTGGTCTTGACCGCATTAATCAACTCCCAAATATTGAATGCATTATTATAGACGATAAGGGAAATATTATAAAGTCAAAAAACATCGAAATAGAAAATCATCATGATTAAACAACTAACAATACTCGCTATATTTTCATGCTCATTGAGCAGCTGTGTGGTTGTAAAAGAATATGAAAAAGTAAATATTAATGACCCAGACATGGTATTAGCAGACAAAAAATGTGATAGAAATGTAAGCACAATGCATTCTTACAGGGAAGCTGCTACTGGAGCAAACGGAGGAAAAACAGGTGGTGGCTGTGGTTGTAATTAAAAATCAATAAGATTGAAAAAGTTCGTAATTATATTAGCCCTTTTTGGTTTTTTAAAACTAAGCGCGCAAATGAGTCAAGACTCAACAAATGTTTATAAAAAAAGAGTCTTGGAAACAACAGAGATCGATTTTTTATCGAGCTATTATACCCAAGATGGTGATAATGCTGCTGTAAGTGGCGGAACTGGTACTGAGGAGTTAACAGACGTTACAGCTACATTTGTTGTTTCTATTCCTCTAAACGAGGATGATATATTAACTATTGATGCTGGTGTTTCTGCATATACCTCTGCATCTTCAAGTAATATTAATCCTTTTGATGATGGCACTGCTAGTCCATTTCAAGCATCTTCTGGTGCTTCAAGTGGTGATGTGTGGTCTAATCTTACTGCGAGCTATAGCCACAGTTCTGATGACAGGAATGACATATGGTCTGCTAAATTATCGGTATCTACTGAATACGATTACTTTTCTTTGGGTTTTGGAGGCAGTTATACTAAACTTTTTAATGAAAAAAACACTGAATTTAGTATTAATGCCAATGTATATTTAGATACTTGGAATGCTATATACCCAATAGAATTAAGGCCCTTTGGTGAAAATGGAAATGGGATAAATAATTCATTATTCACTCAGAATACCATCATAGGAAACCAAAATTACAGCCCTTTATTTACAGAATTTAAGGATGAAAGTAGAAATTCTTATTCTGTTGGTTTTGGACTTTCTCAAATACTACATAAAAACGTACAGGGATCATTATCTCTAGATTTAGTAAAACAAGATGGGTTATTGTCTACACCTTTTCAGCGTGTGTATTTTTCTGACGTTGCCGATTCTTTTATTGAAGATTTTCAGCTTGCAGATGCTATTGAACAGCTACCAGACTCAAGATTTAAAGTGGCTATTGGAGGACGATTGAATTGGTATCTAAGCGAATCCCTTACTGTAAGGACTTTTTATCGTTATTATTTTGATGATTGGGGCATTAATTCACATACCGCAAGTATTGAAATCCCTTTTAAAATATCTGATAAATTTACATTATATCCATCTTACAGATTTTATAATCAAACTGCGGCAGACTATTTTTATCCTTATGAAACGGCTTTGTCTAGCTACGAATTTTATACGTCAGATTATGATTTGTCTAAATATTCATCCAATCAGTTTGGTTTTGGTATTTCCTATACAGACATATTTACAAAGGCTCATATATGGAAGTTTGGACTAAAGAGCGTTGATCTGAAGTATTATAAATACGATAGAAACACCACATTTAGCTCTAGTATTATTACAGCAGGACTTAAGTTTATAATGGATTAAGAAATTAAACTTTTACATAGTTGATGTCCCTAAATTGTCAATACATTTTAAGGATCTGTTAGCATACAACTAAAGTCTGGTATTTATACAAAAAGGCTCAATAAAATTATTGAGCCTTTTATATTTAATACTAATGTCTTACTTAAAAACTACAGCTTTCAATCTCGGTTACACGTAATGTATTTACCATACCTCTATCTTTAATAGGCATTGCTGCTAAACTAATTAACATATCTCCGACTTCTAGATACCCTTTTTTACATGCAATAGCGTTAACGTCTTCTATGGTTTCGTCTGTACTTACAAATCTATCATAGTAGAAAGCTTTTACACCCCAAAGTAAACTCAGTTGAGATAAAATACGCTTGTTAGATGTAAATACTAAAATATGTGCTTGTGGTCTCCATGCTGAAATTTGAAATGCTGTATAACCACTATTTGTAAGTGTAGAAATGGCTTTTGCATTAATCTCATTTGCCATGTTGGCAGCATGATAACAAATAGACTTTGTGATATAACGCTTAGTACGAATATGAGGAGGTGATTGAGGCACTTCAATTAAAGGAGAATCCTCTACACTTCTAATAATATTGGCCATCTGACGAATAACCTGTACAGGATACTGACCAACAGACGTCTCTCCTGAAAGCATTACAGCATCAGCACCATCCATTACAGAGTTGGCAACATCATTTACCTCAGCACGTGTTGGTGTTAAACTTGAAATCATAGTCTCCATCATTTGCGTAGCAATAATTACTGGAATTCTAGCACGTTTAGCTCTCAATACCAATTGCTTTTGTATTAAAGGTACTTCCTCTGCCGGAATCTCAACACCCAAGTCCCCTCGTGCTACCATTAAGCCATCACAATAAGCAACAATTTTATCGATATTCTCAACGGCTTCAGGTTTTTCAATCTTAGCTATAATAGGAATTTTATGATTGCCATGCTCTTTAATTAGTTCTTCTAATTCCATTAAGTCTTCAGCATGTCTAACAAAAGATAATGCAATCCAGTCTACTTCCTGACCAATTGCAAAAATGGCATCTTCAATATCTTTTTCTGTTAAAGCTGGCTGAGAAATATTTGTATTTGGAAGATTCACCCCTTTTTTAGATTTTAAAGGACCTCCTTGAATAACTTTAGCTTTTACTTCCTTTTTCCCGTCAGTAGAAACAACCTCAAAAATCAATTTTCCATCGTCTAATAAGATACGTTCACCTGGTTTTGCATCTTGAGGAAACTTCTCATAGGTCATGTAGACACGCTCTTTAGTGCCTTCAAATCGTTTTCCTGTTGCAAAAATTATTTCGTCTCCTTCATCTACAATGACTTCTCCTTTCATAGTACCTACTCTGAGCTTAGGCCCTTGCAAATCTGCTAATATTGCAGCATTAAACCCAAACTCTTCATTGAGTTCGCGGATCATATTTATGCGCTCCTTTACATCATCATAATTAGCATGAGAGAAGTTAATTCTAAACACATTGGCTCCCTCTTCTAGCATTGCTTTTAAGGTTTCCTTATTACTCGTTGCTGGGCCTAATGTGGCTACTATTTTGGTTTTTTTATTTGGCATCAATTCAAAAAATTAAATGATCTTTAGATTTTAGTTCAGTCGGATTAACCGAATAACTTGTTATAATCTGTGGTATATTTTGAAGCTTATTTAATATAAGCTTTTCGTTGACATTCTGGATTTCTTCAGAAATCTTTATAAAATAATCTACCTTTTTATACTCTGGAACAAGGTTAAGTGTTTTAATTACCTTTTCATTAGTTTGAAATAAGCCTGTACTATACAGACTATCTTCTTCTTTTTTACAAACATTAGAAACCAAGTTCCACGTAACATATTGCGAAACATTATTCCACTCAAAAATACTATACGAAGATTTTAAATATTCCATGTCTAAATCTTCCGTTTTTCTTTGTAGTTTAAGGTCTAAACTTTGATTGAGCAGATAGGCTAAACGATAATCTTCCAACCCACAATGTATAGCAATGAGTTTGTAGGTATCGTCATAAAAATCATCAACCAAAAGTTTATGCAACGCCATACAGTTATAACTTTAATTGGTAAATATAGTACAATAATAGGTTGCTAATGTCAACTTTTGGTTAATCTTAACCCTAAAAACCTACGAAAACGTTGTAGATTTTAGCTTTAAGATTCAATCTCCATAAACTCTAAATTATATAAGCTTTGTTATTTGCTTTTGGAAGGCAAAGAAAGCACGCTTTGATGCTTTTTCTTCTGCCTTTTTCTTAGAAGTTGCTCTAGCTTTAGAGACTACTTTATCATTAATACTAAGTCTTACCGAGAAATGTTTTAACTCATCGTTACCTGTATCTTCATACACTTCATAATCAAAAGTATTTTTCTCCTTTTGGCACCACTCTATCAATAAACTTTTATAGCTAATAACTTTGCCCTCTAAAGTTTCGATATCTACATGTGGATTTATAACACGCTTGTACAAAAACTTTTCGCAAACTTTGTAACCTCTATCTAAATAAATCGCACCAACTAATGCTTCAAAAAGATTACCGTGAATATTATTTCCAAAATTAGATTTTGGTATTCTACTTTGCACTAAATCAATAAGATTAAGCTCTTTACCCAACTCATTTAGATGTTCTCTACTCACTACTTTTGAGCGCATTTTGGTAAGATAACCTTCATCTCCGTGAGGAACTTGTTCATAGAGATAAGCCGCAATAACTGAACTTATCATAGCATCTCCAACAAATTCTAATCGTTCGTAATTAATAGGATTTCCTTTTTTATCCTTAATGTTCATCGAACGATGCGTAAAAGCCTTAATGTATAAATTTTGCGATCTTGGCTTGAATCCAAGAATCTCTTTGAGTTTTAAAAAAAAATTCCCGTCATCGAATGAACGGGAATTTTTTAATATGTTACGAATGAAACTCATTCGGGATTTAGTCTAATTTTTTAAATAATACACAAGCGTTGTGACCGCCAAATCCAAATGTATTACTCATTGCTATTTTAATATCTCGTTTCTGAGCTTTATTGAGCGTTAAATTTAATTCTGGATCTATATTTTCGTCTACTGTTTCATGGTTAATTGTTGGAGGTATAATACCATTTTCTAGTGCTAATATAGAGGCTATAGCTTCTATTGCACCAGCAGCACCCAACAAATGACCGGTCATAGACTTAGTAGAATTAATATTAATGTTCTTTGCATGGTCGCCAAACACTTCTGATATAGCTTTTAATTCGGCAACATCTCCTAATGGTGTGGATGTTCCGTGTGTATTAATATGATCTACATCTTCGGGTTTTAAACCTGCATTTTCTAAACAGTTTTTCATTACCGCAACAACACCAATTCCATCAGGATGAGGAGCCGTCATATGATATGCATCTGAAGATAAACCTCCACCTACAACTTCTGCGTAGATTTTAGCTCCTCTTGCTTTAGCATGCTCATATTCTTCTAAAACAATAGAACCTGCTCCTTCACCTAATACAAAACCATCTCGATTAGCATCGAAAGGTCTTGAGGCCGTTTCAGGACTATCATTTCTGGTACTCATAGCATGCATAGCGTTAAATCCTCCCATACCAGCAATAGTTACCGCTGCTTCACTTCCACCAGTAATTACAACATCACAATGGCCTAAACGTATAGTGTTTAGCGCATCAATCATTGAATTGGCCGAAGATGCACAAGCAGATACCGTTGTGTAGTTAGGACCCATGAAACCATATTTAATAGATATGTTTCCTGGCGCTATATCCGCTATCATTTTTGGAATGAAACGAGGACTAAAACGAGGTGTACCGTCACCAGCAGCATAGTTAAGCACTTCTTCCTGAAATGTTTCTAAACCACCTATACCAGCTCCCCAAATTACTCCTACTCTGTATTTGTTAATTGCGTCTAAATCTAATTTCGAATCTGCGATCGCCTCATCTGAAGCCACCATTGCATATTGCGAAAATTTATCCATTTGACGCGCTAACTTTCTGTCAATAAAGTTAGTAACTTCAAAGTTTTTTATTTCACAAGCGAATTGCGTCTTGAACTTCTCAGCATCAAAATGCGTGATTGGGGCAGCACCGCTTTTTCCATTAACAAGACCATTCCAATATTCATCTTTGGTATTGCCAATAGGTGTAAGTGCACCTAGACCAGTAACTACTACTCGCTTTAATTCCATAAAAATAAAGTCTTATTTTGCTTCTTCTATATAAGAGATAGCTTGACCAACTGTTGCAATGTTTTCAGCTTGATCGTCTGGGATTTGAATATCAAATTCTTTTTCAAATTCCATGATTAATTCTACAGTATCTAATGAATCTGCACCTAAGTCGTTAGTGAAGCTTGCTTCAGTTACAACTTCGTTTTCATCAACACCTAATTTGTCTACGATAATCGCTTTTACTCTTGATGCAATGTCTGACATAATCTTTTAATTTTAAGTTTTAATTAGACCGCAAAAATAAAAAACTTTATTTTAAAAATCACCTTTACCGATAAAATGTGCATATCAATGCTAAAAATTCGGTATAAGAATTTAAGTTTTGCGCCTAATTGTTAATTATTATTCTTTTTTTTGTTTCTGAATAATAACCCAATATAACTGTAAATGAAGCGTATTGTAATTTTTGCGTCCGGTAGCGGATCTAATGCTGAAAATTTAATTAAGTTTTTTCAAAACAGCGATAATGCGTCTGTTATTCAGGTACTGACTAACAATCCTCATGCCAAAGTTATAGACCGTTGTAAAAGACTAAATATTAGCGCTTTGCCATTTAACAGAACAGCATTCAGTAAGTCTGAAGATGTTTTAAATATTTTAAAATCATCACAACCAGATTTAATTGTGCTAGCTGGTTTCCTTTGGAAATTTCCTGAATTTATTCTCAAGGAATTTGAAAACAAAGTCATAAATATTCATCCTGCTTTGCTTCCAAAATATGGTGGAAAAGGCATGTATGGTATGCACGTACACAATGCTATTGTAGAAAATAAAGAAACTGAAACTGGCATAACGATTCATTATGTAAATGAAAATTATGACGAAGGAGCGATTATTTTTCAAGCAAAATGTGAAGTAAAAGCGTTAGATACAGCTGATGATGTTGCTGCTAAAATCCATGAATTGGAAATGGAGCATTTTCCAAAGGTGGTGGATAGGTTATTAAAATGATTTAGTAATGTATTCTAAAAATATAAAAGGTAAGTTTAATGTTATTGAAAGCTTTGCTATTAGATCAAAAAGCGAATTTTACCTAATAGGAAGTCTTATTGAGGGGGAAATTCAAAAAGAATGGTTTGTGAATGTTGTTTTGAATGGCTCTCTATCTTTAACTTTGAGGATCTTTAATATTGATGAAATAGAAATTTCTGGAGAAGAAGAAAAATATAAACTTTTGTCTATTTCTGGAGATAATGAAACTTTAGATATATTACTTGGTCTTAACATTGGTAATGAAGATCTTAATATAACATTGGAAGGAAGTGATTAATAAGATTCCTGCCTTCACAGGAATAAACATGAGTAAAAAGAAAAAGAAATACTACACCGTTTGGAAAGGCCACAAAACCGGAGTCTTTGAGTCTTGGGATGACTGTAAAGCTCAAATCAAAGATTTCAAAGGTGCTCAGTATAAATCGTTTTCAACTTTTGAAGCCGCAAAAAAAGCATACAAAAATGGCTCAAAAGATTACATTGGTAAATCAAAAAGTTTTAAAAGCGAGCTGTCTGACGAACAACTCAAAAAAATAGGACAACCCAATTATAATTCTATTGCAGTAGATGCTGCATCTTCTGGTAATCCCGGTAAAATGGAATATCGTGGTGTAGATACCAAAACAAAAAAACAACTCTTTATACAAGGTCCTTTTGAAGAAGGCACCAACAATATTGGCGAATTTCTAGCCATTGTTCACGGTTTAGCCTTTTTAAAACAGCATAATAGTAATCGTATAATTTATACAGACTCTAAAACGGCTATGAGCTGGGTACGAAAAAAAATGTGCAACTCTAAGCTAGAACGTAACAAAAAAAACAAAGCACTTTTTGAGCTCGTTGATCGCGCTGTTAAATGGCTAAAAGAAAACAATTACACTACCACCATCGTCAAATGGGAGACCAAAGCTTGGGGAGAAATTCCTGCAGATTTTGGTAGAAAATAATTAAATGCAGATGTTACTCTGTATGTTTCATCAGCAATATATTTTATGTACTTTTGCACCTTAATTCAAACTTACTTTAATGGGTAAATTAGTAATTGTTGGTACTGTAGCCTTTGATGCTATTGAAACACCTTTTGGTAAAACTGACAAAATTCTTGGTGGAGCTGGCACTTTTATTGGCTTAGCGGCATCAAATTTTAATGTAGATTCTGCTGTAGTTTCGGTAGTTGGTGGAGATTTTCCACAAGAGTATTTAGACCTTATGTCTAATAAAAATATTGATGTATCTGGTGTGGAAATTGTAAAAGACGGTAAAACTTTCTTTTGGAGTGGAAGATACCATAACGACATGAACTCTCGAGACACTCTAGCAACAGAGCTTAATGTTTTAGCAGATTTTGAACCTGTAGTCCCTGACAATTATAAAGATGCAGAGGTAGTAATGTTGGGGAATTTGCACCCATTAACTCAAATGAGTGTCCTAAATCAAATGACAACTAAACCAAAAATGGTAATCTTAGATACTATGAATTTTTGGATGGATTGTGCATTAGAGGATTTACACAACACCATTAAACATATCGATGTAATTACCATTAATGATGAAGAGGCTAGACAATTGACAGGAGAATACTCTTTAGTTGTTGCTGCAAGAAAAATTCATGAAATGGGACCAAAGTATGTAGTTATTAAGAAAGGGGAGCACGGAGCATTATTATTTCATAATGACAGTGTGTTCTTTGCACCAGCATTACCATTAGAAGAGGTCTTTGACCCTACTGGTGCTGGTGATACATTTGCTGGAGGTTTTGCAGGTTATTTAGCAAAAACAGGAGATTATTCTTTTGAAAACTTAAAAACAGCTGTAATATACGGTTCTACTTTAGCCTCGTTTTGTGTTGAAAAGTTTGGAACAGAACGTATGGAAAATTTAAAAATAGAAGAAGTGCATAAACGCTTAGAGCAATTTAAGAGTCTAACACAATTTGATATAGAATTAACTTAAAAAACCAACGCGCTCAAATTTCTAGCGCGTTTTTTTATTACATAACATGAGTGATGCTTTAAAACACGAGTGCGGTATTGCACTAATAAGACTTTTAAAACCATTAGAATATTACAAAGAAAAATATGGTAGTGCGTTTTATGGTGTAAACAAAATGTATTTGATGATGGAAAAACAGCACAATCGAGGACAAGATGGTGCCGGTTTTGCCAGTATAAAATTAGATACTCATCCTGGTGAGCGTTATATTAGTAGAGTAAGATCTATTGCTCAGCAACCTATACAAGACATTTTTGCTCAAATTAATCAACGCATTAATGCAGAGCTTACAAAGCATCCTGAATATCAAGATGATGTCGACCTTCAAAAAAGATATATTCCATATGTAGGTGAACTTTTACTTGGACATGTTCGTTATGGCACTTTCGGAAAGAACAGTGTAGAAAGTGTACATCCTTTTTTAAGACAAAACAATTGGATGCACAGAAACCTAATTGTCGCAGGTAACTTTAATATGACTAATGTTAATGAACTCTTTGATAATTTAGTTGATATTGGTCAACATCCTAAAGAAAAAGCCGATACTATTACCGTTATGGAAAAAATAGGTCACTTTTTGGATGATGCTGTAAGTAAGATTTATAAGGATTTAAAAAAGGAAGGTTATAACAAAAGAGAATGTTCCCCACTAATTGCAGAACGATTAAAAGTTGGAAAAATTCTTAAACGAGCTGCAAAAAATTGGGATGGCGGCTATGCTATGGCTGGTTTATTAGGCCATGGAGATTCTTTTGTACTAAGAGATCCAGCAGGAATTCGTCCTGCTTACTACTATAAAGACGATGAAGTTGTTGTTGTTGCATCAGAAAGACCTGTAATACAAACTGTATTTAACGTACCTTTTGAAGATGTCATAGAGTTAGATCCTGGACACGCTATAATTACTAAAAAGTCTGGCGAAACTCAAATAAAGAAAATTCTAGAACCACTAGAGCGAAAAGCTTGTTCATTTGAGCGTATCTATTTTTCGAGAGGAAGTGATGCTGAAATTTATGAAGAGCGAAAAGAACTAGGAAGACTATTAATGCCAAAAGTTCTTGAAGCTATTGATAGCGATACCAAAAATACCGTATTCTCCTTTATACCTAACACAGCAGAAACATCCTTTTTTGGAATGATAGATACGGTAGAAGAACATCTAAATCATAAAAAAACCCAAGCTATTCTAAATGGTCAAAGGGAACTATCTTCAGAAAAAGTTGAAGAAATTCTTTCAGAGAGACCACGAATTGAAAAGATTGCTATTAAAGATGTTAAGCTAAGAACTTTTATTACAGAAGATAGTAGTAGAGATGATTTAGTAGCGCACGTATACGATGTAACTTACGGTGTTATAAAGCCAACAGATAACCTTGTTATTATAGACGACAGTATAGTAAGAGGTACTACTTTAAAGAAGAGTATCATTAAAATGATGGATAGGTTAAATCCTAAAAAAATAATTGTAGTATCCTCTGCTCCCCAAATACGTTATCCTGATTGTTATGGTATTGACATGGCTAATCTTGAAGGCTTGGTTGCTTTTAGAGCTGCTTTAGAATTATTGAAAGACAACAATCAATACCACATCGTTGAGGAAGTCTATCAAAAATGTTTAAAGCAAGTTCATTTTAAAGATAAAAATGTGGTTAACTATGTTAAAGAGATTTACAGCAATTTTACTGATGAACAAATCTCTGATAAGATTTCTGAGCTATTAAGTGACGAATCTGTTAACGCAGAAGTAAAAATCATTTTCCAATCTGTTGAAAACCTTCATAAAGCCTGTCCTAAAAACTTAGGCGATTGGTATTTTACTGGTGACTATCCAACAAATGGAGGTAACAGAGTGGTTAATAGAGCCTTTATAAATTTCTATGAAGGTAATAAAGAGCGTGCTTACTAATTGCCACGTTTCTAAGCTTTTAATCCGAAAAATTATGTATTTTGTCGATGAAAAATGCTTTTCGTCTAATATTTACATCTATTTTAACAAATTAAAATTACATTGGTATCACCATAACATAAGTAGGTTAAGTTCATGGTAGATTTGGGGCAAAAAAAGGTGAACAGTGTTCACCTTTTTTTATGGAGTTTATTAAAGTATTACTTTAACTTGTTTTACTTAAATCAATCTTCACTTTTAAGCTTAATTTTTGGTAACAACTGTAGTATCCACGCTTAGACTAATATATAGGTCGTTTATCCGAAAAATTTAATTATTAAATTATTGTAAACTTATATTTGACTCACCATAACATAAGTAGGTTAAGTTTATGGTAGATTTGGGGCAAAAAAGGTGAACTCTCTGTTCACCTTTTTTCATTTATAATTCTCATACAAATTTCAATTTCATATCATAAAAAAGCCAGACTATTAAGTCTGGCTTTTCTACTATATAACAAAAATATTACTTAGCTTCAGCATAACGACGCTCAACTTCATTCCAGTTAATAACCTTGAAAAAAGCATCAATATAATCTGGTCTTCTGTTTTGGTAGTTTAAATAGTAAGCATGTTCCCACACATCTAACCCTAAGATTGGTGTACCACCACAACTAACGCCTGGCATTAATGGGTTATCTTGGTTTGGCGTAGAGCAAACCTCTACTTTACCACCTTTGTGTACGCATAACCAGGCCCAACCTGATCCAAATTGAGTTGCTGCAGCTTTAGAAAAAGCTTCAATAAAAGCATCTTTAGAACCAAATTCTGCTTCAATAGCATCTTTTAATTCTCCTGATAAATAACCTCTATCTTCAGGATTCATTACATCCCAAAATAAAGAGTGATTGTAAAAACCACCTCCATTGTTTCTAACACCAGCATTATTCATATCTAGGTTAGTTAAAATGTCTTCAATAGATTTTCCTTCTAAATCTGTGCCTTCAATAGCTGCATTTAACTTTGTTGTATAACCATTGTGATGTTTTGTATGATGGATTTCCATTGTACGTGCATCAATATGTGGTTCTAAAGCATCGTATGCGTATTTTAATTTTGGTAATTCAAAAGCCATAATGTATATGTTTTTTAGTGTTATTATTTCGATTTTAACAAATTTACGATTTTGAAAACAAGAAGTTCTAAATAAATTATTAAGATTCCCTATTTTGGTATAAAATTTATCTTTTGCGAGATTCAGCCTTCAAAATATATAACGCTTCTGCAGGTAGTGGTAAAACATTTACCTTAGCAAAGACTTATATTAAAATCCTTGTTCAGTCCAAGAACAATGAACAGTTTAAGTCCATCCTAGCCATAACATTTACTAACAAAGCTGTTGGTGAAATGAAGGAGCGGATTATAGAGATGCTCAAAGTGTTTTCTCAGGAAAAGAGCTTTACAGAACCTCATCCGATGTTTAGCGCAATATGCAACGAGTTATCAATATCTCCGGAGTTTCTTATAAATCGTTCTAAAGTAATATTGAAACATATTATGCACAACTATGGTGCTTTTGATATTTCTACAATTGATGGTTTTACACACAGAGTTATTAGAACTTTTGCTCACGATCTAAAACTTCCTGTAAATTTTGAAGTTGAATTAGACCAAGAACGACTCCTTAATGAAGCCGTAGATAACTTAATTTCCAGGGCTGGAGACAATGAGACCTTAACCCAAATACTTGTTGATTTTGCTATTGAAAAAGCTGATGATGACAAAAGCTGGGATATTAGTTACGATTTTAACAAAATAGCAAAGCTTTTAGTTAACGAAAATGATATTAATGCCATTGAAACACTTAAAGACAAAACTATTGAAGACTTTAAGGGCTTAAAATCTACTTTAATAAAAGCCATCAATAAAATCGAAAACGATATTATAGCTACAGCAAATGCAGTATTGACCTTATTGGATGAAAGCGGATTAATGCATGAAGATTTTAGCGCAAAATATCTTCCGAAATATTTTATCAATTTAGCGGAAAATAACTTAAATGTTTCTTTCGGCACAGCTTGGCAAAACAATTTAATTGAAGGTGGCACACTTTACCCAAAACGTGTTACGGACACCATTGCAAGTACCATAGATAGTATTCAGTCTAATCTATCAGAAGCATTTTTAAAAACTAAAAATCTAATTTTTGAGCTCAAACTCAAACAAGGCTTTTACAAAAATATTACACCGCTTTCCGTTCTAAATGCTATTCAACAAGAATTGAATATTCAGAAAGAAGAACAAAACAAAATGCTCATTTCAGAATTTAATAAAATTATAAGCAATGAAATAAAAGGTCAGCCAACACCATTTATTTATGAACGTTTAGGCGAAAAGTTTAAACACTATTTTATAGATGAGTTTCAGGACACCTCAAAAATGCAGTGGGAAAACTTGGTGCCATTACTAGATAATGCGCTCTCTGCACCAAACGGTTCTGCTATGCTTGTAGGAGATGCCAAACAGTCTATTTACAGATGGAGAGGTGGTGAGCCAGAACAATTTATTGACTTGTATAACAAATCAGATAACCCTTTTCAGGTTGAAGCAGAAGTGTTGAGTCTAGACACAAACTACAGAAGTGCTAGAGAAATTATAGATTTTAATAATGCTTTTTTTCTGTTTTTGAGTCAAAATTATTTTAACGATAGCAGATATGCTGAACTTTATTTAAACTCTAAACAGAAATCCTTTCAAAATACAGAAGGTTACGTTAACATTGAGTTTTTAGACATTTCAAAAGAGGATAACGCTAATGAAATGTACACCAATAGCACTTTAAAAACTATTGAAGAATGCCTTAAAAATGGGTTTTCTTTAGACGACATTTGCATCATTGTAAGAAAACGAAAAGAAGGTGTTGAAATTGCTAAATACCTGAGTGAAAAAGGTATAAAAATCACATCTTCTGAAACCTTACTGTTAAAAAACTCTGACAAGGTTCAGTTTCTTGATGCTTTTCTAAAACTATTGCTTCAACCCGATAATGATAGTTTAAAAATTGATATTTTAACTTTTATTGCAAATCAGCATAACATAGAAGACAAACATTTATTTTACAGCTCTCATATAGCCATTGGTTTTGAAGAAATGCTCAAAAATTTTGAAGAATTAAACATCTATATAAACAAAAACAAATTGCTGCAAGTCCCTCTATACGATCTTGTTGAAAAACTTATTAGGTCGTTTAATCTTCACAACTCATCTGATGCCTTTCTTCAGTTTTATTTAGATGTTGTTTTAGAGTTTACACAGAAGCAAAACTCAGATTTGTCGTCGTTTATAAATTATTTTGAAAAGAAAAAAGACAGTCTCAGTGTTATTTCACCAAAAAACAACAATGCTGTACAAATTATGACCATTCATAAGGCAAAAGGCTTAGAGTTTCCAGTGGTTATTTTTCCGTTTGCAGATCTAAATATTTATCAAGAAATAGAACCAAAAGTTTGGTTCCCAGTAGAGAAAAACAACTACCAAAATTTTGAAACACTGTTACTTAATTACAATAGTGATGTTGAACATTTTGGCGATAATGGCAAAGCGCTCTATGAAACTCGAAAATCTCAATTAGAGTTAGACAACATTAATCTTCTGTATGTCACTTTAACCAGAGCTGTAGAGCAGTTATATATCATAACAAAAAAAGACATTAGCGCTAAAGGTGTTGTGAGCGAAAAAACATATGCTGGCATGTTTATTTCTTATTTACAAGACAAAGGATTATGGTCAGACACCACGCTTACATACAGTTTTGGCACTTCAAAAAATCTAAACCAAAAAACAGAACCAAAAACAGATACAACTTCTGTTAATTTAATCTCTGTACCAAAAGAAGATCATAATTTAAAAATCATAACAAAAGCCGGTCAACTCTGGGATACCAAACAAGGAAAAGCTATAGAACGTGGTAATTTGGTGCATCTTTTACTCTCTAAAATTGTAACACAAGAGGATATTGACTTTGCCATTGACGATTTGTTAGCTTCAGGAGATATTACAACCTCTGATGAAGAAGCTCTTAGAAAAATAGTAATGCAAGTTATTGAGCATCCAAAAATTAAATTATACTATAACAACGACCACAAAGTTTACAATGAAAGGGATATTGTAACACCATCTAGAGAACTGCATAGACCAGATCGTATCAATATCAATCAAAAAAATGAAGTTACAATAATTGACTACAAAACGGGAGATCAAATGGCATCTCACAAATCTCAACTCAACACTTATGCTTCTGTTCTAAAAACAATGAGCTATGATATAACTTATAAATTCCTTGTTTACATAAATGAAACTGTTGAAGTTATTGAAGTCTAATTTCAAGATAGTATCTTTGCTAAACAACTAACACAAAAATTATGTACGGAAATATTAAAGCTCATTTACAACAAGAAATTGAAGCTATTAAAGATGCTGGTCTTTTTAAAGAAGAACGAATTATAACTTCGCCTCAAGGTGCAGAAATCACTTTAAACACAGGGCAAAAAGTCCTTAACTTTTGTGCTAATAACTACTTAGGACTTTCTTCTCATCCTGAAGTTATAAAGGCTGCTCAAGAGACTTTAGATACTCATGGATTTGGAATGTCATCTGTTCGTTTTATTTGTGGTACACAAGACATTCACAAAGAGTTAGAACAAAAAATAGCAGATTTTTATGGTACTGAAGATACCATTTTATATGCCGCAGCTTTTGATGCAAACGGCGGAGTCTTTGAACCTCTTTTAACTGCAGAAGACGCTATAATTTCCGACTCTTTAAATCACGCCTCCATTATTGATGGTGTTAGGCTATGTAAAGCTGCAAGATATCGCTACCAAAACAACGATATGGCAGACTTAGAAAAGCAACTAATTGCTGCCAGTGAAAATGGAGCGCGCTTTAAAATCATTGTTACAGATGGTGTATTCTCTATGGACGGATTAGTAGCTCCTTTAGATAAGATTTGTGATTTAGCAGATAAATATGATGCCATGGTGATGATTGATGAATGCCATGCTGCTGGTTTTATTGGTGAAACAGGAATTGGTACACTTGAAGAAAAAGGAGTTTTAGGTAGAATTGATATTATCACCGGAACACTAGGTAAAGCACTTGGTGGAGCAATGGGAGGATACACAACAGCTAAAAAAGAAATTATTGAAATTTTACGTCAGCGTTCTCGTCCATATTTATTTTCTAACTCTTTAGCACCTGCAATTGTTGGTGCTTCTATTAAAGTTTTTGATATGCTCAAAAACGATACTAGTCTAAGAGATAAGGTTGATTGGAATACAAAATATTTCAAAAAAGGCATGAAAGAAGCTGGTTTTGACATCGTTGACGGAGATTCTGCTATTGTACCGGTAATGTTGTACGATGCCAAACTTTCACAAACTATGGCAAATATGCTTTTGGAGGAAGGTGTATATGTTATTGGCTTCTTTTACCCTGTTGTTCCTAAAGAAAAAGCAAGAATTCGCGTACAACTTTCAGCTGCGCATTCAAAAGAACAATTAGACATAGCTATTGACGCGTTTATTAAAGTTGGTAAAAGACTTGAAATTATTTAAAGTCGTTAGAAACTCTTTATTTTAGGGCATTGTAACAATATTTTTATATATTTGTCTTTGTTAATAACATTTAACAACTTACATTTGCCAACAATTAACACTTAAAATTAAAATTAATTAGAATATGAAAAATCTTAGCAGATTACTTTTTGTTGCAGTGCTTATTATAGGCTTAACTGCAAATGCTCAGGACAAAAACAATCCTTGGGCTGTAACAATTGGTGCTAACGCAGTTGATTTATACCCTGTAGGTGAAGATATGCCTCAAGGTGATTACTTTGATGAATATTTCAACGTAACTGATCATTGGAATATTTTCCCTTCTCTATCTACAATTTCGGTTTCGAGATACTTAAGTGATGGATTTACTTTTACTGCTACTGGATCATTAAACAGAATTGACAAATTAGGTTCTTTCTCTGATCCTGTAACAGGTGTTGAAACTACAGCAACCGCAGATGATTTAACTTACTACGGTATAGACGGTAGAGTTTCTTACAGTTTTATGGAATTAATCAATTCAAAAACTATTGACCCTTATCTTGGTGTTGGTGGTGGTTATACTTGGGTTGACGACATAGGTGCTGGTACTTTAAACGGTTCTTTAGGTTTTAGAGTTTGGTTTACTGAAAAACTAGGTCTTGATGTTAATTCAACATACAAACATGCATTTGAAGATTACTTACCAAAGCACTTCCAACATTCAGTTGGTTTAGTACTTAAGTTTGGTGGTACTGATACTGATGGTGATGGTATATACGACCAGGACGATGCTTGTCCAGAAGAAGCTGGTTTAGAAATTTTCAATGGTTGTCCTGATTCTGATAACGATGGTATTCAAGACTCTAAAGATGATTGTCCTAACGTTGCTGGTTTAGCTGAATTTAACGGTTGTCCTGATTCTGACGGTGACGGTGTAATGGACAAAGACGATAAGTGTCCTGATACTGCAGGTTTAAAATCTTTAGCTGGTTGTCCAGATGCTGATGGTGACGGTGTTGCTGATGGTGATGATAACTGTCCTAACGAAGCTGGTCCTGCTGCTAATAATGGATGTCCTTGGCCAGATACTGATGGTGATGGTATTTTAGACAAAGACGATAAGTGTCCTAATGAAGCTGGTGTAGCATCTAACAACGGTTGTCCAGAGGTTAAGCCAACTGAAGAAGTTATGGAAACTTTAAACAGCTATTCTAGATCAATTTTATTCCAATCTGGCAAAGCTTCTTTCCAAAAGCAAACTGATCAAGTATTACAAGCTATGGTTGCTATCTTTAAGCAATACCCACAAGCTAACTTCTCTATAGAAGGTCATACTGATAGTGATGGTCCTAAGAAAATGAACCAATCTTTATCAGAAAGAAGAGCTAACGCAGTAAGAGATTACTTAATCGCTAACGGCATTAGTGCTGAGAGATTAACAGCTAAAGGTTTTGGTGAAGATAACCCAATTGCTAGCAACAGTACTAGAGCTGGTAAAAAAGAAAACAGACGTGTAGAAGTTAAGTTGAAAAACTAATTATAATACACTCTAAAATATATTTGAAAAACGCTCCGAAATTCGGAGCGTTTTTTATTTTTATATAATGAGTAGTTTTATAAAATCAGTCTTAACAGACCTTAAAGACAAAGGCAATAATTTAGAAGATTTATACTTTATCCTTCCTAGTAAAAGAGCAGGAGTCTTTTTAAAACATCATCTTTCAACACTAATTCAAAAACCAATATTTGCTCCGCGTATTCTTAGCATTGAAGAATTTGTAGAAGAGATATCTGGCCTAAAGACGCTTTCTAATACAGACACTTTATTTCAACTATATAGCGCCTACGTTGAAGTTACACCAACAGAAGGTCGAGAACCCTTTGAGGTTTTCTCTAGTTGGGCACAGATACTCATACAAGATTTTAATGAAATAGACAGATATCTTGGCAATCAAGATACTATTTTTGACTATTTACACGCCATTAAAGAGTTAGATCATTGGTCCTTAGAAGCCGAACCAACAAACTTGGTGAAGTCTTACTTAAAATTTTGGAAACAACTAAAAACATATTATCAAGTCTTTTCTGACAACCTACTAAAAAACAAACAAGCTTACCAAGGTCTGGTTTACAGAGAGGCCGTAGAAAATCTTGAAGCATACATAGAAAACAACACTAATAAGAATCATGTTTTTTTAGGATTTAATGCCCTTAACACATGTGAATCTCTAATTATTCAGGGGTTACTTCAAAATGGTTCTGCAAACATATACTGGGATGCAGATAATAGTTATTTAAATGATAATATACACGATGCCGGTCTATTTATTAGAGAACATAGAGCTAATTGGAATTACTTCAAAAAACAACCTTTTAATTGGGTAACTTCAAATTATAATCAGGAGAAAAACATTCAGGTTGTTGGTGTTCCTAAGTTGGTAGGTCAAGCAAAATATATTGGGCAAATTTTAGAAAAGATTGGTGTAAAAAATAACGACTTAAAGCATACTGCTGTTGTGCTTGGAGAAGAAAACCTACTAATTCCTGTTTTAAATTCTATACCAAAAGAGATTAGTCAAATCAACGTCACAATGGGATTGCCACTAAAATTTGTGCCCTTAGCTTCATTGTTCGATTTGTTGTTTTCAATTCATAAAAAACCCACCAATAGATACTACTTTAGAGAAGTAATTGACCTTATTTCTCATCCATCAATTTATAGCTTATTTGAAAAAGATGGAGGTAATTATCTAAATGAAATTTCCAATTTTATTCAAAAAAACAATTTGATCCATCTGTCTTCTGTAGAACTTAAAAAAATTGCGCACAAAGATGTACATAGCATTATAGATTTAATGTTTTCCTCATGGGATAACGATCCTAAGAAAGCCTTAAATCACTGCTCTAATCTTATCTATTTAATTAAAGATAGTATTAACGACACTGTGAGCAATAAAGGTTTAGACCTTGAGTATTTATATAGATTTCACTCACTGTTCAATCAACTAAAAGAACTAAATGATAATTACCATTATTTAAACTCTATAGAAAGCTTATACCGTATTTACAACGATGCATTACAAAACGAAACATTAGATTTTCAAGGCGAACCATTAGAAGGTCTTCAAATTATGGGTATGTTAGAGTCTCGTGTTCTGGACTTTGAAACTGTTATAATAAGCTCAGTAAACGAAGGCATACTTCCTTCAGGAAAAACAAACAATTCTTTTATACCTTTTGATGTTAAGGCTCAAAACAAATTGCCAACTTATAAAGAAAAAGATGCTGTCTACACCTATCACTTTTACAGATTAATACAACGAGCAAAAAATGTTTACATACTTTACAATACCGAAATCGATGCACTAAAAGGAGGTGAAAAAAGTAGATTTATAACTCAAATGGAAGTCGAAGGCATTCACAACATTAACCATACTATTGTTTCGCCAGATGTTCCTGCCATAGAAAGCAGCTTAAAACAAATTTCAAAAACAAAAGCTATAATTTCAAAGTTAGAAGAACTCTCAAATTATGGGTTTTCTCCATCATCTTTAACCAATTACATTAGGAACCCTCTAGACTTCTATTATGAAAAAATATTGGGCGTTAAAGAGTTTGAAGACGTAGAAGAAAACATCGCAGCGAACACACTAGGCTCTGTAATACACAATACTTTAGAGGACTTCTATAAGCCCTTTGTTGGTAAAATGCTTACTGTAGATGCGTTAAAAGCATTTAAATTTCAAATAAAAAATTCTGTTACACATCACTTTAAAGATTTGTATAAAGACGGTAATTTTAGTTCTGGGAAAAACCTAATAATATTCGAAATTGCTCAGCGCTATATTTCAAATTTTATTAATTCTGAAATTGAACAACTTAAAGCCGGCAACCAAATAAAAATATTAGCAATTGAAGCAGATGAAAAAATTGAGTTGAATTTTGATAATATTTCTTACCCCATATATCTTACTGGTAAAGTAGACCGAATAGATGAGTTTAATGGCATCACAAGAGTGATAGATTACAAGTCAGGTAAAGTTGATCAAGGCAAAGTAGAAATCATAGATTGGGAAGACCTCACAACAGATTACGACAAGTACAGTAAATCTTTTCAGATTTTATGTTACGCTTATATGATGTATCAAAAGAAACTAATTGATTTACCAATAGAAGCGGGTATTATTTCTTTTAAAAATTTAAATAGCGGTTTCCTAAAATTTGGCAAAAAAGAGTCTACCTATAGCAGAAATAAGAATCAGCTCATTACCGAAGAAACACTGAATAACTTTGAGGTTGAACTTAAAAAACTGATAACAGAAATCTGTAATCCAAATGTTGATTTCATAGAAAAAGAATTAGACCAATGATCATTGACAAAAATATAGTTATAGAAAGAACTAACAAGAAACCTATTCTTTTAGACCTATTCTATAACCAAGAAAACACAAATCAGCCCATCGTTATATTTTGTCATGGTTACAAAGGCTTTAAAGATTGGGGAGCTTGGGATTTAATGGCTAAAGCTATATCTGATAAAGGTTTTTGTTTTTTGAAATTCAATTTTTCGCATAACGGAGGCACTGTAGAAAACCCAATAGATTTTCCAGATCTTGAGGCTTTTGGTCATAACAATTATACCAAAGAACTAGATGATTTAAATGATGTTCTAGATTGGATTCAAAAACATTTCAAAAATGACTCTAAAGTAGATATCAACGAGATTTCATTAATTGGACATAGTCGTGGTGGTGGTATTACCATTTTAAAAGCTTCGGAAGACCATAGAATATCAAAGTTGGTATCCTTAGCCAGCGTTAGTAACTATGCTTCACGTTTTGGCTCAGAAAGCAACATTAAACAATGGCAAAAAGATGGTGTAAAATATGTGATCAATGGTAGAACTAAACAAGAAATGCCACACTATTATCAGTTTTTTGAAGACTTTAAAGCCAATGAAGAACGACTAAATATTAGAAAAGCCACAAAGTCGATTAATATTCCTCATTTAGTTATTCATGGTTCTCATGACACCTCAGTAAAATTGGAAGAATCAGAAGCTCTACACCGATGGAATCCTAAAAGTCAATTAAAAATTATTGAAGGCGCCAATCATGTTTTTAATACTTCGCATCCATGGCAGAAGGATGAATTATCAATAGAATTACAAGAAGTTGTTGCCGAAATTATTACGTTTTTGAATTCCTAAACATTGTGCTTAAGCAACACTAAGTTCGATATCGCAACAAAGCTTTATTTTATTTAGAAGTGTTTCTTTTTTAACAGGTTTGGTCATATAATCATTCATACCCAAATCCATAACGCGCTGTCTTGTTTCTTGCATGGCATCTGCTGTAACTGCGATAATTGGTATCTTTCCAATGGCTTGCCCTAATTCTCCACTTCTAATTAGCTTAGTGGCTTCATAACCGTCCATAATCGGCATCTGCAAATCCATTAAAACAACGTTATAAACTTCTTTTTTCAAAGCATCGATAGCTTCTGCTCCATTTTCAACAACGGTAAAAGACACATTGTCTAACCCTTTCAACAACTGTCGCATTACCATTTGGTTCAGCTTATTATCCTCTACAACTAAAATATGCATTTGCTTTTCGAAGACAACATGGTTTTCGATGTCTCTAGTTTTGTTATCAGCAACTTGAGTTAATGGTATTTCTATAAAGACATCAGTACCATCATTTACTTTACTTTCAATATTGATTTTACCGTCAAAAAGAGTAACCAAATGTTTTGCTATCGTTAAACCTAAACCAATACCTCCAAATTGACGTTTGTGATTCAAACGCATCTGGTTAAAACTATTAAATACATCATCCTTGTCTTCTTCATTCATTCCAACACCTGTATCAGATATTTGAAATGAAAATTCAGACACATTATCTGGTCGGTCTATACATTTCAACTTCATAATTACCTGACCGCTATTAGTAAACTTTACAGCATTACTTAATACGTTATTGATGATTTGTACAAATCTATCAGCGTCACCAGAAACCTTGGCTGGTATATCAGTATCCATTTCAAAACTGTAAGCTAGGCCTTTATTTTGCGCTTCCAACTTCCAGTTTTCACTAATTTGATTTAGGATTAGTGATGGGTTGAAATCTTCATTTCGCAATTGGAGTTCGTTCTTTTCTATTTTTTCAAAATCCAAGACATCGTTGACATTACTCAAAAGACTTATACTTGCATTTCTAATCGTTTGAAATTTCTTTCGATTTTCAATACTGTTGTCACCATTTCCAAGTTCGGCTTCAACAATTCCCATAATAGCATTAATAGGCGTACGAAGTTCGTGACTCATGTTAGACATGAAATACGTTTTCAATTCACTGATCTCTTCAGATTTTTTTAAAGCTAATTTTTGTGCCTTATCATTATCTTGTCTTAATCGCTTTATTAAATTGGTCATGGAAAGTGATAAGAACACCACCTCTAAACCAGACCCGAACTTAGAACTATTCAACGTGTAAAAATTACTTGGCAATAGTCCTAAATTATTCATTACAAAGCCTAAAAGTCCAACCACCAAGAATAATATTCCAAGAGAAAAATAAGGGTCAATCTTTATTTTCTTGAATCTCATCGTAAATACCGTAGTAAGTATAAGCAGCAAACTTATCAACCCATTGAGGTTACTAAATGGATAAGTAAGTTCTAACGTTTTTGCATTGATAAATATCATTGCAAAAAGCACTATTAAAACAACATAAACAACGTTGTATATACGCTGAAACCCTTTTAAATTTTTCTTTATGTTTAAAAAATATTCACAATATTTCAATAAAAACAAGTTAGATAAAAGCGCAGAAACAAGGACCATTCTACTATTAAAATAACTTTCGTTTGGTAAAAAATATTGATGAATAAATCCGTCTAAAGACGCTTGCATTAAAGCAATGGAAAATACATAAAGCCCATAATACAAAAACGATTTTTTCTTAAGACTACCATAAAAAAAGAGGTAAACTAATCCAGCTAAAAGTAAAACTCCATAAAATAAGCCTAAAAATAATTGTTGTCTATAATTACTAAGAAAAAAGTTAACACCATTATAGAGATCTAAGGGAACATTTATTGTTTCTCCATCACTAGACAATTCTAAGTAAAACTGTTGTTCCGTGTTTGCAGGTAATATTATTTTGAAAACCGTTTCTCTATGACTAACATCTCTGTTGTTAAAATTGATTTGATCGCCATTACTGTGTTTTATTGTTTCGTCCCCAATTTGATAAAGATTTGCAACATCAGTTATTGCTCTTGCGGTTTGCAAGAAATATAATTTATCTTGATTTGAAGAGTTTGTTAATCGGAAGCGCACCCAATAGGTATCTGAAGTAAAACCAAGATCATGGTTCGCCGATTGAAGTTTCTTGTAGCTTAGCGTATCGTTTGCCAAAACATCATCAATAGACAATTCTTTATCATAAACGTCAACATATTCTGCATATTGATAAAGATTTCCTTCTGAAGTTTCTGGATTAAAAGCTGTGTTTTGGGCGTATAAGGAAGACGCCAAAAAATAGATAATTAGTAGGGCTTTGTTCATGTAAGGGGCATTAAACAGATGCGAACATACTAAATAATAATTAAATACAACATTTATCTATCATAATGTTTGTTAAGAAGATAGGTCTTGAACTTAAGGTATTCTCAAATTTATTTTGAACAATCTAAAACAAATTATAAATACAAAAAAGCCTTAGACAGAATAAATCTAAGGCTTTAGTAGGTTGTGGAGCATATCGGAGTCGAACCGATGACCTCTACGCTGCCAGCGTAGCGCTCTAGCCAGCTGAGCTAATGCCCCAAAATTTTATTTAAGTCCACTCAACACTAAAACAGGTATAGTAGAACTATGAAAGTCCTTTTTCAGGATAATATTATCTTCCCATAGTTTTGAGAAAAAACCGCGTTTGCGTCTTACTACGCACAACACATCTGGGCTGTGATTTTTATAATGCTCTAACACCGCTTGAAATGTTGTTGGGCTTTCTGCCTTTGTTGTATTAGTTACCATTGCTTTTAACTCATCATTCACCTCAAAATCTTCAGGGTTATGGTATGATGTTTTCACCAATAACAAATTAAGAACGGCTTTAAATTGGTTTTTGATGCTATGAATTGGTTGCAAAACACCTTCTCGCTTTATAACAACTGATTTCACTGCTAATAACATCTTTACAATAGGCTTATATACATAACCCTCAGGAACAATTAAAGCAGGTATTTGTGTACGCTTTATAATCTTTCCTGATGTTTTTCCTAAGTAAACCTCATCTTTTATGGAATTGGTTCTAGGTTCCAAAATAATTAAATCCACATCCAAAGCATTACAAACCTTCTCTAAAGTATCTATTAACTTTCCTTTGAAAGTTTTAGCAATAACCTCAACTCCTCTTGTATTAATTGAGGCAATATGAGATTCTAAAAAAGCTTGAGATTCTCGTTCTAGTATATGGTCTACTTTTATCATTGTCCCAGCTTTGGTGTAAACATTATATATTTGAACAACGTAAACTTTAGCACCAAAAGCTTGAGCAAAATCAACGGCATATTGTAAATGCGATTTTGCATTTTTTGAAGACCCAACAGGAACAAGAATTGTTTTCATTACAGTGAAATTTAAACAAAAGTAAGCATAATTAATGATTCGAAAAGCAGTAAAAGAAGATATTGATGCCATCCTAAACATCACCAAAGCATGTGCAACCTACATGATAGAACATGGTGTTTATCAATGGAATGAACACTACCCTAACCGATTGGCTTTTGAAAATGATGTTGCTAGAAACGAACTTTTTGTTTTAGAAATTGATAATGAAATCAATGGTTGCATAGTGATTTCAACTCTTATGGATGAAGAATACCAACCTATAAATTGGTTGACAAAAAACGAAAATAATGTTTACATCCACCGATTGGCAGTACACCCAAAACTTCAAGGTAAAGGTTACGCACAGCAGCTTATGAACTTCGCTGAAAATTTTGCTATAGAAAACAATTATAGTTCTATAAGATTGGACACGTTTTCGCAGAACAAAAGAAACCAAAAGTTTTACGAACTTCGCGGCTACAAACGATTAGGAGATATATATTTTCCAAAACAAAGTGAATTTCCTTTTCATTGTTATGAGCTAATACTTTGAGTAAAAAAATTACATTACAGCACATTAATAAACTTGCTATACCAGCTTTAATTTCTGGTGTGGCTGAACCTATTTTATCATTGACAGATGCTGCTATCATTGGTAATATGGATAAAAATGCTACAGTATCTTTAGCTGCTGTTGGTATTGTAGGTACTTTTTTTTCGATGCTTATTTGGGTTTTGGGTCAGACACGTAGTGCTATTTCTTCTATTGTATCGCAATATCTCGGAGCAGGAAAAATTGACGAGGTAAAAAACCTACCTGCTCAAGCCATTTTTATTATCACGTCGTTGAGCCTTATTATTATTGTGGTAACTTATCCTTTAGCTGCTCAGATATTTAAGTTTTATAATGCTTCAGAAGATATACTTAACTTTTGTGTAGACTATTACCGTATTCGTGTGTTTGGGTTTCCTTTTACTTTATTTACCATTGCTGTCTTTGGAACGTTTAGAGGCTTACAAAACACATTTTACCCAATGATAATTGCCATTGTAGGTGCCTTAGCCAACATCATTCTCGATGTTATTTTTGTTTACGGTATTGATGGCTTCATTCCTGCTTATAACATAGAAGGTGCAGCTTACGCAAGTGTTTTAGCACAAATTATTATGGCTGTACTTTCGGCTGTGTATATTTTAAAGAAAACCGACATTCCGTTACTCATAAAATTTCCATTTAATTCAGAAATAAAACGGTTTCTATTAATGATTGCTAATTTGTTCATAAGAACATTAGCATTGAATTTAGCGCTTTATCTAGCCACAAGCTTTGCTACCAAATATGGTGAAAACTATATTGCCGCTTACACCATAGCGATTAACCTTTGGTTTTTGGGTGCTTTCATAATTGACGGTTATGCCAGTGCTGGCAATATTTTATCAGGAAAACTGCTTGGTGCTAAAGACTATAAAAATCTTATTGATCTAAGTGGCAAACTTATAAAATATGGCATTGTAGTAGGATTTGTAATAGCCACATTTGGCGCAACTCTCTATTATCCTATTGGCAACATCTTTAGCAACGATCCTGAAGTGTTACATGAATTTTATAGCGTATTCTGGATTGTTTTAGCCATGCAACCCTTGTGTGCGCTGGCGTTTATATTTGATGGCGTTTTTAAAGGTCTCGGAGAAATGAAATATCTGAGAGATGTCCTGTTGTTCTCATCACTTTTGGTTTTTACACCAGTAATACTCGCTTTAGATTATTTTGACTATAAGCTACACGGAATTTTCATAGCCTTTACCACCTGGATCATAGCACGTGGATTACCGCTCATTATAAAATTCAGAAAAACCTTTAAACCTCTTGCTGAAAACGTTTAAATTTGAGTTTTAAAACAAATCTCATGCATTTGCTTATTACATTACTTCAAGAAGTAGATATAGAACAAAAACTTAAAGATGCACCAGACGACAATTATGGTATTGGTGTATTTATTGGCTCAATGCTGCCTTTTATAATTTTAGTGATTATTGCATATGCCATCTATAGATACAATAAAAAAAGAGTGAATAATGATTAGTTTACTTATAGCAACTACATTACAGAATAGTCAAGCCCGTGAAACCGGATTTGATATTGGTTACATATTGGGTTTATTATTTCCTTTTGCTATAATTGGAGCTATAATATTCCTTATCATTAAGGTTGTAAAAAAGAAATCAAAAAAATAAAATATGGATATACTTCAATTTTTAGGTGGAAACGGCTTGTTTTTAATTTTAGCTATTGTTCTTATAATTGCTTATTTCTATAATCGCAAGCGTCGTTAATTAGCGCGTTTTTAACCATCCTGTTATACTCAATCTTGGAGTATTAACAGGTTTTACTTCGTGCTCTAGAATTTGGCTTTCAAAAATGACAACTTTACCAGGAAAAGGATAGACAACTTCTTCGCCTTTTTCTAAATACAATACAAGTTCACCACCATTTTCTGGTTTCCAATTTTCTTCATTAAGGTAACAAACAAAAGAAAGTTTGCGTCTGTCATCATTTTGAAACGTATCTAAGTGTCGCTTGTAAAATGTTCCTTCAGGATAAATAGCATAATGAAATTCCTTTTGGTTAATGCCCAAAAAGCAAGTTCTATTTAAATAATCCTTAAGGTCATTAATTTTATTGAAAAACAACTGTTCAGACGCATTGATGTTATTTTCATCAATCCAAAGAATAATATCACCACGAATAGCTTTTTTTATAACCTCATTGGTTCTATTACCAATTGCAGATTTTTTGAAAGCATCCTCTTCGTATTTATTCAGTAATGATTGACGCAAAGCCACCACTTCTTCACTCGTGAAAAAGTTATCTATAATACTATATTGCTTACTTGTAAGATCTTCAATAATATTCTCGTACAGCACATTTTCTGTAAACGGAATAGATTCAAATAGACTTTCCAATTTAGTCTAAAAAAGAAGTGTTTTTCATTTTAAATTTCTAAAAAAGTGCGCAAATGTAATCTAAAATCTCTTTCGTTTTACATTTATAATATCTTTGCAACATAAAATGTTTAACATGAGTAAAATTCGCATTACTAAACAGTTTTCATTTGAGACTGGCCACGCACTTTATGGGTACGATGGCAAATGCAAAAATGTACATGGGCACAGTTACCGTTTAGACGTTACGGTTATTGGCACGCCAATTTCAGACAACAGCAATGTAAAGTTTGGGATGGTCATCGATTTTGGTGATCTAAAGAAAATTGTAAAAGAAGAAATCGTAGATGTTTTTGATCACGCCACCGTCTTTAATAAGAACACACCTCATGTAGAATTGGCAAAAGAGTTACAAGACAGAGGTCACAATGTTTTACTGGTAGATTACCAACCCACAAGTGAAATGATGGTAATCGACTTTGCCGAAAAAATAAAAGAGCGTTTACCAGACAATATTAAATTACACTCCTTAAAACTTCAAGAGACAGCAACCAGCTTTGCAGAATGGTACGCCTCTGATAATGAATAAATTTGAAATGTCACCTTGAGCGCAGTCGAAAGGTCTCATAATTATGACTGAAAACAAATTTCAAATAGAAATCCCGAAAGGCAAAAAAATATACTTTGCTTCAGACAATCATCTTGGTGCTCCTACGAGTGACAAGTCCAGACCTCGTGAAAAAAAGTTTGTCGCTTGGTTAGATGAAGTAAAAAAAGATGCTGCTGCCATTTTTTTGATGGGAGATTTATTTGATTTTTGGTTTGAATACAAAACCGTTATCCCAAAAGGTTTTACCAGAACTTTGGGTAAATTGGCCGAAATCACAGATTCAGGAATTCCAGTTTATTTCTTTGTTGGCAATCACGATTTATGGATGAATGGCTATTTTGAAGACGAATTGAATATTCCTGTTTTTCACAAACCACAAGAATTCACTTTTGATAACACCTCTTTTTTTATTGGTCATGGTGATGGTTTAGGTCCAGAAGATAAAGGCTATAAACGCATGAAGAAAGTTTTTACTAATCCTTTCTTTCAATGGCTTTTTAGATGGTTACATCCAGATATTGGTGTAAGAATCGCACAATATTTTTCTGTAAAAAACAAGCTGATTTCTGGTGATGATGACGCTAAATTTCTAGGGGAAGACAAAGAATGGTTAGTAGCTTATTGTAAGCGTAAACTTGAAGAAAAGCATCGCGACTATTTTATTTTCGGCCACAGACATTTGCCTTTAGATATTCAGCTCAATAACAACTCAAAATACATCAATCTAGGAGATTGGATTCAGTATTACACTTATGGTGTTTTTGATGGAGAAACTTTTGAGTTGAAGGAATACTAGTTTTTAACCTCATCATAATGTTCTTCAACATCTTGCTGCAAATCGAGTTCGCGAAGCGGTTTATTTTTTAAGCTCATTATAGCTACAACAAGTAACGTTACCGAACCTCCAAGAACAACAGCCAAAGGAGCACCAAATATTCTTGCTGCAATACCACTTTCAACCGCTCCAAGTTCGTTAGAAGAACCCACAAACATAGAGTTTACAGCACCTACACGTCCTCGCATATGGTCTGGAGTTTTAAGTTGAAGTATCGTTTGGCGAACCACCATAGAAATACCGTCAAACACACCAGAAAAGAACAATGCAATAACGCTAAGCCACAATAGTTTTGAAGCCCCAAAAATGATCATAAACACACCAAATCCAAACACGGCCGTTAACAATTTTTTACCTGTATTTTTCGTGATTGGAATATAGGTCGTCGCTACCATTGTAATAATACTTCCAGATGACAATGCTGCATTCAAAATTCCGAAGCCTTTAGGTCCTGCATCTAAAACATCTTTTGCAAAGACAGCAAAAATGGCAACTGCTCCTCCAAATAATACGGCAACCATGTCTAATGTTAATGCTCCCAAAATAACCTTATCATTAAACACAAACTTGATTCCAGATATTAAACTTTCTTTCATGGATTCGTTGGTGGCTTTGTTTAAAATCGGCTTTTTACCAATTTGAAAAACCAACACCAAAGCCAACATCACTATCCCAAAAATAATTCCTAGCGTATAATGCACTCCAATCCAAGCAATAAGAAAACCACCACACAGCGCACCAAAAACAGCAGCACCCTTCCACGTACTACTACTCCAAGTTGCGGCATTAGGATAAGCTGATTTCGGAACAATTAGAGCAATTAATGAAAAAATAGTAGGTCCGAAAAAGGCTCTTAAGACTCCTCCAAAAAAGACTAAACTGTAAATACCTATTAAAATACTTTTGGTTTCCCATGAGGCTTCAACATTTTCAGAAGTTAACCAAAACAAGCCAAAACTTATTAAAGAAAATGAGGCGATACAAACTGTGAAAAGATTACGTTTCTCTTTTCTGTCTACAATATGACCTGCAAAAGGTGCTAGAAAGAATGCTGGAAGGAATTCGCAAAGTCCAATGATGCCAAGGCTTAGCTCGTCATTAGTTAAAGAATACACTTGCCACTCTATAACTACAAATTGCATAGACCAACCAAAAACCAAGGCAAATCTTACCAAAAGAAAGATGTTGAATTCTTTAAAGCGGAGTGCTGCGTATGGATCTGTTTTTGCCAAAATCTTATGCTTTAATATCCTTTAAATTCAACTGTAAACTAGCATTACCATTCCAATGATTTTCATCTATGGTGTAGGCAGCATCAAATGGTTTTTTGTCTTTTATCAATTCTAATTTATCGCCAAGGCCAAAACCAATGCACACAATAGAGTTGCTGTTGGGTTGAATTCCTGTAAAACGTAAATGTTTATCTCCTTCACCAACACATTTTCCCCAACCTGTATCTTGAATGCCTTGAGTCATAAAGACTGGTGTCATATTTCCAGGTCCAAATGGAGCAAACTGACGAATAATCCGCATTAATTTATCATCAATCTGGTTAAGGTTAATCTCTAAATCGATTTTCAATTCTGGAGTAAGTAGTTTAGGGTCAATCGTTTCTTTTACAATCGCTTCAAATTTAGCTTTGAACGCCTCATAATTTTCTGGTAACAAGGTTAAACCAGCAGCGTATTTATGTCCCCCGAATTGCTCTATAAATTCGCTACAAGCTTCTAATGCGTTATACACATCAAAACCCTTCACGGAACGTGCTGAAGCAGCTAACTTATCGCCACTTTTTGTAAATACCAAAGTTGGTCTGTAATAGGTTTCCGTTAAACGCGAAGCCACAATACCAATAACACCTTTATGCCAGTTTTCGTCATAAACTACAGTTGTAAAACGCTCTTGTTCATTGTTTTTTTCAATTTGAACTAAAGCCTCTTCGGTAATTTGTTGGTCGGTTTCTCTGCGATCTGTATTAAACTGATCGATATCTACAGCATAACTTGCTGCAAGATTAAAATCTGTTTCGGTTAATAAGGTTACAGCATGATTACCATGTTTCATTCGTCCTGCAGCATTGATACGAGGCGCAATGATAAACACCACATCAGTAATGGTAAGCTTATCTTTTTTTACCTCGGCAATTATCGCTTTCATACCTGGTCTTGGATTGTTATTTATAACCTGTAAACCGAAATAGGCTAGTGCTCTGTTTTCACCAACAATAGGTACAATATCAGCTCCAATTGCTGTAGCAACCAAATCGAGATACTCGGTTAAATCTTCAACGGTTTGTCCTTGATTTGAAGCCAAAGCCGTTACCAACTTAAAGCCAACACCACAACCACAAAGTTCTTTAAAAGGATATTCACAATCGTCTCGTTTTGGATCTAAAACAGCGACTGCCTCTGGAATTTCATCACCAGGTCTGTGGTGATCGCAAATGATAAAATCGATGCCTTTTTCTTTAGCGTAAGCTACTTTTTCAATGGCTTTGATGCCACAATCTAAAGCAATAATTAGGCTAAAACCATTATCATCTGCAAAATCGATTCCTTGATAAGACACTCCATAACCTTCTTCGTAGCGATCTGGAATATATGTGGCTACATTTGCCGTTCTGGTTTTTAAATAAGAAGACATTAAAGCCACCGAAGTAGTACCATCAACATCATAATCTCCGTAAACCAAAATGTTTTCACCTTCTGCTATAGCTTGCTCTATGCGTGCGACGGCCTTATCCATATCCTTCATGAGGTATGGATTGTATAAGTCCTCAAAACTTGGTCTAAAAAATGTTTTAGCCTCTTCAAAGGTTTCGATACCACGTTGCAACAATAATGTTGCCACGACTTCATCAACCTGAAGTGCATTTTTTAAAGCTTGAACTTTTGAAGGTTCTGGTTTTGGTTTTAAGGTCCAACGCATACAAGATTACATATTGTGCTTAGTTCCTACGTGGTAAAATATTTCGGTTTCTACTTCTGCAAACTGCCTAAACATTTCCATCACTCCACAATATTTTTCGACTGATAGGTTTACAGCACGTTCACATTTTTTCCTATTTAAATCTGAACCATAAAAATGGTAATCTACCTTTACAGAGTGATAAAACTTTGGGTGTTCTTCAGTTAATTCACCTGAAACTTCAATTTTGAAATCATCTATCTTTTCATTCATTTTATTCAAGATAGAAATCACATCTAAGCCAGAGCAACCAGCTAAAGATGACAACATCATAGCTTTAGGCGAAAGTCCAAAACGTTCATTTTGACCTTCAATATTAGTATCCATTATTACAGTTTTTCCACTAGGATTGTCTGACTCAAATGTTAGTCCTCCTTGCCAATGTGTTACTATTTTATGTTCCATTTTCTTTTAGTTTAATTTATAGAACTGCTATCTTGTACATTCAAAAATACCACTAAAAAAATAACTATGGCACTAGTAACTCCGTTATCTCCAGAGCACGATTTAGAAACCAAGGAATTAGCCGAATTCTTTAATGAAACTCTAGGATTTTGCCCTAATTCAGTCTTAACCATGCAGCGCAGACCAGCCATAAGTAAAGCGTTCATCAATTTGAATAAAGCTGTAATGGCAAATGAGGGTCGCGTAACTTCTTCTTTAAAGCGAATGATTGCTTGGGTAAGTAGTAATGCTACGGGCTGCAGATATTGCCAAGCGCATGCCATTAGAGCTGCTGAACGTTATGGTGCCGAACAAGAACAACTCGATAATATTTGGGAGTACAGAACGCATCCTGCATTTAATGAGGCAGAGCGTGCTGCTTTAGATTTTAGTTTGGCGGCTAGCCAAGTGCCTAATGCTGTGAATGCAGAAATAAAAGAACGTCTCTACCAGCATTGGGACGAAGGTGAAATTGTAGAAATGCTTGGAGTGATTTCTTTATTTGGTTACCTCAACCGTTGGAACGACTCCATGGGAACCGATATTGAAACTGGAGCCGTAGAAAGTGCGGACCAATACTTAGGAAAACATGGCTGGGAAAAGGGGAAGCATGATGGAAGTATTTACTAGACCTTTAGATTGATAGATAATATCTAAACCTCATCAAAAATGGTGAGGTTTTTTGTTTTAAACACTTTACTCATTCATTTGGGCATTTCACTCATTCCTTATTTCTAACCAATGAAGTTGATTATACATTTGGAATCAACCAACACACACAATTATGAATAAAATTACATTCAAAATATTCGTATTGCTTATATTATTCCCAATGTTCTGTTTCGCTCAAGAAGGAACGGTAACAGGAACACTTACCATTTCATCAGACGGCTTGCCTTTGCCTGGAGCCTCTATAATCGTTAAAGGAACGACCTATGGAGTACAAACCGATTTTGATGGAAATTACAGTATAAAATGCAATGTAGGTGATGTTTTAGTTATTAGCTATGTTGGTATGGAGCCAAAGGAAATTACAGTGACAGCTGATATGTTCGGAGCCACACAAAAAACAGAGGTTAAGCGAGTAAAAGTAAAACCTATTGAAACTGACGCTTATAGTGAAGCCTTAAAAAATAAAAAAAGTAGAAGCTTTAAAATACCTTCCATAGCAGATTCAAAGCATAGCTATAACAAAAAAGACAACTACAATGCTTTGCATAGAATAAAAGACATTCAACTTGACCCAGAACATGTTAACCTAACCTATTTTAATCCAGATATTTATTTTCAGGTTGGCGTAAAATCTAACTTAAGTTTTCAGTTTGTTAAGGAAAGTAACTTACCAAAGTTACAATCTTCCTACAGCCAAGGATCCACCGAAAATGGATCTATTGCTTTTTTAGGGCCAGAAACAGGAAACGTCTTTTCTTATGGACCAAACCTAAATACTTTAGAGTTTGATGGAAGTAACTATCTATACGACAACAACGGTAGATTGGTTACGCTAGGCAATGGGAATGGCGTTAGCTCTAAGCAGTACAACAATAGCGTGTTAAATACTGCCATTAGTAGGTTTACCAATGTGTATTTTGATGTTGACACAGATGAATGGACTACAGGACTTGACTTTAGTCATAAAAACACTGAAGATATTTTTGGTAGAGTACAAAAAATAAATAACGATCTCGCACTAAACTTTAAAACCCTTAATCGTAACAGTGAAGAACTAAGTTGGAAATCATTTATTAAATACAGCCACTGGAAAAACAACCAACCTAACATTAATGGATTTAGAAATAATCTCCTTTTAAATTCATGGGTAACACCTGTGTCTTTTAATAATGGTCAAGGCAGCGTTTTACCAGACAATACACAACGCAGTTTTAGCCCAACTAACTATAACAATCCTGAATGGCTGTTTAACAATAAAAACTATGATGCCAACACCTTATTTGTAGCCAACCTAGAAAATGACATAAATATTGGTGACGACTTTTCAATAGGAAGTCAACTAAGCTATAAAACAGCAGAAAACGAGCAAAACTTTGGTTTGTTTACCAATACTATAGGTTTTGAAAACGGTTATCTAAGCAACAAAACCATAAAAAACAATAGCTTCAATGCGATGCTAGACTTACACTATGACAAATACTTGGGAGATTTTTCCATAGATGTGCGTTCCATTACTAGATTTAAAAATGAGCAATTAGATTATACATTCAAAGAATCTGAAGGTTTTGATGCTTTTACTTTTTCAAACCCAAATAGTACGAGTGTAATTTCTAATCGCATTAATAGAAATGTGCTACGACCAAATCAGTCTGTTACTCTAGAATACAATAGACACTCTAAAATTGTATTTAGCAATACTGCCTATATCTCTTCCATTCAAAAAAACAAATTCCTTTTACCTTCATCTGTTATAAAAGTTGATTTAGACGATATTTTAGACATCTATGATTTTAGCTATTTTACTTTGAGCGCAACAAGTGCTTTTGATGTTAATGAAATGCCTCTTTTTTACAACAATCAAAGTCACAACAGTCTGCAATTATTACCTTCAGAAAGTCTTGGTTACACTAGTAACATCGACTTATTTATAAACGAAGATATAGATTTAGAAGAAAGACATGACTATTCTTTTAATCTCAATTTAGGCTTTTATTTATGGGATACTTATTGGGATTTTACTGCAAGCTATTTTGGCTCAAAAACCAAAGGAAGTGTGTTCCCTGTTTTGGAAGGCAATCAATTTCAACTTCAAAATATTGCAGACATTACCAATAAAGGCCTGGAGTTACAATTAGATGTTTATGATAGGTTTGGTAGTGTACATTGGGATAGCAGACTAAGCTTTATGACCAACAAAAATAAAGTTACCAAACTATACAGTAATGAAGAGCGCGTACCAATTGCAGGTTTTCAAAATGTGTCTAAAAATTTAATCGTTGGCCAACCTGCTGGTGTTATTGTAGGAACGGCCTTTGCAAGAGACACTCAAAACAACATCATAATAGATAGTAATGGCTACCCAATTGTAGATACAGAACAACAAATTATTGGTAATCCTGTACCAGATTTTACACTTGGCTTTTCTAACCATTTTACCTGGAAGAAATTAAAATTCCATTTCACGTTAGATTACCAAAAAGGCGGAGATACATGGAATGGTACTCAAAATGTGCTCAACTATTTTGGCACATCACAACAGTCTGCAAATCAAAGGAACATTACAAATTATGTTTTTAATGGTGTAAACGCACAAGGAAATACAAACACAATTCCTGTAGATTTTTATAATCCTGAAGATGGTATTGAAAATAACCGCTTTGTACGCTACGGCTTCAGTGGTGTTGCAGAAGAAGCTATTGAAGATGCTGGCTATCTTAACTTAAGAACCATTGAGCTCTCTTATGATTTTGCTAAAAGTAATTATGATTTTTTCAGGCAAGTTGAAATAGGACTTTACGCTCATAACCTCATCACATTTACAAAATACAGAGGAGCATCTCCTTATTCATCACTTTTTGATACCAATTCTGGACATAATCTTAACTTTTTCAATACTCCTTTAATGAGTGAAGTTGGGTTAAAAGTCAACTTAAAAATATAAATACTATGAAAAAACTTATACAAAACACCAAACTTTTGGTAATTGCCGGACTTTGCTTCTTCACGTTGCTGTCCTATAAAGCTTTTGAAGCATTTAATAATCCATTAGAGAAGATATACACACAAACGGACAGACCATTCTATTTTCCTGGAGAAACCATTTGGTTTAAATCTTACATCGTCGATACAGACAATACTATTACGACCATCAGTGATGTAATGCATGCGGAATTAATTTCGCCTAAAGGCGCTGTTGTAACATCCTTAAATCTTAATGTGAAACAAGGATATGCTTACGGAAATTTTGATATAAGCTCGGATTGGGTTGGTGGCATTTACACTTTAAAATGCTACACCAATTGGATGCGTAATTATGGTGAAGATTCATTTTTTACCAAAAAAATCACTATTCAAAAAGTGGTAAAACCTAAGCTGTTACTTAATTTAAAATTCGAAAAAGAAGGGTACGGAAAATCCTCTGAGGTTATCGCAAATCTTGAAGTTAAGGATTTAAAAAATCAACCTTTATCCCATACTGAAGTTACATATAAAGTGAGTGTAAAAGGCACAGACATTATAAATGATGTTGTGGTTACAGACAAAGACGGTAAAGCCAAACCCAGCTTTACATTACCAGAAAACTTAGAGTCCATTGATGTGGTTTTAAACGCTTTGGTATATTACAAAGGCACCACAGAATCTATCTCAAGAGCTGTTCCTGTGGTTTTAAACACTATTGATCTTCAGTTTTTGCCAGAAAGTGGCAAAATTGTAGCTGGCACTTTAAATAAAGTTGCTTTTAAAGCTCTTAATGAATTTGGAAAACCTGTAGATCTCAAAGGCGATATTGTTAATGAGAAAGGAGCAACCGTTTCAAACTTTGAAAGTTTTCATGATGGCATGGGAAGCTTCAATTTTAACCCAATTAAAGACGAAGTATACTATGCTAAAATCACAGAACCTTTCAGTTCTGAGGAATTAATTCAGCTACCAAAAGTGTACGAAAACGGTGTTCGATTTTCTGTTACAACAGATAGTCTATTAACCAATTTAGGTATTTTTTCAACCTATAGCACACCTTTATTTCTTGAGGTTTCTAATGCTAGTGCATTGCTCTTAAAAAAGGAAATCGGTCTCAAAAAAAATATAAGCTTAAACACTTCAGAATATCCTATGGGTATTACCAAGTTCAGTCTTAAAAATGAATATGGCAGTACATTCGCAGAGCGTTTGGTGTTTCTAAATCCTCACAAAAAACTTCATGTAGACCTCAGCCTAGATAAGGAAGTGTACAATACCAGAGAAAAAGTAAAACTTACTATAAAAACATACGATGAGAAGCAGAATCCTATTCCTGCGAATTTATCATTAGCCGTTGCAGATAATAAATTACTGTCCTTTGCTGACGACAAGCAAGACCATATTTTATCTTATTTATTAATGTCTTCTGAATTGAAAGGAAAAATTCATAAACCAGATTTTTACTTGAATCCAAAAGAGCCAAAATCAAAAACAGCAATAGATTATGTGATGCTAACTCATGGCTGGCGAGACTATATCAATGCTCCTACCGTTACTAAGGAAAATGCACAATATCTACCAGAACAGAGTGCTATACAAACTGGTGTTGTACTCAACAAAAAAGGGAAACCAACACAAGCACATTTACTGCTTTTTGATAGAGATGGTAATAAAGTTTTGGTTTTTGACACCGAAGAAGATGGCTCTTTCGCTTTTAAATTCAACAATAATTACAATCTTACTTTATTGGCTTACAAAGACAATGGAGAACGTGTTACTATTGAAGAAACATCCTTAGAAGAAGGAAGATACTACAGCCAAACACCAACTAAAAATGTAGAAAACAAAGAGAATATTAAGTCTTTTGACAAAAATGAAAAACCACTACAAAAGGCTATTAAACAAAAAGCACAAATTTCTGTAGGTCTTAAAGAAAGTGAAAACGGTTTAGATGAAGTTGTCGTTGTGGGTTATGGCACCACAAGTAAAGAAAGTATTACGGGTGTAGCCACAATTATTTCTTCAGAAGAAATAGCATCAAACGGTAATTCTGTAATGAATGCTTTAGCTGGCGAAGTGGCTGGTGTTAACATAATAAATGGTAGCGGACAACCTGGTAGTGCACCAAACGTTAGAATCAGAGGCTTTGGCAGTGTGTCAGGTAATAACGAACCTCTTGTTGTGGTAGATGGTGTGCCTTATGATAGGTCTGCTTTGAGCGACATCAACCCTCAGCAAGTAAACAGTGTAACGGTTCTAAAAGATGCTGCTGCAACCAGCATTTATGGTAGCAGAGGCTCTAACGGAGTTATTATCATTTCTACCAAAAACGATAGCTACCCTTATTATAAAGGAGCCACAAAACGATTAAATAACCGAGACTATAAAAACTATGCTGTAAAGGAATTTTACCACTATATTGGAAACCACATAGACACTCCAAGAAGTTTCTACATGCCAATCTATGAAGGAAAAAATCTACCAGAAGAGCGTACCGATTTTAGACAAACCATATACTGGAATCCAGTAGTACAAACCAATGCTAATGGTATTGCCGAAATTGAATTTTATAATTCTGATGCTGTAACGTCGTTTAAAATTTCTGCTGAAGGCATTGGTTATAATGGTCTTGTAGGCAAAGCAGATAAATTATATGCAACCAAGAAGTTATTGAACATAGACATTAAAACACCTAATTACATGGTGCTGAATGATACCATTTCATTACCAATTACCATTACAAATGAAACTGAGAAAGCCATGGAAACTAATTTAAAGTTTCTATTGCCTGAACATTTAAAGTTGGTATCCTCTATTGATGAAAAACTAAACGTCAAAGCTAATGACGCTGTGACCAAAACCATAAAAGTTATACCTATTGAAAAGGGTAAAGACTTAGATATTTCCATTCTGGCAGAATCTGAAGATTATAAAGATATTATCAAGAAAAAGGTAACAATTTTAAGCCCTTACTTTCCAACTGCATTGTCATTGTCTGGTTCAGAAACTCAAACGTTTGACTTTGAAATCAACCACGCTGTTAGAAATAGTGTTACCACAGAGTTTAATATTTATACAGACATTGTGGGTGATGTTATGGATGGTATTGAATCTTTAATCCGTCAGCCTTACGGGTGTTTTGAGCAGACATCATCTTCAACATATCCTAATATTATGGTCTTAAAATACCTGAAAGAAGCTGGCAAAAGCAATCCTGAAATTGAAGCTAAAGCTCTAGATTTTATAAAACAAGGCTATAAGAGGCTTATTGGTTTTGAAACTTCAGAAGATGGTTTTGAATGGTTTGGTCATACTCCTCCACACGAAACATTAACCGCTTATGGAATTTTGGAATTCACCGAAATGAAAGAAGTATATGATGGTGTAAGCGACAAAATGATTTCCAGAACTGTAGATTGGCTTTTAAGCCGAAAAGACGGTAAAGGTGGTTTCAAAAAAAGTAAAAAAGGCTATGATAGTTTTGCTAGCTCGCCAACAGATGTTGCCAACGCTTACATTGTTTATGCATTAAGCGAATCTGGTGTCAATGTAGATTATATGCTAGAATATAATACAGCCTATACAGATGCTGTAAAAAGTAATGACACTTATAAAATGGCATTACTAGCCATGGCTAGTCATAACCTCAATAAAGAAGAGCACTTTAAAACACTTTTAACCAAAATAAAAGCAAATATTGAGGAGTATGGTTTTGAGAAAATACCTGTAGAAAATACAATTACGAGATCTTACGGTAACTCAAAACAGATAGAAACCGTAGCGCTTACAGTATTAGCTTTAATGGACGAGAAAAACGAAAATACAGTGCTTGTGACAGAAGGGGTAGATTATCTCATTAAACAACGTAAAAACAACCGTTTTGGCTCTACACAAGCAACTTCTATGGCTCTTAAAGCACTTATTAATTACACAAAAAGTCAAAAGCAAAAAATACTTGAGGAAAACGATGATATTACTCTGATAATAAATGGTAAACCCATAACTAAAAAATTAGAACTTTCAGACGATGGGAAAATTACCATTAACGGTTTTGAAAACCATCTAAAACAAGGAAAACAGACCATTGCAGTTAAGTTTAATAACCCGAAGACAACATTTCCTTATACTTTGAATGTGAATTGGGATAGCACTTTACCAGATAGTTCAAAGACTTGTCCTTTACAACTCGAAACAACAATTACTGGACAAAACCACACGGTTGGCGATAATGTGAGTTTTAATATCTCTGTTGCAAACACCAATGCAGAACCCTTAGGCATGGTAACCACAATTGTTGGCATACCTTCTGGAACAACAGCTCAGCCTTGGCAATTAAAAAAGATTTTAGAAGAAAATAAGGTGGCTTTTTATGAGATTTTTGATAATTATTTGGTGTTTTACTGGCGAGAATTTAAAGCTTCAGAAACCAAAAATATTAGACTCGACTTAAAAGCTGATATTGCTGGCCATTACCAAGCACCAGCAAGTACTGTTTACCTTTATTATGGAGATGAAAACAAAACCTGGATATCAGGAAATATCATTGAAATTAAAGATTAGTAATTTCTTAAATTTTAAGTAAAAAAAACCTCACCAGTTCTGATGAGGTTTTTTTTACTTCTTCCCACCAACCACAATAACAATCTCACCTTTTGGTGGCTTGTTGGTGTAATGTTCTAAAACTTCTTTTGCTGTTCCTCGTATAGTTTCTTCGTAAAGTTTGGTAAGCTCTCTCGATACAGAAACTAGCCTATCTTCACCAAAATACTCACAAAAATGTCCTAAGGTTTTTACCAACTTATGAGGACTTTCGTAAAAAATCATGGTTCGGGTTTCTTCTGCTAAAAGCAATAATCTGGTTTGGCGCCCTTTTTTTACAGGTAAAAAGCCTTCGAACACAAACTTATCATTAGGCAAACCACTATTTACCAAAGCAGGCACAAAAGCTGTAGCTCCAGGTAAACATTCAACCTCAATATTGTTTTCTACACAGGCTCTAACTAATAAAAACCCAGGGTCAGAAATTGCAGGTGTACCAGCATCACTAATGACAGCAATTGTCATTCCCGATTTTAGTTTCTCGATTAAGTGATCCACCGTTTTATGCTCATTGTGCATATGGTGGCTTTGCATGTGTGTGGAAATTTCAAAATGCTTTAAAAGCTTTCCTGAAGTTCTCGTGTCTTCGGCAAGTATTAAATCTGCTTCTTTTAAAACCTCAATAGCTCTAAAAGTGATGTCTTTAAGATTTCCTATTGGTGTTGGTACTAGGTATAATTTCATGTATCAAAATCTTAATCTCAAATTTACAATCTTTTGTATATCTTAACGCAACCATTTGTAAGAATCTACATCTAGATATAAAACCAACCTGTGAAGAAACCGCTTTGTCTTTTATTACTCTTTTTATATAACACCTCTCTTTTATTCAGTCAAACCACAGATTTATCTATAAATATTGAAGCGCAAAACCTCAGTGGAACAGCAATTTCTCAGGTAGACATTTATGAAGATTTTCAGTATTTAATCACATTATCTAACTCAGGTAATGCTGTAAATAATGCAACCATTTCTGTAGATTTTGATGATGATATTACTATCATTTCCACAAATTCTCAAAATAATATCAATGGTGCATCTAATGTTTCGGTAACTTCTATTACAGGTAATTTACTCACTGCCACGGTGGCTAGTATGCCCAACAATTCTAGTGTAGAGCTCTTGGTCCTGGTTTCTGCACCAACCAATTTAGGCGGAATAGCTGTTAATGGCAGTATAAGTCCACCAAACGGAACTACAGATACTAACACCAGTAATAACCAGTCTATAATTTCTATTGATGTATTGGATATTGTTATTGATTTTGTAGTCACACACACCCAAATTCAACCTGCTCTAGGTACGCCAATAAGTGCTTGGGGAGACGAAGTTACCTATCAATTTACTATAACTAATAATAGCGAGATAGACTTTCCTGTTGAGGCTATTGATGGTCGCCTTATCTTAACCTCACCGAATGGCAATGGACAACCTTTTGCGGAATTTGTTTCACTAGAATGTTTAGGCGCAACCAATGGAACGCTTTGCCCGGACCTGAGCACTGTTAGTGGTTACACAGATACTATTTCTACTTCTGCCGTTACCTCTGCACCTTCCATATTTGAGTTTAGTAATAATTTTGAAATTACCTCTGGAGGAAGTGTCACTTTTGAATTGGTTTATCGCTATAACAATTTTTCATGTTCAATAGAACCAATGCCAATAACGGTTGATAGCTTTATTGAAATTGAATTAAATCACGCTAATATTTCCTCAAACCTTTCAAACTTTGTGGAAACTATTTTGTTAAATGCCGATGTGTGTCCTGTTACTGATGTATGCATTGAAACCGAACTTATTGATCCTTTAGATTCAACAGACATCGAATATGATGAAGAGGTTACTTTTGAAACCACAGTGTGTAATAATGGACCTGCTGAGACGCCTTTGTTTTTTTATCTTCAAAATTTATCTCCATTTATCAACTGGAGTATTGTATCGGTAAATTGTATAACAACAACAGGACCTGTAGCCTGCGGAGATTTTACAATTTCAGACAATGGTCAGATATGGGTAAGTAGTGAATTTATACTTCAACCCAACACAACCATAACCATTGAAACGGTTGTCACCTTCATTGAACCACCTTGTAGTCCATTTCCATCTGTAGGAGAAGGTCTTGTTAAAAGTCAAGTTTCACTATTACCAACTCAAACTATAGACTTAAACCTAGATAATAATTATCATTATAACGACTTAGTCCTTCCACCTGCGGAGATTTGTGATGAAGAAGATCTTTCAGATTTACAAGTTTCTAAAACTCAAATATTTCCTGAATTGCCCATAGGAAGTTCACAAACAAATACTGCTGAATGGGGAGAAATCACTTATGAAATTACAGTAACTAACAACGGAGAAACAGATGAACCCATACAAGTACAAGACCATATGCCTGTTCCTCTGGGTGATGATGTGCCTATTATCGGAACTTTGGTCAATGTTGAGTGTTCAGGAACAACAGGAACAGCATCTTGTTTCTCAATTAACAACGCTTATATAGATATTCCTTTTGATGGCGTTACCGAAGATGGAAGTTTTGATACTTTTTGGGAAATTTTACCTGAAGATAATTGGGTACTTCCGGCCAATAGCTCTGTTTCTTTTACCGTTACTGTAGATTGGCAACCTGAATGTTCTACCCTACCAATGATTGGTACAAACTATGTAAGAGCATCTTATGTAAATGACGTACCTGAAGCTAATGGCTCCAATAATGTAGCTTTTGTAGAAACATTTTTTGCTCCATGCATAGATTTAGTTGTACAAACTTATCCTGAATTTGCTCAAGTAGACACGGGAGAGTCTTTTAACTGGATTGTTGACATAAGCAATAGCACAACCAGCTCTGATGCTATAGATATAGAGTTTGAAAATGTTTTAAACAATGCCTTTACCATAATGGGAACACCTACCTGTAGTATAACTTCTGGTAATGCAACATGTATTTCTTCTTTTAACACTTCCGGAAATACAATAACAGGTATAATACCAACCATGGAAGCTGGTTCAACAATCAGAGTTTCCATTCCTGTAATGGCCCCAAGTTTTGGTGGTGCTTTTAATAATATTGCTGAAGCTTTTCCCAGTGCTTCAAATAATGAAGAGTTAACTCCAGAAACCAACATTTCAGTTAATAGTGTACAGGTAGTTTCTCCAATACTCGATAAGATGTTTTTCCCAGATACAATTTTTGAAGGAGCCGAAAGTGAATTGATTTTTACCGTTTACAACATTGCATCAAGTCCTACTCAAAATAGCATAGCGTTTACCGATAATTTACCAGCAGGAGTCACTTTAACCTCAACTCCTATTTGGATAGAAGATAATGGTTGTACAGGGATATTTAGTGGAACCACAGGTGATACTTTTGTGGGCGTTACAGATTTAACTTTTCCGAATGGTGTGGAAAGTTGTACATTTTCGGTAATGGTAACAGGTGATGTTGCTGGCACATACCTTAATGACTTTCAAAATATAAGTGACACAAACAACTTAGATGCTTCACAAGTTAGTGCCACATTAAATGTTATTGTAGATACCTCTAACGTAGATATTGAAATTCTAAAATCTGTTGAACCAACTGAAGCTATTGTTGGCCAAGAAGTAACGTTTACTATTACTGCCACAAATATTGGTACAACACAGGCAACTACAGTTGAGGTTTTAGATGCACTTCCTGTTGGGTATGAATATCTTTCAGCTACAACCAGCGCTGGTGTTTTTGACGATAATGCTTTGTCTTGGTCAATTCCTGTTTTAGAACCTAATCAGTCTGAGACTTTACAGATAACTGTCTTAGTAGTTTCGTCAACCGATTTGTTGAATGTTGCTTTTCTAAATACTTTAAATGAAGTTGATAGAGATGCATCCAACAATGAGGATGATGCCATCGTAGAAATATCTAATTGCTTATCAATACCTGAAGGAATTTCTCCTAATGGAGATTTAGAAAATGACTTTTTGGTCATTCCTTGTATTGAACGTTTTCCTGATAATACGATAAAAATCTACAATCGTTATGGTACCTTAATTTACCAAACCAACAATTACGATAACTCATGGAATGGTAGAGCAAATAGAGGACTACCACAATCGTCTGGTTTATTACCTGTTGGTACGTACTTTTACATTTTAAAAATTAACGGCATTGCAAAACCATTACAAGGGTATGTCTATTTGAACTATTAGCCGAATTTACCTTCAACTATCTCAATAAAACGCTCTTCGTAGTCTTCCTTACCTTCCCAGTTATTGTAATCTGGTTTTACCATATCATAAATAAGTGATCTAGCCTCAGCCAAAGAATCTGAGGTATTTATTTGAGAGATGACACGGTCGTAATCTTCATTTTTACCTTCAAAAAGGTGTTTTATAAAAGCTAATTTATCATTCAATCCTATTTGAAGTCCGTTGCCTTTTAATTTATCATTCAATGATTTTTTAGCTTGCTCTGCTTCGCGTTTTTGAGCTTCTTCAATAGGTTCAAATTCTGGGATATCGGCAAAATCTGAACTTATGGTCTCAAATTCAATGGTGCTAGGTTTTTCATTTGTAACGGCTTCTTCTATCATAACATCTACCTGTTCGCTTTCGTTAGGCATTTGGGCCACCATATCCTTAATTTTTTCCATAAGAGGCTCTGTAATGTTATCATCCTCAACCTCATCTACATTGACATAGGTTTTATTTCCAATTTCGATATTATCACTTACCGTGTTATTAAACGCTACATCCAACATACCAAAAAATGAAGAATCATTACCAATAGTTGGCATATCGTCTTCAAAATTTTCTTGTGCAAATTTTAAAACCGTTAGCTTTTCATACAGTTTAGTAACCTCCTCATGCATTCTATCGACATCTTCTCTACCTTTTAACTTTAGAATCCTATGTGCAATGCTGATTAATTCTGATTCTAACTTCTTTTTCATGTGATCTAAGTTTATTGTTTAGTAAGGTCACACAGAACATCTTTAAACTATACTATTCTTGTTTAAAAATAAATAGCGGATGTTTCATCTTAATTACTTTTGATTTTTAATATTTTTGATTGACCTTTATACAAACGAATACTAACTCCGTTTTAGTGCTAAAATTACGAAATGTTTCTTGAAAATACGGTAAATCATAAAGAACAATTTGGGTGGATTGAGGTGATATGTGGATCAATGTTCTCTGGTAAAACCGAAGAACTGATTCGCAGGTTAAAACGCGCACAATTTGCCAGACAAAAAGTTGAAATATTTAAGCCAGCAGTAGATGTACGCTATGATGATGAGATGGTAGTGTCTCACGACTCTAATGAAATAAGATCTACACCTGTCCCAGCAGCCGCTAACATTCCTATTTTAGCCGATGGATGCGATGTTGTAGGTATTGATGAGGCTCAGTTTTTTGATGACGAAATCGTAAGGGTTTGCAATGACTTAGCAAACAAAGGTATTCGTGTAATTGTAGCTGGGTTAGATATGGATTTTAAAGGCAACCCTTTTGGTCCAATGCCTTACCTTATGGCAACAGCGGAGTATGTTACAAAAGTACATGCTATTTGCACAAAAACTGGAAATTTAGCACAGTATAGTTATAGAAAAGCACAGAGTGATGATTTGGTTTTACTTGGAGAAGTAGAAGAATACGAACCTTTGAGTCGTGCTGCTTTTTACAAATCTATGCTTAGAGATAAGGTAAGACAAATGAAGGTGAAAGATGCGGAAGAGATCAATGCTAAAGAAAATAAGTCGGATGCCAAAAACGAATGAAACCGTTCTCGAAATTGATTTAGGTGCATTAACACATAACTTCAATTACTTAAAATCCAAATTACAGCCTAACACTAAATTTTTAGCTGTTGTAAAAGCATTTGCTTATGGTAGTGATTCTGTTGCTATTGCTAAACACTTAGAAACTCTAAATATTGATTACTTGGCTGTAGCTTATGCTAAAGAAGGTGTTCTGCTAAGAGATGCTGGTATCACAACACCCATCTTGGTGCTTCATCCACAGCCTGCTAATTTTAAAACGATAATAGAGCGCTGTTTAGAACCTAGTATTTATAGTGCAAGAGTTTTAAATGAATTCATTTTGGTTGCAGAAAACCAATTACAAAAAGACTATCCTGTTCATATTAAGTTTAACACAGGTTTAAATCGCTTAGGTTTCTGGGAAAATGACGTGAATCATATTGTTTCAAAACTAAGCGGAACTACATCTATAAAAGTAAAATCCCTCTTTTCGCATTTGGCTGCCAGTGAAGACAAAAATGAAGCAGACTTCACTAAAAATCAAATAACAACTTTTATATCTATAGCTGAAGAGTTTAAGTCTAAATTAGATTATAGTCCTTGGTTGCATATCTGCAATACTTCTGGTATTATAAATTACCCTGAAGCCCATTTAGATATGGTTCGTAGTGGGATAGGACTTTATGGCTTCGGAAATTCCGCAGTAGAAGATAAACAACTAAAACCAATAGCAAGCTTAAAGTCTGTAATTTCTCAAATTCACAGCATTGAAAAAGGGGAAACCGTAGGTTATAATAGAGCGCATCTTGCTCTAGATTTTGAAAAAACAGCCACTATTCCAATTGGTCATGCAGACGGTATCACAAGAGTTTATGGGAAAGGGAAAGGATTTGTTTTTATTAACGGACAAAAGGCTCCTATCGTTGGCAATGTGTGTATGGATATGATTATGGTAAACATTACTAATATAGACTGCAAAGAGGGAGATGAGGTTATTATTTTTGATGGCTCTCATAAAGCTTCAAATCTTGCAGAATCTTCTGGTACAATTTCTTATGAAATAATTACCGCAATATCTCAACGCGTTAAAAGAAAAATAATCTCTGCTTAAGATTTTTTTAACAAATTGTGACTTTTTACCTATTTTAGTATCTCACTAACATATATACTAACTATTAAAACACTTAATTATGTTAAAAGAATTTAAGGATTTTGCAATGAAGGGCAACCTTGTAGACATTGCTGTAGGTTTTGTAATGGGTGCTGCTTTCAATAAAGTAGTTGCATCATTTACAGGCGGGATTGTATCACCACTAGTTGGTTTAATTTTCAACTCAGACCTAAAAGATTTAAGGTTTAAATTACAAGATGGAACTCAAAATGAAGCAGGAGAAATGGTAGGAGAAGTATGGTTAGAATATGGAACATTTTTAACAAATGTTATTGATTTTATCATCGTTGCATTTGTTATGTTTATGGTTGTAAAAGGGGTTAACAAAATGAAGAAGAAAGAAGAGCCAGCACCAGAAGCACCAAAAGGACCATCTGAAATAGACTTATTAATGGAAATCAGAGATTCTTTAAAAAAATAATTAGAATATAGCTACCGCTATACTACATATTTAATAACCAAACCCAGGCAATTAACCTGGGTTTTTCTTTCTTAAAAAACATAAAAGTTAAATAATTAACATTCTGTTTTTAATTGTTAAAAGGCCTCTTTTAATTGAAAGTAAGGTCTTTTTTTTGTTTAATTTTGCACGATATTTATTTAAATCACATAAAATGAAAGTAGCTGTAGTAGGTGCAACTGGCTTAGTAGGCAGTGTTATGTTAAACGTTCTAAAAGAACGAAACTTTCCAATAGATGAATTACTGTTAGTAGCATCAGAACGTTCTGTTGGTAAAACAATGGAATTTAAGGGAAAACAACATGAAGTGATAAGTATACCTGCAGCTATTCAAAAACGCCCAGATATAGCATTATTCTCAGCTGGAGGGAGCACATCTTTAGAATGGGCTCCAAAATTTGCAGAAGTTGGTACTACCGTTATCGATAACTCTTCTGCTTGGAGAATGGACTTATCTAAAAAACTTGTTGTACCAGAAATTAATGCTAATCAATTAACTAAAGAAGACAAAATTATCGCTAATCCAAATTGTTCTACAATACAAATGGTAATGGCTTTAGCTCCACTTCACCATAAATACAAAATAAAACGTATTGTTGTGTCTACCTATCAATCTGTTTCTGGTACAGGTGTAAAGGCCGTAGAGCAATTAGAAAACGAAATTGTGGGTAAAAAAGGAGAGATGGCTTACCATTACCCAATTCATAAAAATGCCATACCGCATTGCGATGTTTTTGAAGAGAACGGCTATACAAAAGAAGAGATGAAATTGGTTAGAGAGACACAAAAAATTCTCGACGATAAAACTATTGCCGTAACCGCAACAGCAGTAAGAATACCAACAGCAGGCGGACATAGCGAGGCCGTAAATGTAGAGTTTGAAAACGACTTTGATTTAACCGAAGTAAGACAAATTCTTAATGATACAGATGGTGTTACAGTACAGGATAATTTAGATGTTAATGTCTACCCAATGCCTATGTATGCTAACGGAAAGGATGATGTTTTTGTTGGTAGAATAAGAAGAGATGGCTCCCAACCCAATACTCTAAACCTTTGGGTTGTTAGTGATAATCTTAGAAAAGGAGCTGCAACTAACACAATTCAAATTGCAGAATATCTTGTAAATAACAGTTTGGTTTAGTTTTTTAATAGTTTTTAGACTATACCTAAATTTTGTATCTTTCATCTTATGATTTAACGAGATGTTAGAGCATTATTTATGTTTAAAAATTAACTCAATACAGTCTAAATTTTGACTTTCATTGACGTTTAATACTAAAAACTTATTATGAAAAAATTACTTCTAACAACAGCTTTACTCAGTATTTTTGTTTGTCTAAAATTAAAAGCTCAACAATTGATTCAACCAAAATTACAATATCCAGAAACAAAAAAAATAAATCACACTGATACTTATTTTGGTGTAGGTGTCTCAGATCCATACCGTTGGTTAGAAGATGACCGAAGTGTAGAAACAGAAGCTTGGGTAAAATCTCAAAACAAGGTTACATTTAGTTATTTAGATAATATACCTTACCGAGAAGAGTTAAAAGAGCGTCTAACAAAACTGTGGAACTACGAAAAAATAAGCGCACCTTTTAAAGAAGGAGATTATACCTATTTCTATAAAAATGATGGTTTACAAAACCAGTACGTTATTTACAGATATAAAAATGATGCTGACCCTTCAACTGCAGAAGTGTTTTTAGACCCAAATACTTTTAAAGAAGATGGAACAATCTCGTTGGGAGGGTTAAGCTTTTCAAAAGATGGAAAAACATTAGCATACTCAATTTCAGAAGGAGGAAGTGATTGGAGAAAAATTCTAATAATGAATGCTGAAACAAAAGAGATTGTTGAAGATACCTTAGTAGATATTAAGTTTAGTGGTATGTCTTGGTATAAAAATGATGGTTTCTACTACTCTAGCTATGATAAGCCAAAAGGTAGTGAGCTTTCTGCTAAAACAGACCAACACAAAGTATACTACCATAAATTAGGGACTAAGCAATCTGAAGACCAATTAATCTACGGAGGAACGCCAGAAGAAAAACATCGTTATATCTATGGCGGAGTTACAGAAGATGACAGATATTTAGTAATTACACCTAGAGTATCTACATCAGGAAATAAACTTTACATTAAAGATCTTACTATACCTAATGCTCCTTTAGTTGAAATTTTAGGACATACAGATTCAGACTCTAACATTATTGAAAATGTAGGCTCCAAGCTTTACATTATGACAAATCTTAACGCACCTAATCAAAAAATAGTTACGGTTGATGCGTCTAACCCAACACCTGATAACTGGAAAGATTTTATACCAGAGACTGAGAATGTTTTAAGTCCTTCAACAGGTGGTGGTTATTTCTTTGCTGAATATATGGTAGATGCTGTATCTAAAGTTTTACAATACGACTATGATGGTAAACTTGTAAGAGAAGTAGAATTGCCTGGCGTGGGTAGTGCTGGTGGGTTTGGTGCTAAAAAAGAAGAGAAAGAACTTTACTACTCTTTTACAAACTATGTAACCCCAGGAAGCATATATAAATACAATATTGAAAAAGGAACCTCAGAATTATACCGCAAACCAAACATAGATTTTAATCCAGATAATTATGAGAGCAAGCAAGTGTTTTATACCTCTAAAGATGGTACAAAAATACCAATGATAATCACACATAAAAAAGGCTTGAAATTAGACGGTAAAAACCCAACTATTTTATATGGTTATGGTGGTTTCAATGTTTCTCTAACACCAAGTTTTAGTATTACTAACGCCGTTTGGATGGAACAAGGAGGCGTCTATGCTGTAGCTAATCTACGTGGTGGTGGTGAGTACGGAAAAAAATGGCATAATGCAGGTACTCAAATGAAAAAACAAAATGTTTTTGACGACTTTATAGCTGCTGCAGAATATTTAATTTCAGAAAAATATACCTCTTCAGATTATTTAGCTATCAGAGGCGGCTCTAATGGTGGTTTATTAGTTGGTGCAACAATGACGCAAAGGCCAGATTTAATGAAAGTTGCTTTACCTGCTGTTGGAGTTTTAGATATGCTACGATATCACACATTTACTGCTGGTGCTGGTTGGGCTTATGATTATGGTACTGCCGAAGACAGTAAAGAAATGTTTGAATACCTCAAAGGTTACTCTCCTGTACACAACGTAAAAGAAGGTGTGGAATATCCTGCAACTTTAGTAACCACAGGAGACCATGACGATAGAGTCGTTCCTGCTCACAGTTTTAAATTTGCTGCGGAATTACAAAGTAAGCAAACCGGAGACAATCCAACTTTAATAAGAATTGAAACCGATGCTGGACATGGAGCTGGTACACCTGTAAGCAAAACTATTGAACAATATGCTGATATTTTCGGGTTTACCCTTTATAATATGGGATTTGATGTTTTGCCAAGCAAAACAAAAAATAAAGTAAAGGGTTAACAGGAAACTCTTTAAATTAACCATTATTTATAGTCATTTGTCTTTTTTTATTTGATTATAAACGATTTAATTAAAATATCTTAGATTTACTCCTATTTTTGTTAAAAAAGTAGGAGTTTTTTTGTTGAGGTTGTTATAGTAATGCGCTGTCATTTATACATGAAAAAAAATTACATTCTAAAATTGCTTTTAATAACATTGTCGTCTCTTTCATCTTGTAGTGAATCAGATGATAATACAATACCTGTATCTATTCAAACCAATCCAGACGAAGTCTTTTTGGATCAAAACTCACAGGTTGAAATATTCATATTTAATAACGACTCTAATATTCCTCAATCTGGGACTCTATCTATAAGCCAACCTTCTTTAGGCTCAGCAGTAATTAACGACAACAATACTCCTGATAACATAAATGATGATTACGTGGTTTACACAGCGAATTCAAATACTATTGGAGAAGATTCAATTCAATATACGGTATGTGACGCTTCTAATAGCTGCCAAACAGAAAACATCTCTTTAACAATTACCTCTTTATCTATAGTAAATATGTTTGAAGGTGAGACACCACACGAAACTTTATCTTCATACAATTTTTTTCAGGGTGTTTTAAAAGATCTCAACCCTTCATTTGGTGTTTTTCCTTATGATCTCAACACTGCTCTATTTACAGATTATGCAAAGAAAAAACGATTTATATGGATGCCAAATGGAGTCAAGGCAAACTACATAAATGATTTCACTCCTCTAGAGTTTCCGACCGGTAGTGTTATTATAAAAAACTTCTTTTACTATAATGTGCAACCCGATAATTCCACAAAAATTATTGAAACAAGGCTTATGTACAAAAAAGAGACCGAATGGGATTTTGCAAATTATGTATGGAATGAAGAACAAACTGAAGCATACTTTACTAACGCAGGAAGCATAGTAAATCTAAGTTGGTTAGAAGGGGAGAGTATAAAAACAACAGATTACAGAATACCCTCAAGAGCAGAGTGCTTTACATGTCATAATCAATTAGAAGATCCTACTCCTATTGGCCCGAAACCCCAAAATCTCAATAGGGAGTATAATTACATCGATGGATCGGCAAACCAACTACGCAAACTAATAGAATTCGGCTACTTGAACACTGATATTCCTGATAATATAAATTCTTCAGTTGCTTGGGATGATGACTCTCAGCCTCTTGAAACAAGAGTACGCTCCTATTTAGATATTAATTGTGCACATTGTCACTCAGATGAAGGTCATTGTAATTACAGACCTATGAGATTTGCTTTTCACTTAACAGAAAACCCTGAAAATTTAGGTGTTTGTGTAGAGCCTGAAACTCAATTCATTCCAAATTCTTATATTGTAAAGCCCAATGACATAAACTTATCCATACTTTATTACAGAATAAGTACCACAGATGAATCATTTAGAATGCCTTTGTTAGGACGAACAACTAACCACGAAGAAGGCATTTCCCTAATAGAAGAATGGATAAACTCCTTAGATAATTGCGAATAACACCAAAAAAATATGAAAAAAATTACGCTCTTACTTTTTGCCCTTGCCTCATTTAGCTTGTGCAATGCTCAAGTTTTAAATGAAAATGCAAATTGGCCAAATACCAATTGGTCGTTAACAGGAACTTATGACCCAACGTACCTCTATGAGAATCCCGTAACTACTTCCACAAACTTCTCTTATGACGACGATGACGCAGGCAGTGGAACCAACAGTGATATTGCGGTAGAATCTCCTGTAACGGACTTATCTGCAGCCCATGGTGCTGGAGAAACACATATATACTTACAAACAAACTATGTGTTTAATGTTTACCAAACTGAGATTTTTACCGTAGAATATTGGGATGATGATAATTCTCAATGGGTGAGCTGGGGAAATTCGTACGATTCAGATACTGCTGGTGCACCAACATCAAGCTACTGTGGTGGCACCTTTTATAGTTTAGATCTTCCTTTTTTAGATATTTCTTCTTTTTCTAATAATCAATTATCAGGTTTTAGATATCGTATATACTACGAAGATAATGGGTCTTGGGGTTATGGATTTTGTTTTCAATCACCAACAATATTATCACAAGCTCCTCCCGCTTGTCCTAATCCAATAAATTTAAGTGTTTCTGGTGTTACTGAAACAAGTGCTGTTTTAGAATGGACTGAGGCAGGATCTTCTATGTCATGGAATATTGAATGGGGAACTGCTGGTTTTGCACTTGGCTCAGGGACTGTGGTATCTGATGTAAACTCTACATCTTACAATTTAAACACTCTTTCTCAAGGAGTTTCATACGATTTTTATGTGCAGGCAAACTGTGGAGGTGGTGACACTTCCAATTATGTAGGTCCATTTAATTTTACTACTTCTATGCCAGGCGGCACATGTATATCAGCAATTTCTATGCAAGTAGAAACTGATTGCTCTATTGCGACACCAACAACATTTGATTTTTCAACAGCTACAGACATTGATGCTAATAATGAAAACCCAACTTGTGATGCTTCTGGTAATTATGGATACTTTGTGAGTTTTACAGCCCCTTCTATAGGCTCTGTAATATTTAATTTTAGCGGAGCAGCTGACGGGATTGGGCTTGAGGTTTATGAGTCTTGTGGAGGAGCGTCTGCATCTACTTGCTCTAATAATATATTCGATTCTGGTGACACTTCTGGTCTTATTGGTGGTTTAACACCTGGCGCAACCTACTATGCTGTGATTTGGAGAGATCTACAAAGTGGAACAGCAGATGTTTGTATTGAAGAGGGTGCTAGCTGTCCTGATCCAAGTGGCCTAGATGCAACTTCTATATCACTAGACTCAGCAATGTTAAACTGGGTAGAAAACGGAATTGCGGCTTCTTGGAATATTGAATGGGGAGTTTCTGGTTTTACTTTAGGTGCAGGAAACCTTGTTAATAATATAAATGCAACTAATTATAACTTAATGGGCTTATCGCCAGGAACTAGTTATGATTTTTATGTACAATCAAATTGTACTGGAGAAACCTCAGGCTTTACAGGGCCTTTTACTTTCATGACTCAAGCTCCTTCTAGAATTAATTTTCTTCAACAACCTATAACTGTTAATGGTTATGACTTAGCTGTAGTTGACATGAATGGTGACTTTTTGGATGATATAGTTGGAGTCTCTTCAACAAATGTTAATATTCAGGAGCAAAATTCTGACGGTTCTTTTACAAATAAAAATATTACAACACCAAATGCTGATTACTTGCCAAGCTGGAGTATGGCTGCAGCAGACTTTGATGCAAATGGAAAAACAGACCTACTGTATGGTGCAGGCAGCGGTGTAACGTTTATGCAAGCAAATATAGATGGTACAAGTTTCACTAAACAATCTACCACCGAGTATGTATTCTCTCAACGCTCTAATTTTGTGGATATTAATAATGATGGAAACCTTGATGCTTTTGTTTGCCATGATGTACAACCAAACGTTTACTTTATAAATGACGGTACTGGTAATTTTACTTTTTATCAATCTGATGTAACTCCAGGCGCTCCTTATTCTTTAGGAAATTTCCCTTCAGGCGGTGATTACGGTTCTATTTGGATAGATTACAACAATGATAGAAATATAGACTTATTTATTGCAAAATGTGGTGGCTCTACAGAGCGCAGAACCAATATGATGGTTACAAATAATGGAGATGATACATTCACAGAAAATGCTGCAGCTATTGGCTTAGCAGACCCTATGCAGACTTGGTCGTCTGCTTGGGGAGATTTTGATAATGACGGTGATATGGATGTCTTTGTTGGCGCGAGTTCTGGAACTCATAAATTAATGGAAAATAGCGGGTTCTCAGATGATGGAAACCCTAACAACGACTATGTTTTTACAGACGTTACAGCTGGCGCAGGAATTATTGCTCCAACAGGCTGGGAAAGTTCTGTATATGATATAGATAACGATGGTTATTTAGATATTATAAGCAATGGCTCTATAATGTACGGTAACGGAGATATGACTTTTGAAGATGCGGATGATGGGCAAATTAACTACAAAAATGGAAGCTTCGGTGATTTAAACAATGATGGGTTCATTGATGTATATTACAATGGCATTAGATATTACAACCAAGGTAACAGCAACAATTGGGTTAAGATAAACACTGTAGGGATGGCTCATGTTACACCGAACTACAGTAATAGAAATGGTATTGGTGCTCGTGTTGAACTAGTTACTCCTTCTGGAACTCAAATTAGAGATGTAAGAAGTGGTGAAGGCTTTGAGTTTATGAGCTCTCTTAATACACACTTTGGTCTTGGTACAGAAACTTCTATTACAGAGATTAGAGTTTATTGGCCATCTGGTGTAGTTGATGTTTTTGAAAACCCAAGCATTAACAGCACGCATGTTCTTGTTGAAGGGACAGCTCCTTTGAGTATTGATGATGAAACTTTTGCAGATATTTCTATATATCCTAATCCTGTTGAGGATATTTTAAAGATTAAAACTTCAGAAGTTTTAACCGAAAAAATCGCAACTATTTTTGATGTTTCGGGAAAACGTGTTTTCAACCAAATGATTACCAACAATGAACTAAATGTTTCGAGCCTTCAAGGTGGCATTTACTTCCTAAGAATAGAATCTAATGGTAGGAGCTTAACGCGAAAGTTTATTAAAAAATAAGTAAAGAGTTTTAAATACACCTAGCCGCTTGAATATCAAGCGGCTTTTTTATGGTATTTTTGCCATATGCTTCAAGTTAAAAAACTCAGTTTTGGTTACTCTAAAGACCCAGTCCTAAAAGACATAAACTTTACTGTTAATTCTGGAGAAAATCTTGCTATTATTGGTGAGAGTGGTTCCGGAAAAAGCACGCTTCTAAAGCTCATTTTTGGTGAATACGACTTAGAACAAGGGCAAATATTTTGGAAAGACAATGAAATTTTGGGTCCAAAACACAATTTGGTTATTGGGTATGATTTTATGAAATATGTTTCTCAAGAATTTGACCTAATGCCATATACTTCGGTTGAAAATAACATCGGTAAACATTTATCACGATTTTACCCAGAGGAAAAAGAACAGCGAACAAATGAGCTAATAAAAATTGTTGAGCTAGAAGATTTTGCAAAAACTAAAGTAAAAAATCTTAGTGGAGGTCAAAAGCAACGTGTTGCTATAGCAAGGGCATTAGCTAAAGAACCTGAAATTCTACTTCTAGACGAACCTTTTAGTCACATAGATAACTTTAAGAAACAGTCGCTTCGCAGAAATGTTTTCAACTACCTTAAAACAAAAAGTATTTCTTGTATTGTAGCTACTCACGACAAAAACGATGTTCTTGGGTTTGCTGATGAAATACTAGTGTTAAACGGCAAAAAAATAATTGCAAAGGATAAACCTCAAGAGCTTTATAAAAACCCCAAATCACCCTTAATAGCCTCCTTCTTTGAAGAGTTTAATATTATAAACAACAAAATATATTACGCACATCAACTTAAACTTGTCGAGGACTCCAGCTCTAACCTTAAAGCGATTGTAAAAGAATCCTACTTTAACGGAAACACTTGGTTAATTGAAGCTGAGCATAATGATACCTTTATTTATTTCAATAACATAGAACCTCTAAAAAAAGAAGATGTGGTTTATTTTAAAGTTTTAGATTAAGCATCATTCAGTAAATCGACAAAAACTATATCACTTTCAAAACGGTAAAAAGACTGTTTCTAAAGCTAATAGTATCACCCTCTCTCTTCCCTAATAATAATTGAGCAATCGGTGATTGTGGTGAAATAGCATAAAACAAACCGTCTTTTAGCTTTATTTCCCCTTCACTAATACTTATAAAATAATTATGTTGCGATGTATACACAACGCTTCCTAAAGCTATATTAATATGCTTAACGTTGTAGTTTATCTTTTGAAGTAATTCTTGGTTATTTTGAATTCCTACAAGTTGCTGACCTGCCTTTTCGCGTTCTATTTGTATCATAGCTCGACCTGTTTCATGCTTATCTCCTGAACTACTTTTGGTTTCGGAAAGCAATGCGTCCTCAAGGTCTAAGATACTCTTCTTAACATGCCTTAGTCGTTCTTGTAGCGCCTCACTACATTTACGATATAGTTGTTCTTTTAAAATCACTAAATTAAATCTACTAAATCTTTACCTACTATGCTCCCAATTGCAACACCCATACCTCCTAGTCTTACACCACAGTAAACATTATTGCTAAGTTGCTTTACTATTGCACTTTTTTGTTTACCAACACCCATTATACCAGACCATCTATGGTCTATTTCAAAATTTATATTTGGTAAAATAGTTTCCTTTAGTATATGCTCTAAGTTGTTTTGAATGCGCTCAGTTTGATTAAACTCTTCCGTTTCCTCCGTTTTAAAGTCGAGATGTCTTCCGCCTCCAAACAAAATTCTATTGTCTATGTTTCTAAAATAATAATATCCTCTGTCTAAGTGAAACGTTCCTTTGATATGTAAATTATTTATAGGTTTGGTAATCAATACTTGAGCTCTGGCCGGCTTTACTTCTTCGTCCATTAATCTTGACGCAAACCCATTTGTAGCAATTAAAAGTTTTGATGTTTGAAACTCTAAATGATTGGTCTTTATTTTCACAGCATTTAGATCATCTGAAAACGACTCAACAACACAGTTATTAATAATCTTTATTCCTAAACTCAAAACCTTTTTAAGAAGTTCCGACATCATTTTTCCTGTATCTATTTGGCCTTCAAACTTATTAAAACAATACTCTGTTTGAATGTTTTTAAAATTAAAGCTGTTCTCTCTAAAACTAAAAACGTCTTCTTTAAAAACAGGGCTTAAAAGTTTATTAATATCCTTTTGCTGCTCTTTACAGGAGTTATAAAGTTCCTCATTTTCTTTTGGAAACAATTCATATCCACCATATTCTTTATAGCCTATAGCTTCGTCTCCTAAAGTTTCGCGAAGCAATAACAATCCATTAGCTCGTTTCCTAATGAGGCTTAAGACTTCTTGTTCTGAATGACTTTTTAAATCGTCTATAATTTCACTAAGGCTTCCAAAACAAGCAAAACCAGCGTTTTTTGTACTTGCACCTTGTGGTAGAATTCCCTTTTCTAGTATTAGAATTTTAGAATTTGGAAATCTATTTTTCAACCATAAGGCCGTATTAAGACCTACTATCCCACTACCTACAATGGTAAAGTCTACCTTAGTAAACCATGTTTTTATTTCCCAATACGATAAGTCCATAGCAAAAAAAAGCTCCTCAACACAAGGAGCTTTTCATTTTAATATTTATAATTACTTAATTACAATTTTCTTGGTTACTTTAAAAGAACCATCAGAAATGTTTAGCAAATACACACCTGAATGTGCATTGCTTAAATGAATTAATTCATCAAATCTACTGGTAGTATTGAAGCTCTTAGTAAAAATAGCTCTACCTCTAATGTCATAAACCTCAACAGTTATGTCCTCTCCTGATCTAGGGTTAAAGCCAATGTTAAAAGTGCCATTATTCGGGTTCGGGTAAACACTAAGATTATCCAATTCATTGTCATTCACACTTAAGTTATTAATAACATTTAGTGAATAGTCTTCAACCTCACCATCAAAACCTGTCTCACAAGACGTTGGAAAATCATTTCCTCCTGGAGGTGTATACTTGGTACTCACTCTCATTATCGTTGATCCCGCGACGGCATCTACAGGAACAGTAATTGTTAACGGTGAGCCATCTGTTAATTGGTCGGCAACATTTGATGTAGTTCCTAAATCTAAATCATACTCTTCTCCCGAATCATCGAACGAGCAGTTTTGATTCCAATCAATCCAAACTCTTGTAATAATTTGATAATTACCATCAGAATTAGCTCTAACGGATAAATCATAATCCATACCAGCCTCCACATCTGTTGAAATAGATGTAAAATCTGAATATGGAGAAGTCTTAGGACCTGCGTCTAAATTGTTAATAGTGTTAAATATTACACCCGTTGTTCTTGTCTGGAAACTTAAATCACCTTCAGAAGGACAAACACCATCTGTGATTATCAAATCAACCATTGTTTGTTTTGTAATTGATGGTGATGTAGCTGTAAGAGTTATTGTATATGTATTAGAAGCTAAAGAATTTAAGCCTGTTAAATTAAGCGTTACTGTACCATCAGCATTTAAGGACATGGGTGTTAACGTAGAACCTACACCACCAGGTAAACCAGACACACTAAATGAGGTTGTTTCAGAAAACCCATTGGAGGTTACATAACTAAAGTCTATTGAAGCTGTATCTTGGCTACAAACTGTTACATCACCATTAGTTGAATTTATACTAAAGTCTTGAGCATTTGAGATTGAAAATGCGTCAGAAACCGCATAAAATATGTTATCTGCAGCCTCTACTAAAACTCTTGCATTACTTGTATTACCAACACCTGGAACGGTAATTGTTGCGGTTCCTGTATTAGGAACTCCAGAGGCAAGAGTAGTAAAAGAAAAACCGTTGTTAGTAGTAAATAAAATATTTATTGTTTGACAATCTATTGGTGCTGAACTTGTCTGACCAACAACCCATGAAACTTGTTGACTCGAGTTAGCTCCCCAAGTTGGTGGAGTGTTAACTGTAAAAGGTGTTGAAAAATTCTGAACAGTCACTGTCATCTCATCTGAATCTGTTGATCCACCACCAGCTTCATTATCTCTTACTGTAAGTGAAAAATTCATTGTTCTTCCCACTGAAGGGACAACCTCCCAAGTAGTAGCTAAACTACCAGAGAAAACTGTACTTAAAGTTGGCATGTATCTGTCTGGAGATACAGATGGGTCTAAAGACCTAAATAAAGGCCCCGCAGAATTAGTGGATTGAGGAGGCATTGTTGCTGGCGTTGCATCCGTTTGCTCCCAACAATAAGTTAATCCAGCAGCTGTATCTACGTCTGTTGCTACACCTCTCAAAACAAAAGGAGTAGATAAAGGAATAGTGAAATCAGCTCCTGCATTAGCAACCGGTGCTACATTATTTGTTGCACTTCCCGTAAAACAAGTACTACTAGGTCCAGAAGATATATTAGCCCACATTTCTTTTATATTTTCACCATGAAAGTAATCATCACTATTGTTTTGAATATTTGGTGCACAAATCCCTGCATATCCCATAATTGTTGAAGCACTTCCTGGCTCTACCGAAACACTCGATCTTTGACAATTATTGTTTTGTGTGTGATTACCACCAAATTGATGTCCCATCTCATGAGCAACATAATCAATATCAAAGGCATCACCTTGAGGAACTGGAGATCCTGTAACTCCTCTAGCCTTGTTCACTGTACATGGCGAACGTAGTTGAGCAATTCCACCACCACCAGTACTAAATACGTGGCCGATGTCATAGTTAGCTGATCCTATTGTATTATCACATTCTGTTTGGTTTTCACCCAACATTGTGCCTCCACTATTATTTGTGTAAGGGTCAGTTGCAGAGTTTAGAAAAATGATACTAGTGTTGTTAGCAATGATAACCATTGTTAGTCCTAAATCCCTTTCGTAAACACCATTTACTCTTGTCATAGTTGTATTCATAGCCGCTAAAGCACCCGCTACTGTACCTCCATGAAACTGAGCATACTCGCCTGTACAAGCTAAAGCTAAGCGATAGGTTCTTAGTGTACCATCATCAGCGTTTTTAGCTGTTATAAACTGTTCATCAGATATTTTAAAATCTGCTGGGTCATATTCTGTTTCACAGACAAAACTTCCTCTTGGACCATCTTCATCGGAATTAATGAAAGCTATGTAAGTTTTTAAATCTTGGGTATATGGTTCTATAAACACTGTTTTTCCATCTGATAAAACCATGCCACTAAATCCTTTTTGTGGTGAAAGACTAAATCTCATTGTTGCTGCAGGATTATCAATCCCCTTTCCAACAAAAGATCTTATTTCAGGAAAACGTATCTGTAAATCGTATTCCATTACTGACGCTTCCTGTACTAAATAAGATTCTGGTTTTCCTTCTTGATTTGGAAATTTAATTATTATACCTCGATTTTTGTCAGAAAATTGACGTTTGGGTACATTTAGCAATTGTTGCTTTAATGCCTCAACATTAATATTGATTATAGTTGAATACTTGGGCTTAGATTTATAAAAGATTATCTCATCGTTTTTTATTTGGTCCTTATTTATAGACCACACAATGTCGTTTTTTTGTGCATTACCAAATGACACAAAAAATACTGCCAGAAAAAGTGTTAAAAGGAATTTAGGGTAATTATCTTTCATCATAGAACAATTTTAATTATGCATACAAAGGTATTGGTTATCCAATGACTTTACAAAAAAAAGGCTAATTCATTGAAATATTCTTAATTGAAATGTAAAACAAAGAATATTGATTGAAGTTTTTTGAATATATACGAAATAAAAAAGCGACCGTTTGGTCGCTTCTTATACTATTCTTCTTCGGGCTTTATTTTAAAGTCTTCCATAAACTTAGTGGTATAATTACCAGCTAAATAATCTGGATGCTCCATTAGCTGTCTGTGGAACGGTATAGTCGTTTTTATACCCTCTATTACAAACTCATCTAGAGCACGCTTCATTTTATTTATAGCCTCTTCTCTTGTTTGCGCTGTAGTAATTAACTTAGCAATCATAGAGTCGTAATTAGGTGGAATACTATAACCTGCATACACATGTGTGTCTAACCTTACACCATGACCTCCTGGAGCATGAAGTGTTGTTATTTTACCAGGTGATGGTCTAAAATCATTAAACGGATCTTCAGCATTAATTCTACACTCAATAGAATGTAAGTTTGGTGTGTAGTTCTTTCCTGAAATTGGAACACCTGCAGCTACTAAAATTTGCTCTCTAATCAAATCAAAATCAATAACTTGCTCTGTAATTGGGTGCTCTACCTGAATACGTGTATTCATTTCCATGAAGTAGAAGTTTCTATGCTTATCAACTAAAAACTCCACGGTTCCGGCTCCTTCATATTTAATAAACTCAGCAGCTTTAACTGCGGCTTTACCCATTTTTGCTCTTAGCTTATCTGTCATAAATGGAGAAGGTACTTCCTCCGTTAACTTTTGGTGTCTTCTTTGAACAGAACAATCTCTTTCTGACAGATGGCATGCTTTACCTCTTGAGTCTCCAACAATTTGAATTTCGATATGTCTTGGCTCTTCAATGAGCTTTTCCATATACATATCGTCATTTCCAAAGGCTGCTTTAGACTCTTGTCTTGCTGAATCCCAAGCTGCTTTTAAATCTTCTTTTTTCCAAACAGCACGCATACCTTTACCTCCACCACCTGCTGTAGCTTTTAGCATTACAGGATAACCTACTTCTTCGGCAAGTACAACACACTCTTCGTAATCGGCAATAATACCATCACTACCAGGAACACATGGTACACCAGCAGCTTTCATAGTTGCCTTTGCTGTTGCTTTGTCTCCCATTTTAGAAATCATTTCCTCAGAAGCTCCGATAAATTTAATACCATGCTCTTCACATATTTTAGAAAACTTAGCATTTTCAGATAGGAAACCATATCCTGGATGTATAGCATCTGCATTTGTAATCTCTGCAGCAGCTATTATATTTGAAATCTTTAAATAAGATTCGCTACTAGGTGCTGGACCAATACACACAGCTTCATCTGCAAACTTAACATGAAGACTGTCTGCATCTGCGGTTGAGTATACTGCAACGGTTTTAACACCCATTTCTTTGCAAGTTCTAATAACACGGAGTGCTATTTCTCCTCTATTTGCAACAAGTATCTTTTTGAACATAACTTTTAGTTTAAAAATTCAACTTCCAAGCACCAAATTCCAAATAATTGGGTTTGGGATTAGTGTATTGGAATTTTCAATTGTTATGATGGATCAACCAAAAATAACGGTTGATCAAACTCTACTGGAGATGAGTCGTCTACTAAGACTTTTACAATCTTACCAGAAACTTCAGATTCTATCTCGTTGAATAATTTCATGGCTTCGATAACACACAAAACGTCTCCTTCTTTAATTTCTGTACCAACCTCAACAAAAACAGGCTTGTCTGGAGCTGGTTTGCGATAGAATGTTCCTATAATTGGAGATTTAACAGTAATATATTTAGAATCGTCTGTTGCAGGAGCTGTTGCTACAGGTGCTTCTGGTGCCGCTGCTACAGGAGCTGGAGCTTGTTGCTGAACAACTGGTGCTGCTGCTTGAACAGGCACTTGTTGTACAATAGTTGTTTCATTGTCTGATCCTGTTCTGATTGTTATTTTAACATCATCCATTTCTAACTTAACTTCACTTGCGCCAGATTTAGCTACAAATTTAATTAAGTTCTGAATTTCTTTTAAATCCATAATATTTAAATAGTTTTTGTTAGTTAGTTTTTAGTTAGGGTTATAAGCCCATTTAAAATAGATAGAACCCCAAGTAAACCCTCCACCAAAGGCAGCAAATATTAAGTTGTCACCTTTTTTAAGCTGAGATTCGTAATCGTTTAGTAATAATGGTAAAGTTGCAGAAGTCGTATTTCCGTACTTTTCTATATTCATCATTACCTTTTCGTCTTCTAGGTTAATTCGTTGCGCTGTGGCATCAATAATTCTTTTGTTTGCCTGATGTGCAACTAACCAAGAGATATCATTATTTGTTAAGTTGTTTCTTTTTAAGATGCGTTCTGCTACATCTGCCATGTTGAATACAGCATTTTTAAACACTGTTTTTCCATCTTGAAAAACGTAATGCTTTCCTTCATCAAAGGCCTCTTGTGTAATAGGGTATGATGAACCTCCGTAAGTAGCTTGCAAAAACTCTCGTCCGTCACCATTACTTCTCAGTAACTCATCTTGAAGTCCTAATCCTTCTTCATTAGGTTCAAATAGCACAGCACCTGCGCCATCTCCAAAAATGATGCATGTAGCTCTATCTTTATAGTTAATGAAAGATGAATTTTTATCGGCTCCGATAAGTAGAATCTTTTTGTATCGTCCAGATTCTATATATGCTGAAGCAGTAGACATTCCGAAAAGAAAACTAGAACACGCCGCTTCTAAATCGTAAGAAAATGCATTTACCGCACCTATCTGAGTAGCTGTATAGGCTGCTGTTGAGGCTGCTTTCATATCTGGTGTTGCTGTAGCAACAATTACCAAATCTATTTCCTCGGGATTTAATCCTTTTTTTTGAATTAAATCTTCAGCTGCTTTTATAGCTAAAAATGATGTTCCTTTACCTTCTTCTTTTAAGATTCTACGCTCTTTTATACCTGTACGCGTAGTTATCCATTCGTCGTTAGTTTCTACCATGGTTTCTAATATTTTGTTAGAAAGTACATAGTCTGGTAGATAACCTCCTACAGCTGTTATTGCCGCTGTGATTTTACTCATTATTAGCTTTTAGATTAATTAAAAGTATTTAAAAATGATAAAAAAGAACCGTTTTTGATCGGTTTTTATCATTTTTTGGCAAATAATTATGCAAATTAAGTGGTTTTTCACCTATTCAGAAAATTTAAACAAAAAAAACGCTCACAAGTGAGCGTTTTATTATATGCATGCATAATACTTATGCTAAATTTTCTTCTTCCGCAGAATTATCAATTAATACTTGTCCTCTATAGTATAATTTTCCTTCGTGCCAGTGTGCTCTATGGTATAAGTGTGGCTCACCAGTTGTTGGGCAAGTAGCTATTTGAGGTACAGAAGCTTTGTAATGTGTTCTTCTTTTATCTCTTCTTGTTTTAGATATTTTACGTTTTGGATGTGCCATTTTAAATGTTATTTATCCGTTAATAGTTTTTTTAAATTATTCCAACGAGGGTCTATCTCCTCAGATGCTTTATCTTTATTCCCTTCTTTAGGGCTCAATTCTTCTAATTTTGATAGTATTTCAGATTTTAATGTACCATCTTCTATACCTGGATGTACTCGCTTAGCTGGTACTGCTAAAACAATGAGTTCATAAATATACTGAGCAACATTAATTTCGTACTCTCCATGTGGTATAATTAAGATATCTTCATTGTCATCATTATATTCTGCACCAAACTTTACAACAAGTTTAAACTCATCTTCGATATCTTGATTATACGGCTCGTTTGTAAGGTCGCAATTAACATTTACAAAACCAGATGCATCAAAATACAACTCTAATAATGTTGATTTTTTAATGAGTTTTAAGTCAATTTTTACATCAACCTCATTAAATTCATCATACTCAAAATTCTTAAAGAACTTATTATCTATACTATAATCAAAATGGTGCTCTCCTTCTTTTAACCCAACAAATTGAATTGTAAAATCTTTTAATGCCTTCATTACCACACCCATTTTGAGCCTGCAAATATATAAATTTTTCCTTATTTAAAGGCTAGATATCAACAAATTTTGTTAATATCTATTTTGAAGCCTTTTTGAGAGGGTTTTTTGAATAAAAATTGAACTCTTCTCTGTTCTTAAAAATGCTTATTGCAGTGTAAATTGCTTGCACAAAAGAATTTTCGTCTGCTACTCCTTTTCCGGCTATTTCATAAGCGGTGCCATGGTCTGGAGATGTTCTTACCCTGCTGAGTCCTGCAGTGTAATTTACACCACCTCCAAATGCAATAGTTTTAAAAGGTATTAACCCTTGGTCGTGATAAGAAGCAATTACAGCATCAAAACTTTTATAATTATTAGAGCCAAAAAAGCTGTCTGCCGAATAAGGACCATATACTAGTGTTCCTTCTTCTCTTATCTTTTCTAGTGTTGGTCTTAAAACGACATCGTCCTCTTTTCCTATAACACCATTATCGCCTGCATGAGGATTAATAGCCAATACGGCGACTCTAGGTTTACTGATGCCAAAATCTTGCTTTAGTGATTTTGTAACTGTTGCTATTTTCTCTCTTATTAATTCTTCTGTAATATGATTAGCTGCATCTTTGAGTGGCACATGGTCTGTAAGTAATCCAACACGCAAATCACCAGCTACCATAAACATTAAGCTTTTTCCGCTAAGCTCTTTTGCAAGGTAATCGGTGTGTCCCGGAAAATTGAACTTTTCTGATTGGATGTTATATTTGTTAATTGGAGCTGTTACTAAAACATCTATTGTTCCTTTTTTTAACGCACTTGTAGCTGCTTCAAGTGACTTTATTGCATATTCACCGATCTTTTTGTTTTCTTTTCCAAATTCAACTTTAACTGGCTCCTTCCAAACATTAACAACATTTACTTTACCATGAACTACTTTTTCCGCACTATCTATATTGAAAAAATTTATCTTACTCTTGAAGTGGTTTTTGAAGAACTGCATTGTCTTTCCTGATGCAAATACCACAGGAGTACTTAGCTCTAAAGCTCTGTTGTCTTCATAAGCTTTTATAATAATTTCTGGCCCAATACCATTTAGGTCGCCAACCGAAATACCAACAATCACTTTTTCTTCTTTCTTCATACTGCAATTATCCTATTTTTTTATTAAAACGCACAATGGTGTTAATTTGTGTACTTAACTTTGCAAATGCAAATTTAACTAAATAAAGCGGATACTATGTTTACAGGTATAATAGAAGATTTAGGAATTATTAAAAATCTTGAGGTTGAAGGTGAAAATCTTAATATCACGGTACAAACTTCTATAACTTCAGAACTTAAAATTGATCAGAGTGTTGCTCATAATGGAGTTTGCTTAACAGTAGTTTCTATTGATAAAAATAATTATATGGTCACAGCTATTAAAGAGACTCTAGATAAAACTAATTTAGGAAACTTAAAGTTAGGAGACCTTGTAAATATAGAACGAGCTATGAAGCTCGGAGATCGATTAGATGGTCATATCGTACAAGGCCATGTTGACCAAACTGCTAAATGTATTTCTATAAAGGAAGAAGATGGTAGCTGGGTTTTTACATTTAAATATGACAAAAGGCTTAGTAATATTACTATAGAAAAAGGCTCAATAACGATAAATGGAGTAAGCCTTACGGTTGTTAATTCTAAAATAGATGAATTTTCTGTGGCTATTATTCCCTACACATATGAGCACACTACTTTTAAAACACTAAAATCAGGAGATATTGTAAACCTAGAGTTTGACGTAATAGGTAAATATGTAAAACGTCTTAATGATTTAAGAAACTAAGCTGTTTTTTGGGATAATTTAAAGGCTTTATAAGCCCCATAACCAAAAGCAAGAATAAACAACGGCACTAACCAACCATCGATTGGAAGACCTGGGGGAGGAGGTGGCATCGGTGGCGGAGGTGTAGCTCCTTGCGCCACAGAGGCATAACCCATGGATAAAAATAAGATTAGGATAAGTATCTTTCTATTCTTCATATTATCAATTAAGGGTTGGTAAATGTAAGAAAAAAACAATTCTAACAAAATAATTTTAATTAATAAACGTCTTTTAACGGTAAATATTATCGATGAAATGCATAAAATGCGCTAAAATTAGGGAAGATACGCACAAATACTCACTACATTTAACGCAAATATAATATTAATTCCTATTCTCGAAAGGACTAAATCAATCAAAATTCAATAAATACTGATAAAAACAAAAAAGCCCTCTAAGATTTAGAGGGCTTTTTGTGGTCCCACCTGGGCTCGAACCAGGGACTTTCTGATTATGAGTCAGATACTCTAACCAACTGAGTTATAGGACCCATTAGCATATTGCTAACAATACTCTTTTAAAAAGAGTTTGCAATATTACTATATATTTTAAAACTCTACAAGAAAATTATTCCCTAATGTCTTGACACAACTCTATTAATACTCCATTTGTTGATTTTGGGTGTAAAAATGCAATTAATTTATTATCTGCTCCTTTTTTTGGTTTTTCGTGAATCATCCTAAAACCTTCATCCGTCAATCTAGTTATTTCACTTTCTATGTCTTCTACAGCAAAAGCTATGTGATGTATACCTTCTCCTTTCTTCTCTATAAATTTTGCTATTGGACTATTCTCATTAGTGGCTTGCAACAACTCTATCTTATTTGGTCCGCATTCAAAAAAAGATGTTTTTACACCTTCACTTTCTACTTCTTCAATCTTATAATGCTCTTTTCCAAATAATGAAGCAAAAAGATTATTTGAAGCATCTATATCTTTTACTGCAATCCCTATGTGTTCAATTTTTTTCATTCTATTAATTTAAAATTTTGTCAAAGAAATGAATTCCTTTATGCACAAACTATGATTTTTGTTATATAAAAATACCATAATCTTTAAATATGCTCTACTTTTGCATTATGGAAAGTAATAGACAAAAGAAAATAGCTGGTATTTTACAACAAGATTTGGCAGAAGTGTTGCAACGTGCAGCTTCTTCTGGTGGACTAAAAGGTGTGATTATTTCTGTATCTAAAGTTAATGTTACAGTAGACCTGTCTATTGCTAAAGTTTATCTTAGTATTTTTCCTAATAAAGAAGCTAAAGCGCTTTTAGAAGGTATACGTTCTAATACACCTCTTATTAGACACGAGCTGTCTCAACGAACGCGACATCAACTTAGACGTATGCCTCAATTAGAATTCTTTATTGACGACTCTTTAGAATATATTGATGGTATAGAACGTTCTCTTAAAGGTAAAGACAATCCGCTTGAAAACAACGATTTATTGGACAAGCGCAAAAAATCCTAAGTGAATTTCTCGCTATACATAGCTAAACGTTATCTGCTTTCTAAAAGTAGTAATAACGCTATAAATATTATGACACTTATTGCTTCGGCTGGTGTTATTATTGCTTCCGCCGCCTTGTTTGTGGTATTGTCTGTTTTTGCCGGATTAAAAAATTATAGCCTTCAATTTTCTTCATTTGTTGATCCTGATTTAAAAATACTTCCTGTTGAAGGAAAATCTTTTGAATTTACTGATGCTGACAAAAACAAATTAAACAACATAAAAGGTATAGCTTCTTTTTCTGAAGTGATAGAAGAAAGAATTATTATTAAATCTGAAAACAAAAACCTGCTCGCAACCCTCAAAGGGGTTGATTCTAATTTTCTTAATGTAACTCATATAGACTCTATGGTTACAAAAGGATATTGGTTTACCCCAAACAGCAATGAAGTTGTTTCTGGATGGGGAATATCTCACAATCTTTCTTTCGGAATTTTAGACTTTAGAAAAGCGTTATCTATATATATGCCTAAACCTGGAAAGGGGCAAATAAGCTCTATAAAAAGTGCATATAACGCTGTCTATGTTAATAATGTAGGTCTATTTGATATTAATGAAGAACTTAATGACGAATATGTGTTTTCTGATATAGGTTTGGCAAAACAGCTTTTAAATTATGACGATAAAAAAATTAGCGCAATAGAATTAAGGCTTAGTGCTGATGCAGATGAAGATAATGTTAGAGACGCCATCAACGCTACTTTTAATGGTAGGTTTAATCTTAAAAATAGAGAGCAACTCAACGAAGCGTTGTTTAAAATGTTGAATACAGAAAACTTAGCTATTTATCTTATTTTTACCCTAGTAATTGTTATTGCTCTTTTTAATGTTGTAGGCGCAATTATTATGATGATTTTAGATAAAAAGTCTTCTCTAAATACGCTTTTTAATTTAGGTACAGAACCAAAAACCATAAAGTCTATTTTCTTTTGGCAAGGAAGCCTTATGACTATAATAAGTGGTCTTATAGGTGTTGTTATAGGCTTCATAGCTGTTTTTATACAACAAACCTTTGGTTTGATAATGCTAACACCAGATTTAGCCTATCCTGTGGGTTTAGATATCCTAAATGTATTTGTTGTATTGATTACAATTTTCTGTTTGGGAATAGTAGCTTCACGTATTGCATCTCAACGAATAACTAAAAAACTGATACAGTCTTAGGTAAACTGATAGTCAGAAAACTTCTCTAATACTTCATCAAAAGTATCAAAAACATCTTTAGAATCGTCGCTGGTTACCATTTTCATACGACACTCCTTAAAATTTGGGATGCCTTTAAAATAGTTAGTATAATGTCTTCGGGTTTCAAAAACACCAAGTTTTTCACCTTTCCAATCTATGGACATTTGTAAATGGCGACGAGCAGCTTCTACACGTTCTTGCATAGAAATTGGTGGTAAATGCTCTCCTGTTTTAAAATAATGTTTTACCTGCTTAAAAAACCAAGGGTTCCCAATTGATGCTCTACCAATCATCGCTCCGTCTAATCCGTACTCATCTCGCATTTCTGCGGCGCGTTCTGGTGTGTCTACATCTCCATTTCCAAATACAGGAATATGCATTCTTGGATTATTTTTAACTTCTGCAATGGGTTTCCAATCCGCATTACCCTTATACATCTGTGCTCTCGTACGGCCATGAATAGAGATAGCCTTACAACCTACATCTTGGAGTCGCTCTGCTACTTCTACAATTTTTATAGAATCGTGATCCCAACCTAGTCTTGTCTTTACGGTTACAGGTAAGTTGGTGCGTTTTACCATTTCGGCAGTAAGTTTCTCCATTAAGCAGACGTCTTTCAGAATTCCTGCTCCTGCACCTTTAGAAACTACCTTTTTTACAGGACAGCCAAAATTAATATCAATGATATCTGGATTAGATTTTTCTACAATATCTATGGTTTGCAACATGCTTTCCATATTGGCACCAAAAATCTGAATACCAACAGGACGCTCCTTTTCATAGATGTCTAATTTCATAACACTCTTGGCTGCATTACGAATAAGACCTTCACTAGACACAAACTCAGTATATACTACATCAGCCCCTTGTTCTTTACACAATGCTCTAAATGGAGGATCACTCACATCTTCCATTGGAGCTAATAACAATGGAAACTCACCTAACTCTATGTCACCTATTTTTGCCAAGTCTAAAATTTTGGAGCAAAATTACATCTTTTTCACACTCATAATGTCCTTTTTTAAATAAGACTTTATGGGTTAATCTTTAATGGTAA